>JABAOC010005917.1_pt1 | contig 30102 bp, 42 predicted proteins | sample 7062161 | NCBI WGS metagenome assembly JABAOC01 (sample SAMN14538625, study PRJNA623070) | marine sediment metagenome | biome: marine biome [ENVO:00000428]; feature: marine pelagic biome [ENVO:01000023]; material: deep marine sediment [ENVO:00002113] | place: India: Gulf of Khambhat ... | reverse complement strand
TTCGGAACTACATGTGATAAATGCAAGAAACTATTAGATGTTGGATCACAATGTATGAGAGCTCAAGCAGGAAAAAATGATTTTGGTTGCATGTTGTATGATGTTTATTGCATTCCATGTTATCACAAAGTCCTACCAAAGAAAATAGAAGAAGAAAGAAAACTAATCCAACAAGAAACTGATAGACTAGATGAATTAGAATATGAGGTTGAACATGTTTTTGCAACGAATCACTAGAGAAATATCATACAAGTGTCATGTTGGCAGTTGTAAAAGGTGTAAGGGAAGAAACTGCAAACATTATTGTCATAATTTGGTGAAATAAATGGTTCTACAAACAAAAAAGATTGAAAGAGATTGGATTCTTCTTACTTACGATGTAGGAATAGAACATAACGATCAAAGAGATCGATTTCGACAAGCTTTAGTATGGGAAATGGGAGCATTATATCAGAATGATTCCGTTTACCTTCTACCGAAAAAAATCCACTCTATTCAAGAAATCAAAAAATTTGCACGAAAATACAGGGTTAACATTGTTATCTTCGGACTAGACGCTGATTTAGATTCATGTAAAAAAATCTCAAACAAATATGTTAAGATCTTAAAAGATAGAAGAAAAGACGTTAAAGATACTATCCAAGATACATTAGACGCTCTAGCAGTTATTAAAGCAAATCTAAAAGACGAATCACTTACAGGATTCCATAACAAAATGAAGGAAATTGACATGTTGTTTGAGCATTATGAAAGTCTTGCAAACAAATATGGTAACAAGCACGATGAATGGAAAGTTGATTCTCTTAAAGACGATGTAGAGAGAGTTAAAAAACGATACGAAGAAATATCAGAATCAAAAAAGAGAATTAAGAGGCTAAAATTATAATTGAGTTCTGAAAGTAAACCATTAGGTTCAGAAGATAAAAGCGGAGCTGAATTCGTTAGAGAGATGTTAAAAGGCGACAATACTTTTGGAATAAACTTTGACAGAATTCAATGGACGGAAAATGGTTATGTAATCATAGAGTTCTTGTTTTGTGATCCCAAACAATTTGATAGAGGAATTACACCATATAATAGTCACCCAAACAAGTATTTTTTCAAAAACTCACAAAAATTTATTCAACTATGGAGATTAGCAAATATCATAAACGCAAAATTATACCTAGTAAACTATACTGAAAAAGGAAACGATTTTGAAGATGAAATACTATTAATGGAAGTTAGAACAATAAATAAAGATCAATCCGAGCCTGTAAAAACCACCTATGAATATTTCACACGAAATGAGTTTTCTGATTGGTTTAGAGAGCTAAATGCCAAAGGAAACCACGCCTAACCACGTTATAACACATCGAAATCTTTATAAGATGTAGTAACGTTATAACAGTATGCAATTAGACCAAACGATCTTCAAACGAGCAACACTACTTTTGATCGCATTTATTATACCATTCAATGCAGTGCATGAATTAGGACATTTGATTCCATGTATTGCAAGTGGTGGACAGGGAACTTTTGTAATTGGAATAATCGCAAGTCAAGCTAGTTGCACAATTTTACATGGCTCACTAGCATTTGCATTCGCAGGTGGAGCTTTAGCAACAGTAGTCGCATTCACACCATTATTGATCTTAAAAGGAGCAAATAAAATTCATAAATTCCCAAGTATTAAGATCGTTTTCATTTCATTAGGATTAGGACACTTCTTAACTGCATTGTTAGAAACTTTTGCAAAAGATTTCTACATGTCAGATATTGCTTTACCAATTCTAGGCTTTACAACTTTCAGTATTTACATCGGTGTGTTAGTATTATTTGGCAGAACTGAAACACTTAGAAAAGATAAGTGGTTAACATCAAAAGAGGCAAACGAATTATTCAAGAGGAATTTAGATTGACCAAACAAGCACAACTTAAACAAGAAGTATGTCCAGAAGACGGTGAAAACATGAAATCATTACATTATCTTAAACGAAAGTATCTAAAAAATAAAGAGATTGGAACTTGGCAGAAAGCACAAATGAAAATTTGCCCAAAGTGCGGATTAATAATGTTCTACAAAAAGAGCGTCAAATACGTAATCTATCCTGATACAGATAAGGTGAAGATCTTAAAATGAGTGAAATGAAAATGGGTTTTACAAATAGACTTTGGAATCAAGACAGAAAAGAATTCCTTCTAGTATTTGGTGTTATGATGTTTGTAATGCTTCCAGTTAGATTCTTACTCGTAGAATATGTTTCTGATAATTGGTGGGGTAGCTTTGGAGCTATTTCAGCAATCGCAGTCCTTATGGTTATTCTAGTTAAGAAAAACAAACTTGGTAGATTTGGAAAAATGTTTGAAAGACAGATGTTAAAGTTACATCAAAAGGGATTAAGACGAAAAGTTGTCTTTGGCAACATGATTTTTGCTTTAATAGTTACTGGATTATTGATTTATTCAATCAATGCAGGTGACACAATCTACTTAGACACAAAGATGGAAGTTGTCGAACAAGCAGGTGGTGAAGAAGCACTACAAGAACAATTAGGTGACATTGACAAGATGTATGAGCAAATTACACCAGAACAAATTCTATTAGCCCTTATAGCAATTCCATATTTGTTAGTAGCACAATTCCCATACTTTGCAAGTCTATGGGCTATTGAAAACGATCTTACACACGGATTCTTGTTACACTTTGCAACAGTAGCATTCGTTGAAACACTAGAGTTCTTTGGAATTCTAATGTTTTACAGATTCGCATTAAGGAGAAAAAAATGAAAAAGAAAGGTAAAACAAAACTAAACAGAGTAACAATAATGATAGAAGAACCAATTCAAAGAAAAATTAGAAGGATTCAAGCAAAAGAATTGAACAGAAACAGAAACCTAACTTTCTCACAAGCAGTAAATAGAGTTTTGGAGCGAGGATTATGAAACCAGAGATAACAAGTTTTAAGATCACAGGATATGATGAAAACGGAAAAGAATATGATCTTTCTGATTGTTTATCAGATGATACTGATCAATCACTAAGTCAAGACATAGAAGAATGGAGAGCAAATTGAGCGAACAAATTCCACAATGGATAATTGATAAAGTCGATAAAGAAGAACGTGAAAGAAAAATTCGGTTCTTGCAAACCTATCAAAGTTTGTCTAGGTTGCGGTGAAGTTGTATTGGAGTTGCCTAACTAAATGGGAGCAAGTGCATTCAAGTGTCCAAAACACAAGAAACAATCAATTTATCGTATGTATTGTTCACTTCCAGCAAGAAAGAAAAGAGTTTCAAAAAATTCTACCATTGGAAAAAAGAAAGCATATACTAGATACCCTTTACATCATCAAACAGATTGGTTTTATTGTATCAAATGTAAAAGAGCATATTTTGTGGAGATAAAGGTGACAACTAAATGATGATTTTTGAAAAAGATCCCAAAGAAGAACAAAGGATCTTAAAATTAACTGAGTTATATCTTAAAGGAAGAACTGAAAGACAGTTAAGACATGTTCTTGATCAGTGGGGAATCAAAGGAAAAAAACAAAACAACTACATCAAAAAAGTAGGTGAGAGGATAAAAAATGGAAAATAAAACAGAAATTGCAAAGTGTGAGTGTTATTTTGAAAAACAATTCCATGACTATCATACAACTATAAAAAACCTAAAAGCAATAGTGAAAAGAGAGATGGAACAACCATGAAATACAGAACACAAGCAATCATTGGCGTTTGCGGAATTATTGCGTGTGCATTAGTTCTTGTGTTGGCATACGGATTCTTTACAGAAGTTCATTGGATTGTTCCAGCATTTACACTACCTTTCATGGGTGGGTTTGCATACTATTCATGGGCTTCAATTAAAGAAAAACGAAAAAAGAAAGAAGACAGGAGAAAAGGAAAATGAGTGACGAATCACCAGAAAAAGAGTTAGATGATATTAGAAAAACACAACGAAGGTTAGAAAGATCAATTAGATTCAATAAAGCAGGTTTTGTTCTTGCAGGTGGAATAATTGGCTTTACAATTTGTCACGCAATTCATAGAGTTTTAGAGGAACTGCCATAAATGCAAGATGAAATCTATTGTTTTAACTGCGGTTCAAGAAGAATTAGACATCTTAACCAAAAAAGAAGACCAACATACAAAGTCACAACTAGATATGATGTAGATGTAAATAGACCAATTCTACAATGCCTAAATTCAAGTTGTAGGTTTGTTTGGAATCCAACAACAGAGCAGTGGAAATTATTTGCAAAAGGTAGGAAAAGACTTTGAAAGTTTACTTATACATTTCTGAGAATAACAAAACTGTTCATTTATCGATAAAAAAACGAAGTTACCAACTACTATGCAACGACAAGAAGAAAATCAATAGACATAGGATTGCAAAGAAGATTGGTGATGTTTTCATAATTGCTCCTGAGCCATTTAAGAAAAATAGATGTGTAAATTGTGAGAGAAAAGTAAAAAAATTGATTACAGAAGAAGTCAAAAAACTTAGATCTTCAAAAGTTAACTAATCTAAAGACCTTAAAATTATTGAAGTTGTGGCTAGAATTAAGCTATAAGATGGTGGGTTCACGGTCAAAAGCTTGACAATCCCTCGTTGAGTTGGATCATTGATTGCCATAACTTTTCATCAAATCGTTGAAAAGAAGCTTTAACTTGATCAAGTTGATACAACCACGAAAATTGACCAAATTTAAGATCGATTTTAAGATCTCTATTAATATCCTAAATAACTCAATCAAAAATGGAAGACATTGGCTCAATTAGAGATATTCGCAGGAATAGTTGGTATTGGTGTCCTTCTAGCAGTTTTTGTTCCTCTAACATTTGATCCTGCTGAATTTCCCGATGTTGGTGGTAACGTAACTAAGGCTTTATGTAATCTTGATATTTTCTTTCTTGGCAATTCAACACTCTTAGCATGTGATCAACCTGACGATACTTTCAATATTGTAGCAGGAACAGGAATAATTCTAGACGCTAACAGCACTACAAAGACTTTGATAATTAATTCGACAGGTGGTGGAACAGTAATTGGAACACAAGTTTGTCCAGCAGGAGAGTTCTTTGACGCATTCTTTGGTGGTAATTCAACATTTAGATGTACGCCTGAAAGTGCAGGTGGAGCAGATGTATTTATGAACAACACTGGAATCGGTGTAGAACTATTCAAAAACAAAACAAATGACACATTTTTCATTAAAACTTTAGTTGGAGTTGGCGGAATTACAATTACAAATTCAACTGACGAAGTTTTCATCAACGGAACATCACTCGATGAAATATTTACAAATCTAGGCGGTGGCTCACAAGTTTTTAAGAATGAAACAGGAACAGAAGTATTCTTTAGAACGCTAGTAAACGGCTCAGGAATTGCAATTCAGCAAGACGATGAAGAAATTACAATCAGAAATACAGGAATCATTGACATTGTTAACGTAGGTAATGGATCAAAAGTCCTACAAAACGTTACAGGAAACACCGCACATTTAAGATCACTACTAAACACAACAGGAATAGACATAGAAGAAAACGGACAGGTTATAACTTTCGCAGTAAACAACGAATTCTTCAATAATGCAACACAATTTGATAACTTTGAGTGGGCAAGAGCAGGTGACTTTGATACATTTTCATCAAACACACCAAAGTTCAAGAAAGATGTTTTTACAGTTTACAGAGTTAACGTCTTAGAATACGCAGATAAAACAGGTGACAGAGCAACATGGACATCTGCATTACCGACACCATTCCCTGAAAACGCAACAGTTTCACTTGACATTTATTGGTATATTGAAGTTGATTCATCACCTGACGATGGTGTTTGTTGGGACATTGGAATTAAAGGAATTGCAGATGGAACAACACTTGACATTACACCACCAACGATGGACGTTGTATGTAGAACAGGACTTGCAACTACACCCGTTGATGAATTAATGATTGACAACATTACATTTACACAATCACAACATGGATTAGTTGGTAAAGACTTTGTAGTAATTTTCTTAGAACGAGATACAGCAAACGTGTTAGATGATTGGTCAGATGTTGCAAACTTTCTAGGAATCAGAATAATATGGGATACCATTACGGAATAATAATTCTAATTGCAGTATTGGCAATAGGAATGCCACTAGCTTATGCAGGAAATCACAACAATCCACCTGATCCATGCACAGGAAATCCAACTCCTGATCCAGTTACAGTTCTAAGTGCAGAGGTTGTTTCAAGTGACGCAGTAAGAATAGAATTTGATCACTCTCAATGTGCAACAGAATACGATATTGAACGTTCAGATAATGGCGGAACGTTTGTAAGAATCGTAAACATAGACAGAAACTTTGATGTTTTATTGTTTAGACCTGACGCAACAACTCAAGTTACATTTTATCTTGATGAAACCACACTTCCAGATGATGAATATGATTACAGAGTTCTAGCAAAAACACAAACAAGAGAAGCCACAAGTTATTCACCAATAGTTTCAGTTAGAATGCCAAGCTTAGGAACTTCATTAGCAACAGTTAGTTCAGGTTTTTTGGTTCAATCAACAACAATAACACCAATTTTAATTGATTATATTGAAGGTTCAACTCCATTACAAAACTTACTATGGGAATATCTAAAAGATTTTAACTTGATTGCTTTGTTTATTAATTGGGCTTTTGCACATCATGGAGCAGATTTATGGACAAGTGATCCTGATCCACAAGACCAAGCTCAGTTATTTTACATACCACCAACACCTGATCCTGCTCCAAGTCAAATATGCACACCTGTTCTAGACGTATTATTCAAGCATGATCAATCGAATGGACAAACAATAAACTTTACAGTAACACTACTTGACTATCCAACAATAATTCATCAAGAAGCATTTACCTCTATAATGGCTAATAGAATTCATGTAAAGAACTTCCAGTTAACAGAAGCAGAAGAACAATCAATTTTAGACTATGAAAACATCTACGTACAAATCAATGCACAAGGAGAAGGCGGACTATCACCACCTAACGATAGATCTTTGGTAATTCACGACATCATTTTCACAGTTCCAGAGGATCAGTCAGCATGTTAATGAATGTCTTAATTAACCCCACGTTTGAGGTGATCTAATGCCAATAATGGAAGCAGGATTATTTGCGATACTGTCAGGAATGGCTTTCATCTTTATGATGGTTTCGTTCCGATTTGGAGCTCTATTCAAATTATTTTCTGCAATCATCTTCTTTGCATTATCAGTAGTTCTACTGGCGGGGTATGATGTTGCTTTTACGACAGAAACAACGCAAACATCACCGCCTAAGACAATCACCGATGAACGTTTCATAATTCGTGGAGATGATGGAACAAGTGCATGGCTTGGTTGGATCTTTGTTGGACTTGGAGTTTTTAACGCTGCGTTATTTTTCATCGAGATGATTCCTAGATGAGCAGTTTTTGGAATCTGTTCATGCTGTTTGTAGCAATTAACGTAGGTATTGGTGTCCCAGTGTTAGCTATGCAAGGCTCTACTTTTGTAGATCCGATTTCTAATAGAACACTATCAACAGTTGATTTTACAGATGTTCAACCCGTTGAATTTCCTGACGCATTGAATGTAACGCTAAGTGAAGATGTAAATTGTGGAACTGACGATGAAACAACTTTGATTGGACAGTTATGTAACAAAGCAACAATTCAAAATCAACAATTAAACTCTACACAAAGTGGAGATCCTGCTATCGCAACAACTCAAAGTAGCATTGGAATTGGTGATTGGCTCGGACAAGTTTCTGACTTTGGACAAATGTTAATCTTTGGAATCACATTATTGTTTGGAGCAGTTACAGGCGGATTCATCATACAAGTTATAACTTCTGGACTTTTCGCTAGTGAAATACCTAGCACATTCATCATTGGAATGCAAGTCTTCATTGGTTTGATGTGGCTTTCCTTCTTCTTCAAACACGTACTTTCAAGACAATTAAATCCCGCAGAATAGGCACAGGTTATATAAAATATTAAATTGCAAGTGCAGATTAATATCTTAAATAACCTCACATATTGAAACCGATCAATGGTATTGAGCTTAGGGTTCATTTTATCATTCATTGGAGCAGCAGTCGCTCTTTTGATTGGTATCTTGATCTTCTCAGAAGTATCCGAAGCTATCACCTGTCCAGCAGGAAATGGAAATGCAGAGTGTGAAAATGCGAAGAACATCGCTTTCACGGTTATTGGAATTCTTCCAGTAGCTCTATTCTTTGCACTATTCGCCATTTTCGGTTCACTGGGTGGCGGAAGAAGCTAGGAAAATCGTGTTACAAAAGTAACACACAAACTCCTTTTTTATTTTTCAAAACTTAAAACAAAGTGAATTTTCTTTTTCACGAACGATTTTGCAAAAACACTACTGAATCTTTAAATAAATTTGGTAGCATTCTTGCAATTTTATATCTTAAATAAGTCACCTCTTAGAAAACGATCAATGGTATTGAGCTTAGGGTTCATTTTATCATTCATTGGAGCAGCAGTCGCTCTTTTGATTGGTATCTTGATCTTTGCTGAAGTGTCGGAAGCTATCACATGTCCAGCAGTTAACACTTCTGGAAACTTAGAATGTGAGAATGCGAAGAACATAGCCTTTACGGTAATTGGAATTCTTCCAGTTGCATTGTTCTTTGCACTATTCGCAATCTTTGGAAGTCTTGGTGGCGGAAGAAGTTAAACGAATTTCCATGTAAAAGTGGAAATTACGCCCTATTTTTTCAAATGTCTTAATAAACCCTATAATTCAGAACAGTTGTAATGGCAGTAGCGATTATCATACTCGCAGTTCTTTCAGTTTTTGCAGTTGGTATTGCCATGATTGTATTCATGCCTGTAATGCACGACTTGGCTTTTGAACAAGAGATCTGGATTGACGCTCCACAAGACGCAAAAATTGTCAGAAATACAATTTACAACGCTGCACTTGCACTTCCTATCTTTATGATTGGAGCTATCATTCTTTGGGCATATCTTTCTGTAACTCGTAGGGACGTGTCGGAGTTTTGATATGTCAAAAAAAAACAATGAATTTCTAATACTTAGTTCAATCATTGTAGGATTATTTGTTCTACTTGGTGTAAATCAAATTGATTTTTCTACAAATGAATTCAATGCACAAGCATTCAGTGAAAAAACTTTAGTAAACTTTGATTCATCAACATCAACACATCTAAATTTTGTTCAAGTTGCAGAAGCGGTTTTACCTGAAGCAGAAGCACAAGGAATTCAATATCCAATAATAACAAGAAACTCAACATCAGAAATAACACAAATCGATGATCATAGATTTATCGCAAGATTTGGTTTACCACCACACATTCCAAATAATGATGGAGATTATGTAGCAAATCTTGTTTATGAGGATTCAAACGGAATAGAATTAGAATCTGGAACTGTTTCTTATTATTTTGACAAAAATTCTTGTTCTATGTCACTGTTTAACTTCGGTAGAATAAACCAAACTGACATTCCAATAATAAAAGGTGATATGTGGGTTGTAAAAGTCGCTCCAAACGGCACAGATAACTGGACAGATGTTCCACAAAATGACTTATCATGTACGGTATCAACAACAATTAATTCTGATTCAGTTGTAATAAATTCAACAAAGTCAAATTCAGAAGGAACTATTGTAGAACTTTATAATTACAAACTGTATGAAGGAATCAAACATGATTTGTATTGGACTAACAACAATCCAAGTTGGAATAATCATAAATTTTCTTTCTCTAACATTCTATTAGAAGTTCCAAACAGTTTCATAATTGAAAGAGTTACAGATAAACTTCAAGACTTTTTCCCACAAAACGGAATCATTAACATAACTGATACAGGCGGAATGGATATTGGAAGCGTTGCAGTAGGAGATGTTCTAAGAAGCACAACAGCAATTCCAGTAAAAGAAGGTGATCAAATATTAAATGCAACACTAAACGTACTTTACAATCACACAAGTCATGTCGGTGGATATGGTAGAGCAATACTTTACGACCAAGATCTAAATCACTTAGCAACATCAGATGAAACAGAAATTCCTGCTTCATCATCAGAAAAAACGGCAGTGTATTTCCCATTTTCACCTGCCTATAACGTAACAAGTTCTACAACATCAGTCTATGTTGGATATTTCTTCAATGATACAAATCCAAAAATAGTTTCAATAATGGAAGGAAGTGGTTCTGTAAACCAAGACATTTCAAATTCATATCCAACTGCTCCTGATCCATTTACAAATGATTCAGTCTTTAACAGCACTCAAACATTTTGGACACAACTACAAATCTACGGATTATCAGAAGCAGTTGTTTCTGATATGTATTCACAATATGCGGTAAATCAACACTATCTATTTGGTGACATGGGAACACAGCTTGACCAAAACGGTGAAACAATCCAATACAATGCCACTGATTTCAAATTAGATGATGGAACAGTTATCAACACTGGATTTACATTATTACAAAGAACAACCCAACCCGATCCAACTAAAGCGACAGCAAGATACGAATTTTTAGATGGAATCGATGAACTTTGGTCAGTAAAGTTTGTAGCACAACCAGATTTCACACTAGATGTTTATGTTGACTATGCAAATGTAACTGAAACACTTGGTATTGGAGAAACAATGAATCTTGATCCAATATTTACATTCAACCAATTTTCAGATAGAATAACATCACACGCATTTGCTTCTACTTGTGGAGCAGGTGGAGCGACTTCATTTGAATCAACAGCAACAGGAACAGCTACACTAACACACTCAGGTTCAAGTACGGTATGTGCGTCAACATACGCAAGATATGATATTTCAGGTATTCCTGACCAAGCAGTTCCAATTAGACTTACTTGGCAAGTAAATGTAACAAGTGGTTCTGCTAGTGGAACATCACCATGTGTAGCTTCAATGACACCTTCAAGAGTTTTTGGATCATACAATGAAGATTTAATTGGATTATCATTAGTTGACTTTGCATTAGCAGTGAATCAAGGTGGTGGTTCACCTTCAGGTTTACACTCAACAGCAGTATTAGCAAACTTTGGAATTGTTAAAGGAAATATTTGTTCTGCTCCTGCATTTCCATATCAAGAAACAAGAACGGAAGTAAACCCTGCAAGTACGGCTTTAATAGACTTTGAAGCTCAATTAGAAAGTGGTAAAGATTACGTACAATACATAGTTGCTCCTTCAATGCGAAATGATGGAACAGGTGTTCAAGCAAACGGAGCAGTGATTAGCAATTCCAACAGTATTACATGGGATAGATTTATCGGTTCATTCTTTGAAGTTGAATTTGAATTCTTTGATGTTCCGTCAGCTCCACAAGATCCAATAACTGCAACATTTTCAGATACACCTGACAAGTGTACGGTAGATTGGAATGTTCCCGCAGATGATGGCGGTCGTCCAGTTGACGGTTATCAAATTGAAAGAAGCACAGGTGGCGGTTTCTCAATAATTGTAGCTGATACTGGCTCACCAATTCCAACAGAGTATGAAGATACAACAATTTCTGGTGGAGTTTCAAATGTTTACAGAGTTTCTGCAATTAACCTAGAAGGTGTTGGAGCAGTATCTAATCAAACAAACGGTTGTGGATTCCCTGAAATTGCTTCTGCTCCATTCAACGTACAAGGAACTAACGTTGCACTTGGAACAATAGCAGTTGACTGGCAACCACCTGTCTTCGATGGAAACACACCAATTACAGGTTACAGAGTTGAAAGAACATCAGGAGCAATAGAACAACCAAGTGCAGATTGGCAGTGGCGTGAACATAATTCAGGTGGAACAGATTCAAGTCTTAATTGGTTGAACAAATGTGTTTCAGGAGCTTCTGATCCAACTTGTGAAGGTGGATTAAATGGAATCCAACTAAATGATAGAGCAGATGATGGTGGAATTGCAACTGAATCAATAGGTTCTGATTGGTTATTGTTCAAATCAGGAATTCCCGCAGGTCATGTTCATGATCAAAACTTGGCAGTAACATGGGAAGGATTCTCAAACATTGGTTCAGTAGGAACACACCAAATTTTAGTTTATGACGGAGATTACGACAGAACATCTTCAAGTGATTTCCCTAATGGAGCAACAAGAGATCTTAAAGGAGCAGGGCTATTACAAACATGTTTTAGTGCAGCGAGTAGTTTTGCTATCACAACAACAAATTGTGTTCTAGATACAGATGATTCAGAAGAAGGAACAGTTACAGTATTTGTTCAAAGATTAAATCCTGACGCAACAAGTGGAAGATTTTCAGTAGATACTATTGATATTGCAGGTTACAACACATGGGACTTTAATCAATTAAACACAACAACAGTAAGACAACTTGTTAACACAACAGGAGATTACGGTTTAGCAACAGCAGGAATTACAACATTTGATCCACTAGCACAAATAGGATTCAAAGTTATGTCAGCAGATACAGGAACATCAGTTGCCGAATTCATTGACGACACCGTTTTCCAAAATGTAGAGTATGGCTATCGTGTGGCAGCGATAAATTCTGAGGGAACAAGTCCATTTTCAGGACTTGGAGTTGTAACAGCAGTAGGTTTACCACCACCACCACTAAATGTTGACGCAACAGCAACAGGAAGCACAACAATAACAGTTGATTGGAACGCTCCTGACGTTGGCGATACAACAATTCAAGGTTATCAAATTGATAGAAAGCTTGGAGTAGGCGGAGTATTTTCTACAATAGAACCATTTACAAATTCACAAGATACAACTTACAATGATCAATTCCTAGCGTCAGGTGAAACTTATTGTTATAGACTAAAAACTTTGACAAACATTGGAACATCAACTGACTTTTCAAATGAAGCTTGTGCAACTACATTTGATGTTCCAGATCCAGTTGAAAACTTGACAGCGATAGCGATTGATGGTTCACAAATCAACGTATCATGGGACAGTCCTTTATTCGATGGTGGTTCAACAATTTCAGGTTACAAAATTGAAAGACAAAAGAGTGGAGATCCATTCCAAATACTCTTTGAAGAAAGGCAACCAGAAACAAATAGAATTCTAAATGACACAGCATTAGAAATTGGAACAACTTACACTTACAGAATTAGTGCAATTTCAGGATTTGGAACAGGTGATCCTGCAACGGATAGTGCAACAACTGACGGAACACCACAAGCTCCACCAAACTTTGCATGTTCACCTGCAACTGCAACATCAATCGGTTTATCATGGGATACTCCATTAACATTTTCAGCTCCAACTGGCTATCAAATTGAAAGAAAATTACTCGGTGAAGTTTCATTTTCAATTATTGAAGCCGATACTGGCACAACTGCAACAACATTCACTGACACTGGACTTGACCAAACAAAAACATACGTGTATAGAATTCTTGGACATACATCAGAAGGTGATACAGATTATTCAGAAGAACTAACATGTTCACCACTAAGAGCTCCTGACTTCCCACCAGAAAATCTTCAAGGAGAATTCAATGATGTAGTTCCACACCAAATGGTAATTGGTTGGGATATTCCAGATACATTTGGAATTCCAATTACAGAGTTCAGAGTTGAAAGAGATGATGGAGCAGGTTACAACGAAATTGCAACAGTTTCAGGAACAACATTTGCTTACATTGATCAAGCGATGGATAATGATGAAGACCAAAAGTATAGAATAATTACAGTGGGAACAGAAGGAGAATCAGTTCCTTCAATAGTAATTCCATTTGATACTAATCAAACATCTCACTGGCACTACGAAATGACAGTAGATGATACAGGAGCAAACAAAAATACAGCAATTATCAATGGAACTACATCATTTACAAACTCTACTAGCAAAATAGGCTTTGCACATTTCTTCAATAATACAAAATTAGATGTAAGTAACGAAAGTAATTACGACTTTATCGGAGCATTTGGAATTTCAACATATTATCAAGGCAATTCAACTGGAACTGACCAAGTTTTAGTTGCAAAATCAGATATACTAAACTCAACTGGATTCAAATTGTATATTGATTCAAGTGGACAACCTGCATTCTTACTTACAAATACAACTGCGACAAATGAAATTTCAGTAAGAACAAGTGTAAATGTTACAGATGATACACTACACTTTATTGGAGTAGGTTACAATGGAAATGGAACTGCAAGTGGTGTATCAATCAACGTAGATGGAACACTAGAATCACTCACAACTTTAGTCGATAACTTATCAGGTGGAACACTAAACAACGAAATACTAACAATCGGAGCAACAAATGGATTCACAAACAACATGACAGGAGTTTTAGATGATACAAGAATCTTTGGTAGTGGAACATTAGATGATGATCAATTAGATGAAATTGCAAACGACAAACTAGACACATTTGCTCCTGTCAACGCAACATTCAACCTAACAGGCTCAACATTTGCAAATATTTCAGGCGAAGTTCCAACAATTATCATGTTTGCAGGATTCCCAAGTCCAGAAGTAGGAACAGTAACATTGAAGAACTTTACCGATACTGTAAACAGCTTTACTCCAACAGGCGGAACAACAATAGATCCACTTACAGGAATCTTCCAAGTTCCAACACTATTCAACATCATGGGATCACTATCAAACTATACAGCAACAGTATCTTTGACACAAAATCCAGTAATTGATTTACTTAGTAACTTTGATCTTCAATCACCATTATTCACATTTAGCGGTGATTTCTTCTTCCAACATGCAAGAAATCCAGCATTTACCGTACTTAGTTTCAACTATACACAAACTGACGTGCCATTCGATTTATCTTGTAACTTCAAATCAGCATTATTTGAAGAAGGAACTACTTTGAACTTTACAGATGAATTCTTTATTGTAACTTTAGTTGATGTTCCACCACTTGAAGATGTTGTAGTGGCATGTATTGATCCAAATGAACCACCAACTGATCCTGACGCTCCAAGTTTCGGTGGAGCAAATGCAAAACTTAGTTTTGTTTCATTTGGTGACACAACAGGAGTAGGAAACTTCTTACAATTCACTAGCAACTATGGTGACTTCTTTGGCGTTGGATTACCATTCCTATTCATAATAATTCTTGCAGCAGCATTCACTGGACGCTCAGCTCCAACTGGAATCATCATCATTGGTGTTGCACTTGGAATAATGATGGCTATGGGAATCCTTACAGTAGATCCTTTGATGTGGGGAGTTATCATAGTTCTCATCATACTTGGAGCATTGGGCGGAAAGAAATTCCTGTAAACCTACCCGACTAAACAGAATTATGTCTTAAATAACCATAATTCACACAATTTTTAGGTATTCAGGGAATGGTAAACCTCGCATTTGTAATAAGCCTAGTAGCTTCAGCAGTTGTTCTAATTGTATCAATTACAATTTTTAGTGACGTAGTAGAGGCTATGGAAGCAACACTTCCAGTCAGTGTAGCTGGAAGCAGTCCAAGCATAGATAATAATTGGTATGGAACAAATTGGGATAGAGAAGGAAGCCTAACTTGTAATACTTATCAAACAGGAGCAGATGGTGATGTAAATGTTCAGTCAGATCACATTTCAGCAACAAATAACAGAGTAAGTGGTGGTGGTTGTGTCTTCAACATGTTCAAAACTTTTGAAGCAAGTGAAGTTGAAGGTAAACTACTAACGGTGGATAATGAAAGAATCAATTCACTTTCATCAGTTTTCTCAAGAATTGAAATTTTTGACGGTTCATATAATTTAACTGATTTTGGTGTTAATAATGGATTAGTTGATCTAAAAGGAAATGGTGTTTTACAAACTTGTTTGACTTCAACAACAATAGCATTTGCAAGAACAAACACAACATGTACGATAGATACATCTAGTTCATCAACAAGTTTTGTTACAATAGTAATGACATTAGAAGACGCAAATAACACATTATTGGAAAATATCATAAACTACAATATTTATGGAATTACCATTGAAGATATTGGAACTTGGGACATTACAAATCTAGGTTCACCAAGCACTGATACGGACATTTTCATTTCAACAGATGATGGACAAACGTTTGGTAGTGCAGGTGAAACAATGCTGATTAGTGAAGAAGGATTAATTGTTCCAGATGATTTTACACTTGATCCTAATGCAACATCACCAAGCACACCATTATCATCTAGTGAACAACAACAAGTTGACACATTCAACAACGCAAGAGCAATAGGATTTACTGTCATTGGAATAATGCCGATAGCTTTGTTCTTTGCACTCTTTACTATCTTAGATCCTCGTATGAGTGGCATTGGTTAACATAGCGTTTGTAATTTCATTGGTTGCTAGTGCAGTGTTTCTAATCGTTTCAATAGCAATTTTTTCAGATGTAGTAGAGGCTATGCAACTAACACTTCCAGTTGGCACGACAGGTGTAGAATCAAACATAGATAACGAATGGTCATTTAGAGAACAAAGCATAGCAGCGACAGGGAACGCAAAATGTGAAATTGAACAAATTGATCCGACAACTGATATGTCCACGACAATAACTGGGTTGCTTGATATGGATTCAGGAAATTCTGTAAATGATAGATCACATTGTTTTATTTACAAGACATTCGATAAATCTGACGTTCAAAATAAAATTTTGAATGTAACGTGGGCAGGAACAGCAAGTGTAGCTATGGCACATAGAATAATGGTTTTTGACGGAGAATATCTTAGAAATAACAATACAGATTTTCCACTCGACTTATCTTTTGGTTTTAATGTAGCAAAGGGCGGATATAAGCTACATGAAATTGTAAATGGTGGTTGTTGTTCATTCGCAACAGAAACAAAGACATTGAACATGACACTTGTTGGTTCAACATTACCACAAGTAACAGTTGCGATAGGTTTTCAAGATACAAGCGTATCAAACATACTAACTTTAGATTTATTTAATGCAACAGTTGATGATACAGCTTTATGGGATTTTACAGATAATTCAGGAACAACATTCACACAAGAAGTTTTTGGAACAAATGGCGGTGATTATGGATTCTTTTCAACAGGTTTAACGAATTTACAAGCGTCGCAAGGCACACCATTGACACCAAGCCAACAACAACAAGTGGAATCATTTAACAACGCAAGAGCGATAGGTTTTACAGTGATCGGAATTATGCCAATAGCACTGTTCTTTGGTTTGTTTACGATCCTAAGTCCTAGATTAGAGTAACATTCAGAATCACCTCAAAGGAATTCATCATTATGTTACAATGATGTCTTATTATATCCACAAAGAAGGTTATAAAGACATGGGCTTTGCTCTAAAGGATAATTTCCCCATTTTAGAAATAATTTGGTCAAACAGTCCGATTGCAATAATAAAGACAGGAGATAGAGATCTACAAGTAATTAAGATCAGAAAAATTCTAGGAAAGTTTTTCATCACAAAGTACGGAGTTTTTGAATTAGATTCCAAATTTGAATATCGAGTAGGAAAACAAGCAGTTTATCTTTTCAATGCAACAAACTCAAAACCACTTTCACTTCCTGCATTAGCAAAAATTCAAGAGATGTATCGTAAGAATGACATTGAAGATTTAGTAAAAGAAATGCACAAGATTGACAAAGCAATTAAAGACGCAAATCTAACTGATCCACTAAAAATTCTTGAATATGTTGTAAGAGAAAAAGGCGGAACTGCAATAGATTTAGCAACTGAAAAATGGTTGATGGGTTATCGTGCTTATGATCCAGCTTCAATCAGAGTTTTACTTACACAAGCTCACCAAGCAAAAAGAGCAATAGAATCACTCTCACCACAAATTAAAGCAGCACTTCCGATGGTCATTGTTGCAGGTGTAGTCATAGGATTTGCAGTTCTAGTAATGAACGTTGGAACAATTCTGAATGAGATTGCTGACTTTGCAGAAAGAATGGGCGGAAACTTCATTTTGGGAGTAAAAACGTTCTTAAGATCTTAAAGATCTTAAAATGTCTTAATTAACCCTAGCCATGCCAAGAGGTAATGATGAGTAAAACGACACTGCTACTTCTAGTTGGTGTTTTTTTCATGCTAATGTTTTCACCACACCCCGATGGGAAAGGCAGTCTAATCACCGTTATTCTTCCAGATGTTTTTGGACAGCTTCCAGTTCTCAATGTAACTACAACTATTGACGCTCCATGTGTAACAGAAGATGTAGCAACTGACGTTGATGAAGATGGAATTGATGATATTCTCAATAAACCAATTTGTTCTTGTTTTGAATCTGGAACATGTGATGTATTTTCTTCACCACTAGACGCTATGTTAGAACCATTCTTCAACGCATTTTCATTCGCAGGTGAATTTGAATTTGCAGGAACTCAGCAAGAAAGTGGACAATTCTTTTTGATCGCAATTTGGGGACTAATCATTGGTATTATTTGGTTACGAACATCTAGCACAATGATAACAGGTGTCGTTGGAATTGGAATTGCTTCACTATTTACATTCAATGACAGAACAATTCTAGTCGGTGTAACGTTGTTAGGACTTGCAATAGGCATAGTAATTTACCAACTTTATAAACAAAGATTGGAATTTCCGTCAAATTAGTTCCAAAGTATATTTTTAAATAGTACGTACTGGGCGTAAAGATGAGTTAGGAGCAGATGAGTGAGCAACTTTCAACAGTCTATGGTATGATTGGTCAGGCTTCAGAAAACAAGCCTGATCGTCTTTTTTACAGAACTTTGTTTGGGACAAAAGTTTTGCCAAATGCAGTAATTGACATAGAATATCTAAAGTTCATTTCCCCAACACTTCCAAAAGCATTGGAAGATGTTTCAGATGATCTTAAAGATATTTTCATCAAGTCACTAACTAGCACAACATCAATCAAGGGACAAATGATGAGTGTCCTTACAACACACAAATCAAGAATCGAAGTATCGAATCCAAACATGAGAAAGAACGTTCTCGGCAACTTGATAAAACAACAAGGTGGCGGGGACGCTGGATACGGAGATTACTAATTGAAAAAACCTATTCGGGCTACGCAACAATTAGTTAAAAAAACGAAAACAAACATTCTCAAAGACTGTCGTAAAAGGCATATTTCTATTCATAATCCTAATTTAGAAGTTCATCATTGTGAGTATTGTCAGGCAAATGTTGTTGCAACTGACGAATTTAAATGCACTTGTTGTGGACATGATGTTCCAAAAGTTTCAAAAAACAATTACGCAAGACTGGAAAAAGTCTTAAACAAAGCACAGAGAGATTATGGTCAACTAGCTCAGGATTGGGCTTCATTTCCTACAAAGAAACCTGTTACATTAGAGATAGGTTTGGGATCACAAGTTTACAGAATCGACATAAAATATGTTGCATTATGGAACGAACCAATTCCAAAAGAAGACAAATTGAATCATATAGCTAGACATTATCGTCTTTATGGACTACGAGTTTGGATTCCTGACGATGATGTGGAATAATGTCTTAAATAAGTCACAAAGTTCAAAATTTTATTGGTGGGAATATTCTTGCTTAGCCATTGGAATTGTATTGTAGCAAACGCCTCAAAATCTGACAACCACAGTTCTATCTCGGAGCATACGTCTATCTATCTTCCCACCAATGTTTATGGTGATCGAATATGGTAAGTTTAACAAATCAAGCAAGGCTTCTCGCTGCACAAGAATTTAACCGCAGAGTTCTGGAAGAAAGAGCAAGAGCTGGTGAAAATATCAAAACTTCTGCAAGTAGAGTTGGCGTTCTAACTGGCAGAGTTGCAAGAGTTGATCCTAGAACAAGACGAGTTGTTGGTGTTACAAGAACAAAATCAAAAACAAGATTACAATCAGAAAAATTACTTAGAGCAGAAATTAAAAGACAACAAGAATTAGCTAGGAAAGAATCTGACTTAGAAAGATTCTTACGAAATGAATCAATGCTTAGACAAGGTAGAGTTACTGCGTCAGAATTAAGAAAACAAATTGCAGAAAGAAAACGAAAAGGACTTAGTAAAACACCTGCACAAAGAGAAGCACTCAAAGCATTAGAAAGATCAGGTTCAATTCAAAGATTAGAAGCAAGACAACTAAGAAAGATTGGTCGTGGACGCAGAGGAAAACAACTTACAGGTGTTGATCAAATTTTATCAATCGGGCAATCAGAAGAAGCAAGAGCAGGAATACTTGGTTCTGCTCCATTTGCTGATCCAGCATTTGAATTTGGTGGAAGATCAAGAGCAGAAGTTATTGCAAGAGGCGGAACATTTGGAAGACGTGTTGCAGGAGAATCACCCGCACAACAACTTAGTTTTGTACGTGGAGCAAGAATAGGAACTGCAACTGCAAGAATTGGTTTCGCTAAAAGTTTGTTAGGCGATACATTTGAACAAGCTTCATCTGAAAGTTTACTTGGAATTGTTGGAAGTCAAAGACCTTCAAGAGATCCAACTAAACGTGCAAGAGGAGCATTATCACAAGAACAATTTGCTCCACCAACATTTGAACAAGTTTTACGTCAAGGTGTTGGTTTCTTTACAACAGAAGCAAAACCAATTACAAAACCAAAGATAACAAAAGCAGAAAGAAGACAAGCAGTTCAAGCAAGAAAAGCAGAAGACTTTGCAAAAGCAAGTGAAGCTAGAGAACAAATTGGAGAAGCAAGAGCAAGAACAAGAGCTTCAAGTATCGGAGTTGGTGACTTGCAAAGAACAATAGGTCGTCAACTTGACATCGCAAACTTAGGTAGAGCTCAAGCAGAATTTGGTTTCGGTCAAGTAGGTGAACAAATTCAAGTTAGAGGACAACAAAGAGTTGTTAGAGGTGATGATGTTGCAAGAGCAACTACACCAAGAGTAACAAGTGGTGATCCAAGAGTTTCACCTTTCTTAAGACAATTTATTGAACAACCCGCAAAAGGAAGACAACGAAGTCCTTCACAACTTTTCATTGAAGCACAACAAACTCAAAGAGAAACAGAAGCTCTTAGACAAGCAGGAGTTTCAATCAGTCCAGTTGCATTTGCAACACCAAGACCAAGCCCTGCAAGACAAGAACAAATCAAAGTTAAAGGTCAAAGAGTTACTGAACCTGCAAGACAACAAGATGGATTCTTTGACTTTTTCGCAGGATTAGGTGGAGCATTTCAAGGATTATTTGGCGGAGCTCCATTAGCTGAATCAAGAGCAGGTGGAGTTAGAGTTACAACAGGACAAGCAATAGAAGAAAGTGCAGATTTGTTTAGACAATCCGCTCAACCACAAAACATCTTTGAAAGTGCTGAAAGATTATCAAGAGGAGAACTCGTTGGTGACGTATCATTAGAACAAGCATTTAGAGAATCACCACTACAAGACGCTCCATTTGGTAATTTCTTACAAGGTTTCTTCAGGTGATTTAATTGTCGATGGTTATCCAAGCAAGACAACCTGATCCTAGTTTACTTTCACCATTTCTAATTGCAAGACAACCAATTCCAACTGTCACAAGAACTACACAACAATTTGTAACAAGTCGTGATCCAAGAGTTTCAACATTCTTACAACCAAGACCAAGACCAAGACCTGTCTTAGCTACTACAACAAGACCTACAAGAAGACCAACTAGAATTGTTAAAACAACTAGAAGACCTAGCCCACCAAGAGCAAGACCAAGAACACAACCACAACCTTCAACATTTTTTCCACTTGCATTTGCAGAAGAACAAAGAACATTACCACAAGCATTAGGTGAAAGAACACAAGCATTCTTTGGCGTTCCACCTGAAAGAATAGCAAGACCAACTGTAAGAGAAACTACAAGACCTACAAGAGTAACAACAACTAGAGTTACTAGACCACGCAGAGTTTCAAAAGCAGAAAGAGTTACACCAGAAGTGAGAGAAGTTACAAGACCAACAGTTCAAGAAACTACAAGAAGACCAACAAGAACATTTCAACCTGCTCCAAGAGATGATATTGAAAGAGCAACTTCACCAATAGTTCCAGTTGCAGTTGCACAAAGACCAGAGCAAATTAGAGTTACTGAAAGAGCTCCACCAAGACCAAGACTTAGAACTCCTCTTGAAGAACAACGTGAAGCAAACATTAGATTGTTACAAGAACAAGGTTTACCAACATTTGAAGAAGCACAAAGAGCAGAAGGATTATCAGATTTTGAAAGAGGTTTTCAAAGTTTCACTGGCGGAGCAAGACAAGAGTTTGAAAACATTGGAGCAATCGCAGGATTTGGAACAGCAAGACGTGAAGTTGGATCACTTGCAATAGACTTACCGTTTGCAGTTGCAGGAGAAACTTTCACAAGACCTGCACAAGATGGCGGTTTCTTAGGACTTGGTTTTGAATTTAGAGAAAGACCTGACTTTGAAGCAGGAGCAAGAGTTTCTGGTGAAATACAAGAAGAAATTGGAACAAGATTTAGAGAAGATCCTGCAAGAGCATTAGGCTCAATAGCAACAATAGGAGCAATAGAAGCTGGATTATTTGTAACAACTGGCGGTGTAGGAAATCTTGCACGTAGAGGACTAATTGGAACAGCAAAAAGATTTGCAGATACAAAAGCACGAAAAAGTGTAGAAAAAATTGCAAGACAAACAACTGACGCAAAGAGAGGTGTTCCAAACATTGTAGAAGATTTAGGCGATGGAAGATTTGCAATCGTTCAAGGTAGAGAAGAATTAGCAAGACGAAACATTCAAGTTCTTTCACCTGCGGAAGCACAAGTAACTCAAATTACGAGAGCAGGAACAGTTGAAAGATCAATAGAACCATTGATTAAAGGAGTTACAAGAAAAGGAAAGAAAGGAAAACTAAAAGGAAAAACTGTAAGAGTGACAGTTGGAGTTGACAAACCTGCCGAAGTTCCATTGATTATAGTTGATACAAAAAAGAGAATAATAAGAAATCCAGTGACAGGAGCAATCGAAAGACAAGATCCACAAACATTCTTCTTTAACAAAAACATTCCAGAAAGAACTGCATTCATTGAAGATCCTCAATTACTTGCAGTAAGAGGCGTTCAACAAACACAAGAAGTATTTGCAATTAGACAACAAGCACGAACTGGATTTAGACCTGCTGAGGGTAGAGAATTTGGAATCACTGCAATTAGACCAACAAAAGCAGGAATTCAATCTGCAATAGAAGCAGAAAAAGCAGGACAAATTTCTATTGCAGGACGTGGTATTTCAGTTAAGACAAGTGATGTAAGAAAAAATCCAAACTTGTTTAGTTTGTTTGCAGAAAAACAACAACCAATTTCAAGAGGACAACTTCCAAGAGTTACTGGAACAGAATTAACAGAAGCAGGATTACCACCTGCACAATTAACTGGATTACCATTTAGACCTGTTGAAGTATTCCAAGCAAGAGCAGTTGGCGGAACAACATTATCACGTTTCTTATCACCTGATCCTAGACAAGAATTCCTTCCATTCATTAGAGCTCCACGAGCTCCAAGAAGACCACTAACTGCTCCAAGAGAAGCAAGAATTCCAACAATAGATGATATTTTAGAACCAAGACCTGCAAGGGGAAGACAACCAAGACCTGTTGCAGAAAGACGAGCTCCACCACCAAGAACAGTTACAGAAGAAATCTTTGAAGAATTCTTTACACCACCTTCAAGAATAACACAAAGACCTGTAAGAGTTCCATTAGCAACAAGAATTGGAATTTCAAGTATAATTCCAACTCAATTAGGCTTACAAGGACAAAGACAATTCCAAGATGATTTACAAAGTGCAACTGATTTATCAGGAATAGGAATAAGAACTGATTTACAAGCTGATCAAATACTAGATCCATTTTCAGGACAAAGACAAAGACAACAACAAAGATTAGATCAACCACAACCACAACCAATAGTTACACCACTATTTCCACCACAAGAAAGACCTGTTACAAGACCAGAACAAGGATTGATCACAATTCCAGAACTAACAACTGGACAACCAACAATTCCATTCTTTCCAGATGAACCACCACCACCCCCACCACCACCTGTAACACCACCCGTAGCAGGTGGATTATTTGGTGTTCCACCAGCTATTGCAGATGAAATTAGACGAGAAAGAAGAAGACAAAGACAGTCAAGACTTGGTGGAAGATTGTTTGATATTGCAGATGAACCATTCGGAGCTATTTCAGTTGGATTAGGATTCTTTGTTGAAACAGAACGTGGTGAAGAAACAATCGAACAAGCTTTAGGACTTCCAGAAGAACCATTAACAAGACAAGAAAGACGTGCAAGAGAAAGACTTGGACGAGGTAGAAGACAGCAACGTGGTTTCGCAGAAGGATTCGACTTTTCTGACTTCTTTAGCTAAATGTCTTATTATATCCTCTAGGCAAACAACCCTCAATGGCAAAATTCTTTTGTCCAAAATGTAATGTTCTTACTTACGGTTTACGTTACATCTTTCAAGAAAGATCTGAAAGACCAAAAGGGAATCCACAATATTGCAGAAAGTGTCAGAAAACATTCCCACAAAGTCAATGTTTAACAGGGGGTGAAAATTATTAGAGTTTATTACAGATGTGTTCTTTACGAGGATATTGATACAACAGAAGTTCCAGTAGATAAAGCCAAAATGATAGCAAACAAACTAGATGATATTGGAATTTCAAAATTTGACATTATTTACGAAGTTCCACCTGTTCCCGCAGGTGGTGAACAATATCAAGAAGAAGAACCACAACCACAACAATAATGTCGTCAGATGAATCACAAGATCCTGCTGAACTTCAAATGAAAGCAAGGATCTTAGAATTATTTTTACCACCACACAACAAAAAAATCAAAGAGATTGCATTGTTGGTGAATCGTTCTCGTTCATTCGTTTATCATAAACTACAAGAATTAGTTGACGAAGGAAAATTAGAGAGATTAGCTAGTGGACACATTAAACGAGTTCTTCCTGAATCACAAATTGAAGGATATTCTGACGTAATTAAAGAGGACTTTGACAAATACAAGTCTATTGAGCGTTGGATTTACAGAATGAAACGTGATAAAGTCAAAGGTTGGGCGTATCAGGTTACTAATTTATTCAAAATTTGTAAAACATTACAGCGAGTTCCTGATCATTTTCTTGCTCCATTAGAACAAGTAGAGCAATTTATGGAAGAATTTGATGAAAAATTCAGAAAAGGTGAAGCATTTTACATTGACGACAAAAACATCAAGAAACAAAAAAGCAGAGAAGATGTTTCAATAGCACATTTTGTTAAAGCAGTAAGAAGTTTTAGACAAAAACTTGGACACCCAATTCCAAAAGGTGTTGGCGGAATACTTTCTGTTACAGAAGAAACTGGAAAATATGCAAGACATAAACTAACTGACACACAAAGACTTTCTGGAATAGAATTTATGAAAAACCAGAACGAAAAGCATGGTGATTTATTCACATTTCACAATGAAGTTGGTTGGAGAACTGACACATTATTCCAAACTTTAGCGAAAGGAAAAGCACAATTCAAGAAAAAAATTATGGAAGTATTAGATCCTAAAACAAATCAGAAAGTAGTTTGTGAGATCTTTATTTGTGAAGGAATAATTGAAGAAAAACAAGAGATGGCTTTTGATAAGATCATAATGACACCAGAAGCTAGGCGTGTGGTAAGAAAAATAATCAAAGGAGAGAAACTAATTGAAGGCAAAGCAGATTGGAAAGCAAAGAAAGAATACAATGAAAATCTAAGAAGGTTTTACAAATCTATTGGTGAGTTATCAGATGAACCCGATCCAAAAAAAGGAACAAAGGATTATTATCTTTCAGAATATCCTTCACACTTCATTAGACATTCATGGTCACATTGGTTGATGAGAAATTGCGGTTACAATGCAAGTGTTGTTGCAAACTTTGGTTGGGAAGACAGTGAAACTCTAACAAAGATTTATGCAAAACAATCAATCGATGATCTATTAAACATTGGAAATTGTGATTTCTGCCGACCTGCAACAAACAAAGATCCAGATGTCAAAGTGTTTTGTTGCCTACAACATGCAATAGCCTATTATAACCAACAAGAGCCACCGATATTAAATGAATGAATTTACCGAAACTGAAAAATGGATCGCAATAACTTCCATTATGAAAACATCTGAAACAATGAAGAAACTTCCAAAAGAAATTGTTGAATACCTATTCATTAATTTAAGACGAGAATTTGCTTCACATCTAGACGATGATCAAGTCAGAAACATTGAAAAACAAATTGATAATCTAGCAAAAGAAGTTCAAAAACGATCACTAAAGTCAGCTATGAAAATGTTGGGCGAAGGTGATAAGAAAGAAGCGATCAAACAGTTAACAAGTATAGTTGGAAAGGAACAAGCTGACGTTGTAACAAAACTATTTGGTGACAGAAAGTAATCTTTAAAAGATAATGTTTCATACTACATGTTGCTTGATTCGTAAAAGGATACAATTTGATGATGAAATTCACGATAAGCTACTGGAAAAGCAGAATGAATTGAAACAGATTGTTCCTTCTACCACTTTATCAAATGTAGTAAATTACTACATAAAATCAGCAATAAAAAAGGATTAGAATTATGCTTCACCAACACAAGAGATCAAAGTCCTCAATATCAGATGAATGGTGGACACCTCACGATTTATTTTGGGAGTTAGTTGACAAATACAAATTCCTTCCTGAGATTGATGTTTGTGCAACTGAGGCTAATTCATTAAGAAATAGATTCTTCACAAAGAAAGACAATTCATTAAAACGTGATTGGATTATTGGAAAAAAGAAAAGAAAGTGTTGGCTTAATCCACCAAACAAAGAGATGGGAAAATTCATAGCAAAAGCATATCAACAATACAAAGATCTTAGAATCAAAACAATGGCAATAGTTCCACTAAACATTCAATCATCAAAATCATTTCAAGAGAATGTTCAAAAACCAATGGAACGAGGAGAAAAAATTATGGTTAGACCAATTTACAAAAGAAGGGTTTTTGCATATAGAGGTTGGAAAAAACGAGAAGGCAAAGATGTAACATCTTCGATCAATGGATACTGCGTAATCATTTTTGGAAAAAGTAGAGATTATGGCTTTCGGAATTGAGGATACCTTTCAAGCGGATTTATTAAGAGCATTACAAGTTGTAGTATCATCATTTGCATTAGGCATTGTATTAATAGCAATTCACAAAGTTATCAAAAAATACAACCTAGATTCAGAATAATGTCTTAAATAAGTGGCAATCCTGAAAAATTTTAGAATGTGTCAAGAGGAAGCTACGCTAATCTCTAATTTTCTATTTGCCATGACTATCGCTGTTGGAGCGATGGGAGTTATCTTTTTCAAAGCTTGGCATAATGATCGCAAGAAAGAAGGGGAACTTAAAGCATGAGTGCTAGAACATTTGGTTTTGATCCAACAACGGTTTTTGGTGACGTACGTAAGGACGCTAAAAGACAAGGAAAGAAAAAGAAAAAAGATGATATGGACGAAATGATGGCAGGTTCATTTGATAATGTAGGTCTTGGTATTGATACTTTTAATTTAGAACCAGAAAATATTCCAATACTTTCTATTGGTGAAGACTTTGGTGATATTATTGGAAAACGTGCAGGACAAGCAAATGGAAAAGGATCACTAGCAGGTGAAGCAGGTTTCTTAGGAATTATTGGTTCACAACAACTTGACGTTCCTGCGGTTGCAGGACGAGTAAGACCAATAGGAGCAGTAAATAGTAAGAAACGAAAAGCCAAAGCAAAAAGACAATTAACTCCATTACAAAAAACTTCTGGTTCAAGATTCGGTAAAGTAGATGAACAGTTTGGAAGAACATTATCAGGAAATATTTCAGGATTAAGAAAAAGAATTTCAGCATTTCGTGAAGGTCGTAGAGTTCAAGAAGAAGAAAGAGAACCACCACAACTAGAATTCAAACCACCAACACCTGCAAGAGATAGACCACCAGAAAGAGCTCCACCAATGTTACCACCACCACCTGAAAGCCCAAGAGGTTCATTACCAAGACGTGATTTAGCAAGAGGTGTTAGTCCAACATGAGTTTTGAAGGTTTTGACATTGGCGAAGCAGAATTCAATAGACGGCAAAAAAGATCTGCAATTCCAAGTTTTACAGGTGACATTGATTTAGAAAAATTATCAAAAGGTGTTCCTTTCCCAAGTTCTGCTGACTTTGGAAAACAAGTTACACAAAGAAATCTTTTAGCACAACGTGTTAGACTTGAACAAACACCATTAAGAGTTGAAGCAGAAAGAGGAATTACTGACGCATTCTTAGCAGATCCTCTTGTTGCTCCAACGATTGATCCAACAAGAAAATCTAATGGTAAAAGAAAAAAGATGAGAAACAAACGTGACAGAGGTAGAGCTTCATTACTTAGAGAACGTGAAAGACTTGCAAGAGGTGGAGCTCCACGCAATCAAAGACAAGCAGATGATTTCTCAGAACTTGATGATAGTTTCAGGAGTTTAGGTCTATAATGGGAAAATCAAAAGGAAGACAAAAAGGAATGAAAACATTCAATCCTAAAACACACAAAGTTGTAAGAAAATCAGGAACATCTGGTAACATGATGGGAAGGGGATTCTAAATGGTAAACGGTAAGAAAAAAAGAAAAAGACCAGATAGAGTAACCGACTTTGATTTAGCTCATGCAATTCATCGTTCTAGATCTCAACATGCACAAGATGTTGATGAAGGAACTTTAGCAAGATTAACAACTAACATCAACCTTTTCGCTTTTGATCCTTCTAGATTTGATTTTGCAGGTGTTGATACTCCGACAGGTAGGCGTGAGCCAAAACAGTTCAACATGAAAAGAGCCTTAGCAAAAGCAAAACGTGAAGGTTTAATTTAGTTGGGAAGACGTAAAAAAAGTAAACAAATTAGACAAATTTTAGGAAACGGTCGAGAGAGAATTCTAACTATCGAAAATGGTCAAGTAGTGAGCAAGAAGACCGTACGTAGAAAGAAATCAATCAATATTTTTGATCCAACTACAAAGGTGGATTTGTTTGAATAATGTCTTAAATAAGTCTAGGATAGGGAAACAATAATGGTCGTAAAGAAAAGACTATCTAAAAAACTAAAGAAAGCACAAAAAGATAGGAACGTCTTTGATCCAGAACAAATGGCAGGTATCAAAATTTGAGTAAAAAAGGTTTTAATGTTAAAAGAATGATGAAGAAAAACTTCGCTCCAAAGACGGTGGTTAACTAATGGTCAACGGTAACGGTTCTAGACGTGTCTTAAATATTCCAAAAGGCAGAGCTTCTGCATTACCAAAAGGCAGTGCAGTAAGACAAGGACTTCGTGGCAAAAAACCACTTGCACAAAGAATTGTTCGTTCAACTAGAATTGCACAAGCAACTGGAAGGGGACAACAAACTTTAGGAGTTAGAAGACAAAACAGAAGAACTGCAAGAAACATTTCAAGCAATTTACTTGGTTTTAGAATGGACGGAAGGGGAAGACCATGAGCGGTTTAGGTGACACAACAGGATTAATTGGAACAGCAGTTGGACTTGGTGTAACACTTGGAGCATTAGGTCTTGCATTTGGTTTCGCTGAAAGAGCAATAGAATCTGGAAGACCAAGAGGCAAAGGTGGAAGAAGACGAGCTCCTGCCGATGATATATTTGATTTAGGTTTAACACAACGTCCACAAAGACGTGGTAAAAAATTCAGAAGCGAATTTGGTGACGACTTCAATATTTTTGCAGTGTGATAGTTATGGTAGGTAACGGAGAAAAATCTCTAAAGAGCTTTAGGAAGACACAAAAAAGAGTTTCAAAACAAATACGCAACAGAGAAGGAATGGGTAACGGTGGCAGAATTGGCGATGAACTTGCCAAGCTATCTGGTATTTCTTCCGCACAAAGAAGAAATAGACCAAAAGATGATCCCTTCAACCGAATCGGATTATAGTTGGTCAATAAACGCAAATCAGGAAAAAAGAAGTCTTCACGTAAACGACGTTCTAAAGTTCAAATCGGAAATCCCGCAGTCTTCAAACCTTATGGGTGATTAACATGGGTGATATTTTTCAAGGAATTAAAGGAAATCTAAACGGATTTGGTTTAGAGAATTCTGACTTTGATCCACTAGATGATTCAAGAGATGAAGTTGACGCATTCTTCAATGATGATTT
>JABAOC010009363.1_pt2 | contig 30176 bp, 24 predicted proteins | sample 7062161 | NCBI WGS metagenome assembly JABAOC01 (sample SAMN14538625, study PRJNA623070) | marine sediment metagenome | biome: marine biome [ENVO:00000428]; feature: marine pelagic biome [ENVO:01000023]; material: deep marine sediment [ENVO:00002113] | place: India: Gulf of Khambhat ... | reverse complement strand
TGGGCGGCACCGAACTGGCGGTGGAGCTGGGCGCGGCCTCCGTCGACCACCTCGCCGTCGTGACCGACGCGGGGATAAGGGCGCTGGGGAGCTCCGATACGGTCGCGGTCCTGCTACCGGGAACGACTGTTTTCCTCGGCTCGAGCCGTTTCGCGCCGGCGCGGGCGCTCATAGAGGCGGGCGCCCTCGTCGCCGTCGCGAGCGACCATAACCCCGGCTCCTGCCACGCCGCGTCGCTCCGCGCGGTCCTGACGCCGGCCGCCACCTACTTCAAGATGACCCCGGCCGAAATGTTGCACGCCGTCACCGTTAACGCCGCCTACTCGCTGGGGCGCGCGGACCGAATTGGTTCGCTCGAGCCGGGCAAGGCCGCGGACGTCGCCGTCTTCGACGTCGGCGATATAAGCGAGATGTTTTACGACTGGGGCCCGACGCGCGCGTGGGCCACGGTCGTAGGGGGCGTCGCCGTCCACCGCGATTAATTATTGACCGCCACACAAAAGACGTGAACTTGCGCCGTATAGCCGACGCGTTTTACCTCACGCTCCCGGGCCGGGCGTGGGCCTGGGCGACGTACGACTTCGCCAACACGATATTCTCCATGAACGTCATCACGATGTACTTCGCCCAGTGGATAATCGTGGACCTCGGCTTCGAGGACATCTCGTACAGCATCGCCTATTCCGTTTCGATGATAGCCGTGGGCCTGACGATGCCGGCCGTCGGCGCGATGGCGGACGCCCGCAAGAACCGCCTCCGTTGCTTATTGGTTTACACGGTGGCTTGCGTTGCCTTCACAATAACCATCGGCAACGTCGCGAGTGTCTCGGCCCCGATTATGTGGAAAGGCATTTTGGCGCTGGCCGCCTTCGCCTTGGCCAACTACTTCTACATCGGCGGCCAAACATTTTACAACGCCCTCCTCCGCGCCGTCGCTCCCCCGGGGCAAACGGGCCGCGTCTCCGGCCTGGGAACCGCGCTGGGGTACGTTGGCGCCATCGCCGGCCTTCTCCTCGTGTGGCCCTTCGTCCAGGGATGGGTCCCCGGCTTCGTCAAGGGCCGGCCGTCGGCCTTTATCCCGACCGGCGTCATATTCCTGGCTTTCTCGGTACCCGTCTTCATTTGGGTAAAAGAATCGGCCCTCGGCGCGGAACGCCGGTCCGCGTGGTGGGGGCTGAACAAAGTCGTCCAAACGCTCAAGCGCGCGCGGCGCCGACCCGACGTCTTCAAGTTCTTGGTGGGAAACGTACTCTTGCAGGACCCCGTGGCGACGGCGATAGTCTTTATGGCCGTCTACGCGAACGTAGTATTCGGCATGCCCGACGCGGCCAAAATCCCTCTCTTCATCGTCGCGACGACGTTCGCCGTCGCGGGGGCCGCGGTGGCGGGGTTCGTAACGGACCGGTGGGGCCCGCGCAAGACGACGATTGCTACCGCGGCGGGGTGGGCGGCGACGTTCGTCCTCATCGCCGCGGCAAACCGCCCGGTCCTTTTCTGGATCGGCGGCTCGCTCGTCGGCGTGGGCTTGGGTTTCACCTGGACCGCGGCCCGGCCCTTCCTCGCGAGCCTCGTCGGCGAGCACGAGCAGGGTGAGTTCTTCGGCCTGTACTCGCTTTCGAGCCGGGTAGCCGCGGTCGTCGGGCCGCTACTGTGGGGCACTATAGTATACATTGCCGGCGCCTGGCCCGTCGGAAAATATCGCCTCGCGGTCGCTTCTCTCGCGGTGCTCGAGGTCGCCGCGGCCTTCGTCTTCGCATCCGTGAAACCGGGGCCTCGCCCGGACGCGTCGGCGGCCGTATCGTAAAAACCGCGCAGGTATAATATTTAATTAAAACGGGTCATAAAGTCGGGCACCCCTCGGGAAAATCACGGCGGGCCCAAGGGCCCAAAGAGGTGGAAGTAATATGAACTTTTCAAAACCGGTCTATATTGCGGCGTTTGCGGCGGCGTGTTGCTTCCTAACGGCCTGCGGCCCGGATACCGGCGGCGCCGGCGCTCCGATTACGGGAACGAGAATCTGGGTCGCGGACCAACCCGACAGCAAGGTCGCCATCTACGACGAGGGGGGAAGCCTGCTCAAGCTCGTCGGCCGGTTCGGCATGTTCAACAAGCCGAATTCGATAGACGTTTACGAATATGACGGCGCCGCGTGGGTCTGCGACTTCTATACGAATCGCATCCGCAAGTTCAGCGCGGGCGGCAACCCGCTCTACGCTACGCCCGGGCAGGAGGGCGGCTTCCTCGTACGCAACCCGGTCGCGCTCTCGGTATCGCAGTCGTCCGGCGAATGCTGGGTTTCGGACCGCGGGAACCACCGCGTCCTGCGCCTCGGCGCCGAAGGCGGCGTCTTGGCAAGAGTTACCGGCTTCAGATATCCGCGCGGCATCTCCGCGGACCCGGCGGCGGGCGACGTGTGGGTGGCGGACGAGGGTAACGACGCCGTCGTGAAAATCGCGGGGACGGCTTCGGGCGACGTGCCCGTGGCCGCGGTCGAGGTTGGACGTTTTACGGGGATGGAAAATCCTTGGGCGGTGGCGGCGGACGCCGACGGCAAAGGCTGGGCGTGCAGCCGAGAGGCAGGCCGCGTCGTAAAGCTATCGCCGCAAGCCGCCGAGCTGGCCTCCGTGGGCGGCTTCGCCAACCCGGTGGCCCTCGCCGTGGACGAACCGGCGGGAGCGGTCTACGTCGTGGACGCCGAAAAGGGGCTATTGGCAGCCTTGCGCCGCAACGTAACGGGCACGCATAAGGATTACGGGGCCGTCGCGACCTTCGTCGTTCGCAACCTCGCGAAGCCCGAGGACGTCTTCGCCGACGAAAACGCGGGCCGGATTTACGTGGCGGAAATGGGCGCGGGAAACGTTCGCGTCTACGACCGGGACGGCGAACTGATAAATACGCTCGGCGGTTTCAGCGGCCCCGGCGCGCTCGCGGCCTGGGACGGCGACTGAACGAGACGTGAAGGCGAAGATAAACCGGCGTAAGTTGCTACGGACCTTCAAAGAGGTCGCGGCCATCTACGGCCCCGGCAAACGCGAGCGCGACGTAGCCGATTATATTTCAAGTCGGCTCGAACGTCTTTGGCCGGTTTCGGAAGACGGCGCGGGCGACGCCATAGACGGCGACGCCGGTAACTTGCTCGTCCAAATCGAGGGCGAAGGTGAACCCGTCCTCTTCGTAGCGCATATGGACACGGTAGAACCGTGCGCGGGGGTAAAAACAAAAGTGGAGGACGGTTACGTGATGAGCGGCGGCGATACCATATTGGGGGCGGACGACCGCGCCGCGGTCGCGGCCTTGGTCGAGCTAGCGGAGGCCGCGGCGCGAATGCGGGCGCGCCGGCCGCTCGAGCTACTCTTCACCGTCGCGGAAGAGATTGGCCTTCTGGGCGCGAAACACGCCGACTACGCCGCCGTAACCGGCAAGATGGCCTTCGTGTTCGACGCCTCGGAACCGCCGGGCTTCGCCGTCGTCGCCGCGCCCGGGTCCGAACTCGTCACGGCAACCTTCCACGGCCGCGCCGCCCACGCCGGCATCGAACCGGAGAAGGGAATAAACGCCATCAAAATGGCCGCGTCGGCCGTCGCGACAATGCGCCTCGGGCGGATAGACCACGAGACCACCGGGAACGTCGGCCTCATATCCGGCGGCCGCGCGACGAACATAATCCCCGAACGTGCCGAAATCAAAGGCGAAGTACGTTCGCACGACCCCTCGAAGCTCGCGGCCCACGTCGCCCATATAAACGAAGAAATAAAAAAGGCCGCGGCCGAATCCGGCGGCGACGCCGAGATATCGTGGACGCAGGCCTACGTTTCCTATCGCCTCGACGAGGACGCGCCGCCGGTCGCGTTGTTCCGGCGGGCGGCGCGCGCCGCCGGGCTCGAGCCCAAGTTCGTCGCCGGGGGAGGCGGCTCCGACGCCAACGTCCTAAATGCGCGCGGCATACCCTCCATCGTCATCGGCTGCGGCATGGAGAACCCCCACACCACGGACGAAAGGATCGCCGCCGCCTCGCTCGAAAAGCTGGCCGAGTTGGCGACGGCGTTGGCGACAACCGCCTGAAATCAATCCACCAGAACGACCTCGACGTCGGCGACGCCCGCGTCGAGCATTTTTATTTTCTTGGCCGCGGCGTACGAGAGGTCAATTATGCGCCCCGCGGCAAAGGGGCCGCGGTCGTTGATGCGCACGACGACGCTCTTCTTATTCGCGAGATTCGTAACGCGGACCCTGGTCCCGAAGGGCAGCGTCTTGTGGGCCGCGGTGAGGGCGTACATATTGAACGTTTCGCCCGAGGCCGTAGTCTTACCGTGGGCCTCGCGGGCGTAATACGACGCCTCGCCGACCTCGCGGTACGCGCCGGGCCTACCATAACCTCGCGGATAGCGCCGCGAGAGGCCGCACGAAAGCGAGAACAACACGCAAAAAGCCACGGCCCAAACGCCGTATTTTACTGCGGCCTTCACGACGCCCGCCTCTTTACGTTACGCTTCTTGCTACGCCGTCCGCGCGACCCGTAACGCGCCGCGGCCGCGCGCAACGTCGCCGCGACCCCGTCCCGCAAGGACGCGGGCTCCAACACCTCGACCTCCTTGCCGAAAGTCAGAAGCCACCGGCAAAACTCCTCCGAAAGCGGAACCTCGCCCTCGAATACCAGGCCGGCACTTTGACCGTCGTCGTAAAACTTACCCCGACCCTCGAGCTCCGGCCTCACGACGGGCCCGAGCCTCGCGTCGAAGAGCAATTTTACGCGGGACTTGACCGCGGACGTATAAACTTCCCACGCGTCGGCAAAAAACTCGTCGAGGGAGAAATCGCGCGGCGCCTCGAATCTCTTGCGCGTGACCTTTACCGCGGAAATCCGGTCCGCCCTAAACACGCGCGGCCTTTTGCGGCGGTGACATAAGCCGACCAAATACCAACTGTGCCGCCGGAAAGTCAAACCGTACGGGTCGACGGCCCGCGCCGTCGTTCGGTTTCGACTTAACGAAAAATATTTTAACTCGACGGTTCGGCGCGACCTCACCGCCTCCTCCAGATCGCTCAGCATCCGGACCGTCTTTTCTCCGAGCGGGTGGGCCTTGACGTGGAACGATATTTTCTCCGTCGGACCTTCGGCCTCGGCGAACCTGCGGAACAGGCAGTTATCGATTTTAGTCAGCGCCGCCCGCGTCGCCGCGGCGTAGGGCGACGCCACGGCCAACGCCCGATTCTTGACGCCGAGCCTGATAGCCAACAACTCTTCGCGCGTGAAGTCGGCGTCGGCGACGAACGCGCCGGGCATAAGGCGATAACCCCGGTCGTAGTGGATCGGCACCAGGCCGGAGAGCTCCACGACGTCGCGGTATATCGTACGTTTGGAAACGCCCAACGTCCCCGCGAGCTCCGCGGCATAAAAGCCTTTGCCCGAGCGTAAAATATTCACGAGTTTAAACAACCTCTCGGTTTTCTTCCCCGCCATAATCGGAAATCCCTCCTGCTACGTTGAACTCTCGCGCCGCTAAAACCCCTTCACCGTCATTCCTTTGATGCCGGGGTTACCGACCCTTTTCCCGAAAACGTCCCATCGTCACCTCCCTGAAAACGTGAACCCCGCATTCCGCGGCAACCGCTCGGGGGCGGGCCTTCGCGCGACCGGCACGCCCCTATCCCGGCGCGCCCTCCCGCCGAGTTTTCCTCCGCTCCGTCAATACCGCGTCCACGTACGCGCATACGGCCTCGCGGTGACGCGCTTCTATTTCCGTGAAGTGGACCGCGGCGCTGAAAGGCCAATCCTTTTTGCCGCGGCCAGCCTCGGCGCGAACGATAACGCCCCTGCAGCGAAAGGAAAGCGCTTTAGCCTTCCCCGCGGGGGGCAACGCCACCGTGAGCGATACTTCCGTAAAATCGGTTAACTTCTTATCCGCGTCGAAGTAAATACCGGAACCGGATATGTTACGCGTACGGAGGTTCACCCTGTCCCCGGAGGTCGTCTCCAAGACGCCCCGATAATCTATCGCCGCGCGCGGATAACGCCGGCGCTCTACTAAACCGCTAGGCATCGCTTTCCCCCTTGCCCGGTCACGCGGCCTCCGCGCCCATTTCCTCCGCCTTCACGAGCTCGGCTATGGTCAAATGTTCGGTCCAGAGGTAAAAGAGGCCGATGAAGGCGGAAGGTAGAACTTGGACCACGTGGACGATTATGGCGTACGACAACGCCTCGTTCCGCGTCAACGCCGGCTCGACTATATGCAGCGCCGCGATGACGCCGAGCTCCATCGTCCCGATGAAGCCGGGCGACGACGGTATCGAGACGGCGAGGCTCACGATGGCGACGAGCAACAGCGGCGCGTACAGTGGCAACGGCGACGTGAACTCGAAGCCGAGATTTATGAAATAATACGACAGGGCGACCAACAACCATATCGCGCCCGAATAGAGGAACGCCTTCCCCAAATCGGCCGGGCTGCGGAAGCAGCTGAAGCCGTGGATAAACTTATCCAGGGACCGAACGATCTTGACGGCGGCGCGCTTCGAAAAAGGTGCAAAAATAAATTTAATAATCGACGTCGCCGTGCCGCGTTTGAAGTAGAACAAGACGAAGAAGCTCACGAGCGCGACGTAAATTATGAAGCCGGTCGTGCCGCCGGCCTTGACCCCCGCGATCTTCGCCGGTATCAATATCGCAAAACCCGCCAGTATTAAAAATAAGATGGCGCCGTCCAAAAGGCGGGTGACTACCACCGAACCGAAGGTCGTACCCTTGGAGAGGCTCTGCTTACGGGCCAACACATACGCCCGGACCACCTCCCCCAACCGCGCCGGCAAGATCGTATTCGCGAAGTAGCCGATCATCGTTATACGAAAAAGAGGATAGGACCGCAACCGCCGCACGCCGCGGAGGACGTACCGCCACTGCAGCGCCCGACAGTAATACGACGCCAAGACGCACGCGACCGCCGGGATCAGGTACAAGTAATTGACGCGCGCCAGCGACGCCCCGAACTCGCGCCAGTCTATGACCGCGGCGAGGAAGACCGCGGAGGCCAGGCTGACGCCCAATCCTAAAAAAACCCTCGCTCTTCTGCTCAGCCTCACGACGGCTAGACGCGGGTCCTTACTTTATTACGTAAAGGATTATGAACACGGCCGCCACGTAAAGCAGTATGTTCACCTGAAGCGGCCTGTCGCGTACGAGAATGGCGGACGGCTGCGCGCCCTTCCCTTTCTTGTAGATAAGGTAGAGGTAACGGAATATACCGTAGACGACGAACGGGATGGTGTATATCATCTTGTTCGTGCCCAACCGCGCGACGGTCCCGGGCCAAATCGTGTACAGCGAATAGGACATAACCGACGAGGCGGTCGTGATGCCGATCATCTCGTCGATCAATTTCGGCGAATACGAAGCCAATATCGGACGGTGAACGGCGGCGTTCTCCATCAGGTCCGTTATCTCTCCCCGGCGCTTCGAGAAGGCTAAAAACAACGCCAGGAAGAACGTGCAGATGAGCAGCCACTCCGATATCTGGACCGGCTCGACTATTATGGCGTAGATGCCGGCGACGGCGCGCAGTACGAAGCCCAACGCGATCGTCACGCAATCGACGAGGACGACCTTCTTGACGCCGAACGAGTAAGCGAGGTTGAGCGCGAAATAAACCAGCGCGGAAACGCCGAACTTCCACCCCAGCGCGTAAAAAGACGACGCGAGCGACGCCGCGGCGAAGACGGCGAACAATAAGACGCCCGCCTGCGGCGAAACTTTGCCCGAGGCGATGGGCCGGTTTTTCTTGTCCGGGTGCTGGCGGTCCTGCTCCGCGTCCACCACGTCGTTGAGGATGTAAACGCTACTCGAAAGAAAACAGAAGATTACGAACCCCAACGTCGCGCGTAGCGCGTCTATCGGAACGAGCGCGCGACCCGCGAAGACGACGGCGACGAAGAGGATAAGGTTCTTCGTCCACTGAAAGGGCCTCATCAACTTAACAACCGCCGCTATCATCGGGTAAGCATCACCTGCTTGCGGCGATTATAATTAATAACGGTTATCATCGCAATCCATTTCCGACCGCGGCGCGCGCCAGAACCAAAGGAGAAATGACGCCGCGCGATACGTTATCCAGCGCGACGCCCGCCCCGCGCGCACGGGCTCGAGCCAACACCGCTCGCCGAACGGCACCTGCTGGCGCCAGAAGCCGCGGCGCGTTTGGCGCGCGCGCACCGCTTCGGCGAGGGGCGCAACCTCGTCGCGCGAAGCCCCTGCGGCCACGAGGGAGGTCGCCACCGTGAACGCGTCGTATCGGTACTGCGGCCAGCTTAGCCGGCGCCACGCCCTCGCGGAACGCGGGAACCGGCCGTTGTAATCCGTAAAGAGATTCTCGAGGAGGTAACGTTTGCCGCCCTGGAGGGCGTCGTCGCCGGCGGCCTTGCCCCCAGCGAGCGCGCGCAGAACCTCGGCCGTCGTCGCCACCGTGCTCGGCGCGCCCTCGCCGCCGAGCTCAAACCGGTCCGCCCAACCGCCGTCCGGCCGCCGACGCTCGCGGAGCCAATCGCGCGCCCGCGCCAGCTCCCCCTCGTTTACGCCGAGCGCAGCGAGCGAGCTCACGACGTACGCATTTGCCCGGACGAACGGCCCGCCCGGGCCCAAGTCGAAGAAACCGTCCGCCGTACGCCGCGCGAGCATCGCCCCCGCCGCCCGCGCCACCAGCGGCTCGGCCAGCGTAAGGCCGAAATCCGCGAGTACCGGCAGCTGCCAAACGGCGGCCAAATGCCGCGGCGCGTAAAGGCTTCCCCGCCGGCGAAAGAGTCGCTCGGGCGCGTACCACAGGCCGTCGTCGGCCTGCGCCTCCGCGAGCGCGGCGAGGTCGTGGTCCTCGGTACGCCTCTCCCACCACGACGCCGTCTCGCTCTCGCGCGGCCACCCGAGCAGGTCCACCGCGGCCCGGTACTTCACGAGCGGCGAGCGCGCCCTCAAAAGCCACCGCGCCGGGTCCGCGGTGAAATTTCGCGCCACCGTCGCCGGGAGGTTTTGGCGTAGGGCTTCCATTTAAAAAATGGAAGTCGCTATCATAGCGATAGACAAAGCCGCCAACGCCGCCGCGGTCACGCCGGAAATAATATTCCGAACCGGGCCGTTGACGTATTCGCCCATGAGCCGCCGGTCGTTTATCAGGACGAGCATACAGAATATGACGCCGGGCAACGCGACGCCGTTGACGACCTGCGACCAATACATAATTTCGAAAAGAGGCAGGCCGGGCCAGAGGACCGCCAGCGCGCCCACCGCCAGGATAGCGGTGTACAAAGAATAAAACCCCGGCGCCTCGGCGAACTTTTTGTCGACGCCCGCCTCCCAGCCGAACGCCTCCGATATGAAGAAAGCGGTCGCGAGCGGTAAGATGGAGGCCGCGAAGAGCGACGCGTTCAAAAGGCCGAAGCCGAACAGAAACGACGCGTACCGCCCGGCGAGCGGCTCGAGGGCGAGCGCCGCGTCCACGGCGTCTTTTATCACGATGCCGCGCGGGAACAACGTCGCGCCGCAAACGACGACGATGAAGAACGCGACGACGCTCACGACCACCGAACCGACGACGACGTCCCACCGCGACAGGCGGTACTCGCTCACCTTAATGCCCTTCTCGACGACCGCGGCCTGCAGGTAGAACTGCATCCACGGCGCGACCGTCGTCCCCACCAGGCCTACGAGCATCGCCAGGTACGCGCCGTCCCACGAGACATCCGGCCAGGCGACGCTCGAGGCCACGTCGCGCCACGCGGGCCTGGCGATAAAACCCGCCACTACGTACGACGCGTAAACGGCGCAAGCCGCCAGGAATAACTTCTCGACGCGTTTATAATCCCACTTGACGACGAGCAACCAGAGCGCCGCCGCGGCCGCCGGCACGGCGACGTATTTGCTGACGCCGACTACCCCCAAGCTCGCCGCGACGCCCGCGAACTCGGCGACGGTATTGCCGAGGTTGACTATCAACATCGTCAACATCAAATAAAACGTGACGCGGATGCCGAAGCGCTCGCGGATGAGGTCCGACAACCCCTTGCCCGTCACTACCCCCATCCGAAGGCCCATCTCCTGGACGACGACCAAGAAAACGGTTATAGGCACGAAGGCCCAAAGCAGGGCGTAGCCGAAGCGGGCGCCGCAGATGGAATAGGTGGCGATGCCGCCGGCGTCGTTGTCCGCGTTGGACGTGATGATGCCCGGGCCGAGGAGCGCGAGGAAGAGCGCGAACCCCTTCACGCGCGGCGTGAGCCAGGTGCGAGGTTTGAAGTCGAGAGCCAATTCTATTCCTTCTCGAACTCGGGGTACATCGCCGCGACGGCGTCGTACAACATTATCGCGCCTTTGAGTTTACCCTCCTCGTCCGTCACGGGCAGCGCGCCGAAGCCGTACTTCCCGAAAAGCTCGAATACGCGCTCCGGCCGGTCGTCGACCTTCGCGGCGACGACCCTCTCGCCCATAAGTTCGGCCGCGCGCGTCTTCCTCTTCGCGAGCAACGCGTCCCGCAGCGAAAAGACGCCCAATAAAACGTCGTCGTCGTCAACGACGTATACGTAATTATAGGCCTCGACGTCCTCGGCCGCCTTCAACCGCCTGAGCGCGTCGCCGACCGTATCCTCCCGCCTCACGGCCAAGTACTCCGTCGTCATTATCGAGCCCGCGGTCCCCTCCTTCTGCGCCAACAGCTCGCGCAAGTCCTCCGCCAACTCCTCGTCGTCCATCGCGCCGATGAGTTCTTGCGCCTGATTCTCGTCCAACTCGGCTAGCACGTCCGCGGCCTCGTCCGGGTCCATCTCTTCGATGATGTCGCCCGCGCGCTCCTCGCCCACGACCTCGAGTAAATCGACGGCCATCTCGGGTTCGTCTACCTCCTCCAAAATCTCCGCCGCGGTATCGTCGTCGAGCGCGGCGAAGACGGCGGCGCGCTGGGGCTGGGGCAGGTCCTCGATGATGTCGGCCAACTCCGCCGGGTGCAGCGCGCGCAGCCGCTGCCCCGCGACGCTTAAGTGCAAAGGCGTCCCGGCGAGCGGTTCGCCCAGCGGTTGGACGTACCGCCAATTTATGAACCGCTCTTTGACGGTGTAGTCGAACAGCCACCGCGTAACGGCGTCGAAGACGCGCAACAGGCCGAGCCGCCGGAACATCCCCCGTACGCCCGTCTCGACGTGAACGACGCGCAAGTCGCGTTCCGTATTCAAAAGGTGAATGTCGTTGACCCGTTCCACCTTTGCGCCGTTGACGTCCACGATTTGCTTATCCAGGACGTCCGCTACGAGGAGGATCTCGCCCGGGCGCCGCTCGTACGGCTCGAGCCGGCCGCCCTCTTGCTCGCGCAAGTAAACGCCGCCTTTGTCCAATCGCGCTATCGCCTCCCACGGCACGCGCACGCGGTCCCGCCGGCCGCGCCGACAGACGAAGTGCGTGACGCGCGGGTACGTCTCGCCGCCGTCGGCGGCGAAATCGACGACCTTGCCGAGCCGCGAACCGGCGTGAGTGCGCCACGGCTTAGCCATTATGTCGGTTAAAAAAATAAAAACGTCCATCTCGTTGGCCCCTTAATTCAACGGGGCGGTCCCGGCCGCCCCTCCGCGAAACCTCGCGCCTCGAGCCTCGAGCCGTTATTCCTCCACGTCCAGCTGGGCACGCTGCAACTTGCCGGAGTAGTCGACGTAAACGGTCTTCCACTCCGTGAACACGTCGAAGACGGTGAAAGAGCCCTCGCGGTGGCCGTTGCCCGTATCCTTTACGCCGCCGAAGGGCAGGTGGACCTCGGCGCCGATGGTGGGCCCGTTCACGTACGTGATGCCGGCCTCGAGGTCCTCGACCGCCCGGAACGCCAGGTTTACGTCGCGCGTGTAGATCGAGCTGGAAAGGCCGTAGGAGGAGTCGTTCAGGACTTCGATCGCTTCGTCCGCGTCTCTGACTTTGAATACCGAGAGCACCGGCCCGAAGATCTCCTCGCGCGCGATCCTCATCGTCGGCTTGACGCCGAGGAACACGGTAGGCCGGTAGAAATAGCCCTTTTTGCACTCCCCCTCCTCGTAAAACTCGCCGCCCAAAGCCAGCTCCGCGCCCTCCTCTTTACCCACCTCGACGTAGGAATGGACCGTCTCGCGCTGCGTCGCGCTGACCAGCGGCCCGACTTGAACCGACTCGTCGAGGCCGTCGCCGAGCTTCAACGCCGCCGCGGAGTCGAGCAACTTCTTGACGAACTTATCGTGTATCTTCTCCTCGAGTATAAGGCGACTCGTCGCGGTGCAGCGCTGGCCCGTCGTGCCGAAAGCCCCCCAGAGTACGCCCTCGAGGGCGAGCTCGAGGTCCGCGTCCGCGAGGACGATCTGCGCGTTCTTGCCGCCGAGCTCGAGCGAAACCCGTTTGAGCTTCTTTCCCGCAACTTCGTTGATATGCCGCCCCACCTCGCTCGAGCCCGTGAACGAGATTACGTCGACCCCCGGGTGCTCGAGCATCGCTTCGCCCACCGTCGAGCCGGGGCCGCACACGACGTTGAACACGCCCGGGGGCACGCCCGCCTCCTCCAAAATCAAACCCAACTCGCAAACCGTCGCCGGCGTGTACGTTGCGGGCTTTATTACGACCGCGTTGCCCGCGACCAGCGCCGGGAAAACCTTCCACGTGGGAATGGCCATCGGGAAGTTCCACGGCGTAATCAGGCCGGCGACGCCGACGGGCCGCCGGAACGCCATCCCGAACTTGTCGGGCAACTCCACCGGCGTCGTTACGCCGAAGAGGCGTCGCCCCTCGCCCGCCATATAGAACGCGGTATCTATTCCCTCCTGCGTATCGCCGCGCGTCTCCGCGATAACTTTACCCATCTCGCGCGTCATCTGGCGCGATATCTCCTCCTTGCGCTCGCGCAACAGCTCGCCCGCCCGCTGCACTTTGAGCGCGCGGACCGGCGCCGGGACCTTGCGCCAACGCTCGTAGGCGGCGCGGGCCGCGGCCACGGCCTCGTTCAAATCCTCCGCGCCCGACGCCGGAAAAACGCCGACGACGTCGTCCGTATTGGCGGGGTTCCGGTTCTCGACGCTTCTCCCGGACGCCGCGGGCACCCATCGGCCGGCGACGTAGTTGTTGAAGTGATGAGGCATAACGGCGACCCTCCTACTAGCAAATAATGAACGTTATCAATCGCGGGGCCGATTATGTTATACTTTCGGGCACCATAAATCAAGTTTTTTCCCGTCGGGCGGCCTCGGCTACGGCGATATATCGTTATTTATCAAAATTTTATACTAGGCGACGTTAAAAGCGGGCCGGGCTACGGCCGACTATCGCGCTCGAGGAAACGATAAAATAAAAGTTCAACCAATTCGAGAATAGGCGACGGCAAAGCCCTTCGCCTCGCCAGTCAAAATAGGCCTTGAAATTTATCCGGGCAAGGTTAAAATATATAAAAACAAGGTAAACAATCACGATAACTATGACCGCCGGCGATAACGGGCCGCGGGAATTATCCCGGAAAAGTCGCGCCCACCGATTAAAAAAGCGAATCCGCGAGGCGGCCTCGCGCGCCGAGTTGTTCCCGCTCGTCACGAACGGCCTGACCGAATACTTCGAGGCCGAGGCCTGCGCGATTTTCGCGCGCGACGAAGAAGGCCAAATCGAAATAGCCCTGACGACCAAGAAGTCGGGCAAGTACCGACAACTCTCATTCCCCCTCGAGAACGAGAATGTAGTCACCAAAACGCTGCGGAACGGCCGCATCCTAAACCTCCCCTCCGCGCGCACGGGCGACCTCGTAGGCCTTCCCCTCCTCGAGGGGTACGCGGGGGCTTCGCTACTCGCCGTTCCCCTGAAAACGGACGGCAGCGTGAGCGGCGTCGCCGTTCTGATCAAGGCCGCTGCCGCGGGCGGGTTCTCCCCCGAAGACGAGGCGGAAAGCCAAACCTTCGCCGCGGCGATAACCTCAGCCTTGGCCGCCATCGGCGAACGGGAAAGCCTTTCCGCGGAACTCGACCGCCTGAAATGGGAGAACAAGCAACTGCGGCTGGTGACCGAAGCCGCGCCCAAGCTGTCGTCGGCCCAAGACCTGGAGACGGCGTTGGAACAACTTTTGGAAGAGGCCCGGAAAGGCGTACCCTTCGACAAGGGCGCCGCCTACTTCTACGACGAGAGAACCGACGCCGTAAAGCAACTGGCCACCTTCGGCTACACCCCCGAGGAGGCGCAACTGGTCGTCGAAACCTTCGCGGAAAGCCTTGCCTACCGAGCCCTGCAAGACGGCCGAACGATATACGTTGGCGACATCTCGGCCGAGGGCAGCGCTCAAATGACGGACGAAACGAGCGGCGGCTCCTTGCTCGCCATACCCGTCGCCCTCGGCGAGAAGACTTTCGGCATAATCAGCCTTGGGAGCGACGCGCGCAACGCCTTCGACCCGGAAGACGTGGCCTTCGTGAAAGCGCTCGCGGCGTGCACCGCGGCCGCGGTAGAAAACGCCCGCCGCCTCGAGGGTGAAAAAAAACGCGCCCTCCAACTGAGCTTGATAACCGAAATCGGCAAAACGGCGCTCCTCACGGCCTCGACGCGCGAGCTCTACAAAGATATAGCCTCGGCCATAAAGGATAAATTTAGCTACTACAACGTAGCCGTGTACTCGGCCGACCGGCGCCGGCGGGAGTTATTCCTGGAGGCCATCGTAGGCGGCTATGCGGACCAACTTCCCGTCGGCCACCGCCAACAATACGACGAAGGCCTGATCGGCACCGCGGCCCAAAGAAAACGCGCGATACTGATCAACGACGTAACCAAAGACGACCGTTTCGTCGCGGCCAAGGGCGCGGCCGCGGATACGAAATCCGAACTTTGCGTCCCCGTATTAAGCGCCGGCGAAGTGGCCGCGGTAATCGACGTTCGGAGCCGACGCGTCGGCGCGTTCGAGGAGAGCGACGCCCTCGCCCTCGAGGCGCTCGCGGACCAGATCGGCGTACTCCTCGAAAACGCCGCCCTCCTGTCCAAGGAACGCCAGCGGACGAGCGAGCTCGCGCTCGTCGGCGAATTGGGCAAAGAGATCCTCGCGGCGGGCGACGTACCGAGCCTGCTCAGAACCGTGTCCGTCGCCATCAGGAAACATTTCAAATACTACAACGTGGCCGTCTTCCTAGTCGACCCCACCGACCCCCGGACCGTCGTCGCCGACGTCGTCGAAGGCGCCTACGAAAAGGTCCTAAAGAAACCGCCCAAGATAACGTTGGGCCGCGGCTTCATCGGTTCGGCCGCGGAGACGGGCGAGGTCGCGTTCTCCAACGACGCCACCAACGACCCGCGCTACGCTCCCGACCCGATCGCGGGGGAGACGCGCTCCGAGGTCGCCGTCCCCATCAAAGTCGGCGGCCGCGTGGTCGGCGTTCTCGACGTCCAAGAAGACGCCAAAAACGCGCTTACCAATCACGACGTAGCGCTCCTTCGCACCTTCGCGGACCAGCTCGCGGTCGCGATTCAAAACGTAAACCTTCTGGCCAAAGAACAAAAGGCCACGCACGACGCCCAGGCCCTTCTTCACATCAGCCACATCATAAGGCAAACGCCGGACCTCGAAAAATCGCTCGAGTTCCTCGTCGAGGAGACGAGCACGGTGATGGACGCCGACGCGTCCGTGTTAATCCTTCTCGACGACGAGGATAAACCCACGCGCTTCAAAGCGTCGGCCGGTTTACCGGAGGAAACCGAACGCCTCTTGCGTTCCGGGAATTTCGACGTCGCGAGTCACGCCATCTACGAGGAAGCGAGGGCGAGCAACAAACCGGTCTTCGTCGCCGACACGGCCGCGGCGCCCGAAAAATTCAAGGGCGACCTGTTCGTCGGCCTTCCCGCGCGCGCGTTGGCCGTCACGCCCTTGCGCAAGAAGAAACAACTGCTCGGCTTGCTCTTCGCGATATGGGAAAAGGCACGGCCCGCGGTTTTGGAATCGGACCTCGCGCTATTCGAGGGTATAGCCTTCCAGGCCGCGATAGCGGTCGAAAATTTGCTCCATTTGGAAAACGTAAAACGGCAGACGGAGTACCTTTCCATCCTGAGCTCGATCGCCGCGGACGCGAGCCGCCTTCCGCCCATCGACGAATTGCTCCGCGGCGCGCTCGAAAAGATCCGCACCTTCGCGGGCCTCGAGGCCGGCGCGATCCACCTCTACGACGAGAAAAGGCGCTCGTTGAACCTGACGGCCGACGCCGGCTTGGATGAGCAAAAGAAAAAAGCCTGGGAGAACTTCGAAACCATCGGAGAACATCTGGCCTCGCCCTTCCTCACGGAGGAGATAGTCGTCAAGGAAAGCGGAAAAGACGCCGACCCGCTCGGCCTGCCCCCCGTCGCCGCGGGCGGGCCGCCGTCCTACGTCTCGGTGCCGCTGCTCGCGAAACAACAGGTCCTCGGGCGGCTGACGCTATTCTCCTGGAAAGACCGGGCCTTCCACGGCGAAGACACTTACCTCCTCCAAACCATCTGCGACCAACTGTCCGTCTTCATCGAGAATGCCCGCCTCTTCGCCCAGAACGCCAGCCGGATGGAGGAACTGGTAACTTTGTTGGAGACCTCAAAAACGCTCTCCTCGTCGCTCGACACCGAGGAGATAATCTACAACATCGCCCAGAAGGTAAAAGACCTTATCGGCGCCGACGAATGCACCGTATTCCTACTGGACCGGGAGGCCGGCGTTCTCGAGCCCATCGTCAGCCTGACCGCCCACCCCGAGGAGGTAATGAAAATCCGGCTGAAACTCGGGGAGGGCATTACGGGCCACGTCGCGTTGACGGGCGTCGGCGAATACGTCAACGACGCGCGCTCGGACCGACGGGCCGTTGACATAGCGGGGGCACCCTTCGAGGAGCGCGAGGCGCTTCTGTGCGTACCGCTATTATCGCGCGACGAGACCATAGGCGTTATGACGCTGGGGCGGCTGGGGGGCGACGTCTTCGCGGACCGGGACCTTCAACTTTTGACCCTCTTCGCCAGACAAGTCGCGGGCTCGATCGAGAACGCCCGCCTCTTCGACCGCGTGTTATCTTCGATATCGACCGCGGACGGCCACCGGCGGAAATTGGACGCGATCTTCACGAGCATCGCCGACGCGATCATAGTCACGGACATGGGGCTCCGCGTAGTCGAGGTCAATCCCGCGGCCGAGAAGATGTTGGGCCGACGTGCCGAGGACATAGTCGCCCGCCACGTCCGCTCGGTCATCGAGACGCCCGCCTTGCACGAGACCTTCGAAAAAGCGAGCGCGTTGCTCGCGGAAAAAGACCTCGCGGAATTCGAATTTGCGGTAAACGCCGGGGGCGGCGACGGCAAAACAAGTTACTACCGCGTTCTGATAAACGCCGTCACGGACCCCGCGGGAGAGAGGGTGGGGTACGTCGCGACTTTCCGGGACGTGACCGAGGCCAAAGAGCTGGCCTTCCTCAAGGAAAACTTCATAGCCAACGTCAGCCACGAGCTGCGGACGCCGCTCACGTCGATAATCGGAAGCGCCGAACTCATAATGGCGGACCAAAAAGCCGGCTCCTTCCCCTATTACCAGTTCGTCCGCATCATAGAAAAAGAAGCCCGCAGGCTTCGCGGGTTGGTGGACAGCATTCTCGACTTCTCGCTCTTGGAATCGAGACGCCTCGAGCTCAAGCTTAAAGCGGTGGACGTCAACCAGCTGGCCGAAGAGACTCTCGCCCGGTACCGGGAGATGGCAAAGAGGAACGGCGTCGCGGTCGAACTCACGCCGGGAAAAAATATACCCGTCATGCACGTCGACCCGAGTCTACTCGCGAGCGCCCTCGGAAATTTAATAAAGAACGCGATCCAATTCAACTCGCCCGGCGGCCAGGTGCGCGTCTCGACCGCGCTTCGGGAAGGAAACGTGGCCCTGGCCGTCGCCGACGACGGCCCGGGGATACCCGAGGACCAGCTGGAGTCCATCTTCTCGACGTTTTACCAGGTCGACGGCTCGAGCACGCGCGTCGTGGGCGGCACCGGCCTCGGCCTTACCATCGCCGGAAGGGCGGTCGAATCCCACGGCGGCCGGATCGACGTCTCGTCAAAAGTAGGCGAGGGTTCGACGTTCACGATCGTCCTACCCCTCAGCACCGAACCCCCCTTGAAGAGCGACTAGCAAAAAAGCGGCCCGCCGGGCCGCCTCCCTTCGCGCTCGATACGTCCCCTACAACGAGATCATATAAGACACTTTCAAGAAGGCCAGCTGTTCGGCGAGGAGGAAGTGACCCGTCGAATCGCGCCGTTGTTCGTACGCCAGATAGGCCGTGCTGCCCGGGCGGAAGTCCCAGCCCCACAACACGCTGGCCGTACTCGTCCTGTCCGCCGAGTTGCCCTGGAGGATAACGCGCCAGAACAGATATTCCGTAAGGTTGTGCGTGGCCTTCAAGTTGCCCACGACGAAACGGTCCCCCGCGCGCGGGCTGCCCACGTCGACGTCGGCGTTTAGTACGAGCGGCGCCGTCGGTATAAACGTAAACTCTCCCTGGTAATAATGATAGTAATCGCCGAACCACACGCCGCGCCAATAGGAGACGTGCGCGCTCCCCCACGCCGCCGGCGAGTGCCCCGCGCCGAACTCGACGACGTCGTTGTGGTAATCGGGATACCCGTACGGTACGTAACGTACGTTCCGGCCGCCCCGATACTCGACGCTGCCGTAAAAATCGTTTTCGAAGGCGAGCACGAGGGCGGGCGATACGTAATTATATTTCGTCTCATTATCGAGGTTCCATTCGTGTTCGTACGAAAATTGGCCGCGGAGCGAGCGGACGCCTTTACGGTTAATTTGTAACTCCCTCAAACCGTAGGAGCCGGCGCCGCGCGAATATAAACTTACCGGCTGGAGGAAGGCCATATCGGCGCGGAAGTCCTCACTCAACTCGTAGTACCACGTCGCCCAGTTGTCCGCGACGCCGGAGCGGCCGAAGTTTACGTAATAATCGTAGCCGTCGCCCCCCTCCCCCGCCGTCTGCGACTTATAACCCTCCGCCTTGAGGGCCAAGCGCGCCGGCAAAACGACGCGCCCGTCGACCCGCGCCACGTTGTTGTAGCGCGCGCGGTCCTCGCCGTAGTAGTTCGCCTCGCGCGGGACCTCGGGCCCGAACTCCCGGCGGCCCATACCCGTTACGCCGAACGTGGAGCCGCCCGGCGCGTCGAACGACGTGCGCACGAGCGCGAAGTTATCGCCCGGGAACCGCGGGTCGTCTTTCAAAAGCTTTACATCCAGCCCGCCGTAATTAAACCGCCCCGCCCGCCCCGTAACCTTGGCGCCCCCCGCGATCTCCGTAAACCGGCGCGTGTACAGGAAATAATTGTCGAAAAACTCGAAACCCTCGGTGAAAAAAGGCCTCTTTTCCTCCAAGTAAATCTCCGTGGGCTCGATCGTGATCTGCGCCGGGTCGGCCTCGATGTAGGCGTAATCCGGCAGTATAGTAGCCATAACGCTTACGGCCGCGCCGGCCCGATAATCGAAGTCCAGGCCGTAGCGCGGCTCGAGCTCCCACGCGTCCGTCGGCTCGTAACCGTAGTGGGGGGTCGTAAACCTCTCCTCGCCCCGCCCGGTCGCGTAGGGCGTAAACTTGAAAGGGCGCGGCGGCGGCAGGTCCTCCAACCCCTCGAGCCGGCCGAAAGTCGAAACGCGATTGAGAAGGCCGCCGTCGCTCGCCCAAAACGTCTCCTCGTACGTGGGCTTGCGGAACCGCAAAAACTGAACGCCCATGGCCCCGGCGTCGCGCTCGTAACGGAGCGTGGCCCAGGGGACGGCCATCTCGCAATACCACGCGTCCTCGCCCACCGAGGTCGCCGCCTCCCAGTAGCCGTTCCAGGCCGGCCCGCCGACCTCGCTGTCCTGAGCGAAGGTCCCGTCGTACTTCACGCCGCGCCAGTTTACCATAAAATCGTACGCCGATTGGAGGTCGTTGTTCGCGTCGAGCATGACGTCGACGCAGTCGTCGTTGTTCATAAACATGTCGCGCACGGTAGCGCAAGCGACGAGCCCCGCGGGGTCGTCCTCGTGGCATACCCAACCGAAATACAACGCGTCGTCGTCGTAGAGGACGTACACCTCGGTATCGGCCGCCGCGGCCTCGCCCAGCGCCGGCCGGAACTGCCTCTCGAGACGGGCCGGCTCCAGCTGGAACCACGCCTCCTCCATCACGCCGTCGACGACGGGAGCGGTATCGACGCGCGCCGCGCGGACGGACCATCCCTCCGCCCCCGACGCGCGGGCCGCGCCGGCGCCTAAAAAAATAACGCAGATAAAAATACCTGCTCGCTTCACGCCTTTCTCGTTAACCTCTTACGAATACGGCCCGCGTAAAACGAGCCCGTCCGGAGCTTTTATTGCATCTGATACCGCGCCGCCTAAAAAGGTATCATATAAGACACTTTAAGAAAAGCCAATTGTTCCGCGAGGAGGAAGTGGCCGCTCGAGTCGCGCCGTTGTTCGTACGCCAAGTAGGCCGTGCTCCCCGGCCGGAAATCCCACCCCCACAGGACGCTCGCCGAGCTCGTCCGGTCGTCGCCGTTGCCCTGGAGTATAACGCGCCAGAACAGATCGTCCGTGAGGTTGTGCGTAACTTTCAGGTTCCCGACGACGAAGCGCTCCTTCGGCCGGCGGTCCCCCACCTCGACGTTGCCGTTGAGCACGAGCCGCGGCGTCGGGATAACGGTCAACGCCGCCGTGTAATAGTTATAAACGTAACCGTACCACATCCCGTGCCAATACCCCACGGACGCCTGACCCCACGACGCCGGCAAATGGCCTACGTCGACCTCGACGACGTCGTTGTGGAAGTCCGGGTGGCCCTGCGAGACGTAACGGAGGTCCCGGCCGCCGCGGTAACTTACGCTTACGAAGTAATCGCTCGCCGATACCACCCTCAGCGACGGCGACGCGAAGTTGTACACCGTCTCGCCGTCAAGGTTCCAATTGTGTTGGTAATAAGTACCGGCTCTCAACGACCGCACGCCCGCGCGGTTTACCTGAAACTCCCTATAGCTGTCCAGGCCGGCCTCGCGCTTGCCCAGATCCTCCGCTTGCAAGAAACCCATATCGGCGCGGAAATCGTCGTCGATTTCGGCGAACCACGTATCGACGCGTTCTGTTAACCCGCCTACGCCAAACCCCAGTATGTACAAATACCCGTCGCCCCCGTTCCCGGCCGTTTGCGACTTCGCACCCTCGAAGACAAAACCGAGTCGCGCCGGTAAGACGACGCGGCCGTCCACCTGGCCTACGTTATTGTAGCGCGCGCGGTCGGCGCCGGTGCCCTCTTCGAGCGGGACCTCGGGCCCGAACTCGCGGCGCCCCACCCCCAAAACGCCGAAGGAAGAGCCGCCCGCCGTATCGTACGCCGCGCGCGCCAAGGCGAAGTTGTCGCGCGGGTAAAGCGGGTCGTCGTCCTTCAACGCCACGTCGAGGACGCCGTAGTTTATCGGCCCCGCCCGGCCCGTAACCTTCGCGCCGCCGGCGATCTCGGTCAAACGCCTCGTATATACGACGTCGCTGTACGTGTCGAAAAGCTCATAGCCCTCGGTGAAAAAAGGCCGCTTCTCCTCGAGCCAAATCTCCGTCGGCTCGAGCGTTATCTGCGCCGGGTCGGCCTCGATGTACGCGTAATCGGGTAACACGGTAACGAGCACGCTGGCGGCGGACCCGGCGCGGTACTCGAAATCCAGGCCGTAGCGCGGCTCGAGCTCCCACCCGTCGGTCGCCTCGAAACCGTAGCCGGGAGTATCGAATCCCTCCTCGCCGCGTCCCGTCACGTAGGGCGTTAGTTCGAACGGCCGCGGCCGCGGTAAGTTTTCGAACCCCTCGACGCGACCGAAGGTCGAAACGCGGTTAATGAAGCTGCCGTCGCTCGCCCAGTACATCTCCTCGTACGTCGGCTTGCGGAACCTCAGGAACTGAACGCCGAAGTATCCCGCCTTCCGGTCGTACCGGAGGGTGGCCCACGGTATCGCCATCTCGCAGTACCACGCGTCTTCGCCCACCGACGTCGCCGCCTCCCAATACCCATCCCACGCCGGCCCGCCGACCGAGCCGTCCTTCGCGATCGCGCCGTCGTATCTCACGCCGCGCCAATTTACCATAAAATCGTACGCGGACTGGCGGTCGTTATTGGCGTCTAACATAAGGTCGACGCAGTCGTCGTCGTTCATGAACATGTCGCGTACCGTCGCGCACGCAACTAAATCTCCAACGTCGTCCTCGTAACACACCCAACCGACGTACAACGCATCGTCGTCATATAAAATATAAACCTCCGTATCCTTCAAAGCCGGCTCGTTCAAGGCCGGCCGGAATTGCCGGAAGCCGGACGCGGGCTCGGCCCTAAACCACACCTCCTCCATCTCGCCGTCGATCGCCGGCGGCTTCCCGACGCGGAGCGCTCGCACGACCCACGCGGCGTCGTCGACGGCGGCCGCGGCCGCGACCGAAATTAAATAAAAATACACCGCCGCCTTTTTCATAATTCCTTTTGCCCGGAGATAACTAAAAATATATACGGCGAAACCGACCGTTAAGTTTCACCCGATAGCAAACGCCGATGTTGGGGGGTCAAACCTTCAAGAAACGGCGAACGGCCACGCTCGAGCCCAGCGCACCTCCCAGCGCGGAAAGGCCGAGGCCCGCGGCGACGTACGTCGCCGGTAAAAAGTAGACTGCCACGCCTTTGGCGCCAAGGAACGCGACGCCGCCGTACAAGGCGCCGAGCGCGATAAGGCCTCCCATGAGGCCGATTACGAAGCCCTCGACTACAAACGGCACCCTCACGAAGGCGTCCGTGGCGCCCACCACTTTCATTATTTCGATCGTCTCCCGGCGAGCGTACACCGCCAAACCCACCGTGCTTACGACGACAAGGACGGCCGCGGCACCGAGCAGGACGGCCACCGCCACTCCCACCATTCCCACCACGCGCGCCGTGCGCTCCAGACCGGAAAGCCACTCCTGCCCGTACGCGGCGTCGTCGACGCCGTCCACGGCGGCGACATCCTTAACCAATTTTTCTATTTCTTCGCGCGTGGCCGCTTCCGCCGAGAGGTAAACGCGGTACGACGCCGGCAAAGGGTTTTCTCCCACCGCGTTTAAAAGCTCGCGGTCCTCGGGAAAAAGGCCGACGAACTCCTCCGCCGCCTTCTCGCGCGACACGTAGTCGGCGCGCGCTACGCCGCGCAATTCGCGCAGATGCTCCCCCACCGCCGCGGCCCGCCTTTCGTCGAGCTCGTAATCCAGATAAACGTCGACGTATAGCTCGCTTTTAGCCTCTTCGTATATCGCGCGCAGGTTGTGGTAGGCGGTGGCGAAGATTCCCGCGATGAGCGCCGCGAAAGTTATTGCCAGGACCGCGGCCGCGGTGAGGATGCCGCCGCGCCCGATATTTAAAAAACCCTCCCGGATAAAGAAGCCCGCGTGCTTCAGCTAACGACCTCCTGCGGCAGCTTCCCTTTCAGTATTTGTATTATCCGCGCGTCCATCCGCTTAACCACGTCGTAGTCGTGCGTCGCAATAACCACCGCGGTCCCGCGCGCGTTTATGACCCGAAATAGTTTCATTATGTGCCAGGTGATATCCGGGTCGAGGTTGCCCGTCGGTTCGTCGGCGAGCAGAATCGCCGGGTCGAGGGCTATCGCCCGGGCGATGGCGACGCGCTGTTGTTCGCCGCCCGAAAGCTCGAGCGGCGTCGCGTCTTTCCGCTGGCCCAAACCGACTACGGCAAGAACCTGCAGCGCGCGGCGCCTTTGCTCCCCCGACGCGAGGCCCAAAATCGTCAGCGGCAACATCACGTTTTCCATAACGGTCCGCTCGTTCAGGAGGCGAAAATCCTGGAACACGACGCCGATGCGCCGACGCAGGTAAGGAACGTCCCGCCTTCTAAGCCGGCTTAGGTCGTGCCCCGCTACTTCCACCAAGCCCTCCGTCGGCTTCTCTTCCGCGGTTATTAGTTTTAAAAACGTCGACTTACCCGCCCCGGACGGCCCGGTGAGAAAGGCCAACTCGCCCTTCCCGACGTCCACCGATACGTCGTCCAGCGCGACGACGCCGTTCTCGTAAATCATCGTTACGTTCCGCATCCTTATCATCGGCGTCGTCATAACGGCTAGCTATCTCTTAGAAGGAAATAACTTTATCGGCCCAGCGGAGCCAGTCGGCTAAGTCCTTCAACGTGGCCGCCGGCGCCCGGGGGTGAACTCTCTCGAAGGGCAGGCCACGGTTCTTAAGGCAGGTCCCGCAGGTCTTGAACGTTGCGCCGGCCTTCAAAGCCGCCTCGAACTCCGCCGCCGCGTCGTACGCAAGCCCTTTCGGTTGCGGCGTATCCTCGTGAGCCAACGTTACGGCATCCGACATCAAGAACACGTTAACCTCGTCGCCGAGGTCCCGTTGGAACGCCGCTACCCTGAGCGCGTTCCAAACGACGTCGCCCCCGTCGTGGGGGTCGCCGTACGTCACGATGAGTAGTTTCATAAACCCCGAAAACCTCCGCCTAAAACAAATCGCCCGTTCCGACCAACTCTTCTTCCTCGCCGCGCGGCGCCTCCTCGCCCGCGGCCCCGAGCATAGACGCGGCGTCGAGTTGGAACGCGGGCCTGGCGGCCTCGCCCGTAACGACGAAGTTGAAGTGGCCACCGCCTTCCTCGTCCCGCACGAGCGCGAGCGCCTTGCCCGCACGCGCCAGCCGCTCCGCGGCCTTCTCGTTAAACTTCGTCCGCACCGCGAAGTTGACCTTCTTCCCGAGCGTGGCCTCGCCCGCGGCCTCGACGACCATATCCGGGTTTTCGACGCGCAACTCGGCGGTGCGAACGACGCCGTCGCGCGCGTCGCACATCGCCCACAACTTCGACACCTGCAGCGGCGAGAACAAGTCTATTCGCGACCACTTCGCCAGCTCGTCCACGAGCGGTAGGCCGGCGACGCGGCCCCCCGCGAGCTCGAGCGAGCCCTTTCCCCCGAAAGTACGGGCGACGTCGTCGTACGCCGTTCCCTCGGCCGAGAAGGTGGCGTCCGCGGAGAAACGGCCCGTGACGACGTTCTCCAGGTATTTATTTTCCGTAAGGAATACGCCGACGCGAGCGCCCCTTATCGTGGCGGAACAGGTGTAGCGCGGGTGGGCGCCGGGGTAGACCGTCATCTGCGCGCGCACCTTCCCGTCGTACGCGTTGAAATCGAGTTTTTTAATATTTAATATGCCGCCGCCGTACTCGAAATCCGCCTCGAGCTTGCTGCCCCTCACCGATAGAAGTTTAAATTTTTTAAAACGTACCCGGCCCTTAGCCGTAATATCCCTGCCCGGCAAGCCGAGCGGCGCCGAGCCCCGTTCCGCGAAACGGCGCTTCACCTCCGCCGTGGGCAACGCCGCGTCGAGGTCGAGCTCGTCGGCCACCGCGACGAAGTCGACGCGAGGCGTATCGAAGCCCTGCCAACTGCCGCCGATTTCGAATTCGTCCCCGCCGAGCTGCCCCTTTACCTTGCCCGTCTTTATCCGGTAGCCGTCGCAGTAAAGGGTCCCGCTAAGACGCTGGAATGGAACTGCGAACGGCTTGAGCCTCGCCCGGCAGTCCGAAAGGCGTATCGTTCCCTCGAGCGACGTACGGCCCGGGTTAGACAACTCGCCGTCCACGTCCAGGTCCAATTGCGCCGCGCCCGCAAGCATATAGGCGTCGGGTATGCCGAGCGCCGTGGCCACCACCTCGAGCGGTACCGGCCCCTCTAGCTTGAGCTTATAAGGCCAATTGTCGGCCGGCCTGACGACGCCGTGACCCTTGAAGCTGCCTCCCCTCGTTCGGCCGCGGACATTTTCGACGACGTACTTGTCGCCCGCAAAACGCACGGACGCGGCTACGCCCGATATCCCCTCGCCCTCCGCCGGCCTCAGCGCTCCCTTTTTGACCTCGAGTTTGCCCCGTACGTCGGGGCGACGCCCCTCGCCCCACCTACCCTTGACCCCGAGGCTCAAATCCAACTCGCCTTCCAGTTCCGCGTCGCCGAAACGAGGCGCGAGCGCCGGCAACACCTGGCCGAGCGCCATCCGTTTGCCCGTTAGCGCGAGCTCTACTTCTTTTTCGCCCGCGCCGGTTTGCAGCTCGCCCCCCACGCTCAGCCGCGCCTTGCCGAACAAGAAGTCGAGCTCGTCGAAGAACAAACGGCCGCCGGGCGCCTCGGGCCGATAGCGCAACTTACCCTCCGCCGCTACCGCCATACCGCCCGCGGCCTCGCCCGCGGCCGCGGCGAACCTGAGCTTATCGGCGTTAAGCTTGCCCCGCACCTCGAGCTCCTCGCCCCATGCCGCCTTGCAGCGTAGGCGGCCGCTCACGCCGTCCATAAGGGCCGTGCGCGTCTCGCCGGCGTACCGGACGAAGCCGTCGGTAATCGTAACGGTCCCGCGGAAGGAAGGCGCCTTACCCGCCTCCCCCAAGCTCACGTCGCCGGGCGCCAGGTCGGCACGGGGGCGGACGAACTCGACCGTGGCGACGCTCGGCTTCAGCGTTATGAAGCCTACGTACGAAAGGCCGATTCGCAGCGCGTCCGCGCGGATTATCTCCTTGCCCCCGCGACCGATAAAAGTTACGTCCCTCAGCTCGAGCGCGGGTCGCGGGAAAAGTTTGAACGTCGCGTCCGCGTAACGGACGTCGAGGCCCGGGCCGTCGCGCAACGCGCCGGCAAAAACGCCCGCCACGCGTTCGCCGCCGACGAGCGCCGGCGCAACCGCGGCATAATAGAGAACGGCCGCGGCGACCACGGCTAACGCCAGGACGAAAAGGACTAGTTTGCTTTTCTTCATAACTGCCATTAAATCGGCAATCTTATACCATAGCGTGGCGCCGGCGCCAAACTAAAAATTTTATCGCCGGTTCTCAGCGGCTTGCCTTTCGGCTTCGCAAACGAGGCGACATCGGCCGCACTCGAGGCAAAGCGCCGGGTCTATGACTTCTCGGTTTACTATTACCGCGGCCGTCGGGCAAGTAGCGGCACACTCGCCGCACTCGCGGCACTCGAGGCGACGCGGCCGCCTGCCCACCGCGGCCACTTCCCCCAACAGCGCCCCCGCGGCGCATAAATAACGGCAAAAGAAACGATAGTGGAAGGCCGAGGCGGCCAATACCGCGACCAGGTACAACAACGACATCCCCACCGCGGCGTACGCGAAGAGCTCGTCGAAAGGCTCGTACGTCGCGACGCCCAACTCCCACGTCGCGATAACCAGGGCCACGACGACGCACAATATTATAAAACGCAACCCGCTCAGGCGGCGGGCGAACCCGGGAGCGACCCTCAACTTCGCGACGGGAAGTTTATACAAAATTTCCAAAAGCGCGCCGAAGGGACATATCCAACCGCAGTATACGTTCCCGAAAATCAGCGCCGTCGCCGCCCCTCCCCCCAACAACGCGTAGATCGACAGGCGCGGCCCAAACGGCGGAAATTTCCACATAACCAAACGGCCTACGTCGCCGANNCTCGCCCAAACCGCCCCCCCGAAAAACGCGGCCGCCGCTAACGCCCAAGGCCAATCCCACCGCTCCTTTTCCGCCTCGAGCGGCACGTCGCGGCCGAGTGCCGCGTTTAAAATCTTCCGCCCGGTGACGCGCGCCGCGGCGGCGAAGGCGTCGCTCGTTACGGTCGCGCGCGTAATCGCGTCCACGTCGCGCCCCGGCTCGAGCGGCGCCGCAGGAGACAGACCCGCGAACGACGACAGGAAATCGCGGACGCCCAATACGTACGAGGGCGTCTCGTTATGCCTTACGAGAACGACGCGCTCAAGAATCCCGCTCTCGTCCACAATTACCAAAAGGTCGAAGGGCCCGCCGTAACCGGAAATCCCGCCCGCCAGCGCCGCGCTCTCCGCGGCGTACAGCGTCTCCTCGCCCCGCCTTATGCGCCAATAGGGCGTCTTGCCGCCGACCCGCTCGGGCCGCTCGGTGGCGCCGCTGAGCAAGGCCACCCGCTCGGCCTCGAGCTCCCTGGGCGGCGGCTCGACGTGCCGACCCCAGAAGTACGAGCCGGTAAAGGTCCCGGCGACGACGACTATAAATATTAACCGGCGAAGCCAAACCCGCCGGCGTCTCGCTACCTCGTCGGCCATATTTAAATTGAATTATAAGTCCGACCGGCGAACCCTTCAAGGAATATCGCCCTTGCGCGCCCGCGCCTCTTTATTTAGTATAATAATTTAATGTGCTCGACGTATTCGTACTCGGCGTCGTCTCCTTCTTCGCGGACCTCCAATCCGAGATAATATTCCCGCTGTTGCCGTTCTTCATAACGCAGGAGCTCGGCCTCTCCGCGGCGTTCCTCGGCCTCGTTGAAGGGGCCGCCGACGCCGCCGCGGCGACCCTTAAATACTTCTCCGGATACCTCGCCGACCGCGTCGGCCGCCACAAGTGGCTCATGCTCGCCGGCTACGGCCTGTCGGTCGTGAGCAAACCGCTTATGGCCTTCGCGTACGCGGCGTCGCCGGTCCTCGCGCTACGCGTCTCGGACCGCATCGGCAAGGGAATCCGGCGGTCGCCGCGAGATGCGCTCCTCGCCGGTTACGTTAACGAAAAGCAACGCGGCCGCGCCTTCGGCCTCCACCGCGCGCTCGACTCCGCCGGGGCCGTGGGCGGCGTGCTCGTTTTATTTTTTCTGTTAAATTATACCGAATTGACGACGCGCGGCATCTTCAAATGGACCATCGTCCCGGGGCTGGCCGTCGCGTTGGTCATACTGCTGCTGGTCCGCCAACCGAAGAAGGCTCCGCGGGAGGCGCCTCCCAAAATTTTCGACCGCGCCGCCGCGGCGCCCTGGTGGCCTTTTTTAATATGCCACACCCTCTATTCATTCGGCATGCTCTCCTACGCGTTCTACATACTCCGGGCCCACGAACTCGGCCTGCCGCTGGCCATGATCCCGTTGGTTTATCTTACCTTCACCGTCGCGCAGGTAGTATGGCCCTTCCCCTTAGGCTGGCTCGCCGACCGCCTGCGCATATTGCCGGTGCTGGCGGGCGTCTACTTCTTCCAGGCTGCGGTCCTGGTCGTCGCCGGCTCGCTGAATTACGCGTGGACCCTTTGGCCGCTCTTCGCCCTCTACGCGCTCTACTACCAGGCGTTCATGGCGCTGCCGCCGGCGTTCGTCGCCAACGTCGTCGCCCCCGAGCGGCGGGGCTCGGCGTTGGGCCTGCTCCATATGACGAGCGGCCTCGCCATCCTGCCGGGTTCGATAATAGCCGGCTTGATATGGGACCGCTGGCAGGGCGCCGGGACGTTCACCTTCGGCGCGGCCTGCGCCGTGCTCGCCGCGGTCGGCATTCTAACGTACGACCTCGCCCGGCGCCGAGCCGACGCCCGTAAATTAAAAATGAATGGCGGGAACTCTTAAAAACAACGCCGTAGGCGAGTACCTGCGCCGCCGCGTGACGCTGCCGCGGACCTTCCGTTCGCTCCGCCACCGCGACTTCCGCCTGTGGTGGTTCAGCCAGATGGTCTCGCTCGTCGGCACGTGGATCCAGTTCGTCGCGCAGAACTGGCTGGTATATCGCCTTACGGGCTCGCCGGCGATGCTCGGCCTGGTAAACTTCGTCGCCCTCGTGCCCGCGCTGCCGATGGGCCTTTGGGCCGGCTCGCTCGCGGACCGCTTCGACAAAAAGCGCCTCGTCCTCCTCGCGCAGACGTTGATGTTCGTCCAGGCCGCGACGCTCGCGACGCTCACCGTCACCGGCTTCGTCCAGGTGTGGCACGTGATGGCGCTGGCCTTCATCTTCGGCGTAGGCCGCGCGCTCGACGTCCCGGCGCGGCAAGCGTTCGTCGTCGAGATAGTCGGCAAGGAAGACCTCACCAACGCCATCGCCCTCAACTCGACGATATTCAACGTCGCGCGGACGGCGGGGCCGGCCGTCGCCGGCCTACTCGTCGTCGCCGTCGGCGAGGGGCTCGCCTTCACCGTCAACGCGGCAACGTTTCTGCCGGTCCTCGCCGCGCTTCTCGCGATGCGGACGACGTCCGTGCGGCGCGAGGCGAAAGGCCCGGCCCACCGCCAGATCGTGGAGGGCATCCAATACGCCGGCCGGAACACGCTCGTGTGGTTGATAATGTCGCTGATAGGCGTCTCGGCGTTCTTCGTCATGCCGTACTCGGTACTGCTGCCGGTATTCGCGAAGCAGGTCTTCCGCGGCGGCGCCGACGTCTACGG
>JABAOC010000252.1_pt5 | contig 30209 bp, 31 predicted proteins | sample 7062161 | NCBI WGS metagenome assembly JABAOC01 (sample SAMN14538625, study PRJNA623070) | marine sediment metagenome | biome: marine biome [ENVO:00000428]; feature: marine pelagic biome [ENVO:01000023]; material: deep marine sediment [ENVO:00002113] | place: India: Gulf of Khambhat ... | reverse complement strand
GTTACCGGTGCCCTTGAACTCCTCGAAGATGACCTCGTCCATCCGGGAGCCGGTCTCGATCAGCGCTGTGGCGATGATCGTCAGGCTGCCGCCTTCCTCGAGGTTGCGCGCCGAGCCGAAGAAGCGTTTCGGTTTGTGGAGTGCGTTGGCATCGACGCCGCCCGAGAGGATCTTGCCCGAATGGGGCACAACGACGTTATAGGCGCGGGCCAGCCGCGTGATCGAGTCGAGCAGGATCACCACGTCCCGCTTGTGCTCGACCAGTCGCTTCGCCTTCTCGATCACCATCTCGGCCACCTGCGTGTGGCGGTCGGCGGGCTCGTCGAAGGTCGACGAGATCACTTCCGCGTCGACGTGCTCCTCCATGTCGGTGACCTCTTCGGGCCGCTCGTCGATCAGCAGCACGATGAGATGGATGTCGGGCGAGTTCTCGGTAATCGCGTTGGCGATCTTCTGGAGCAGGATCGTCTTACCGGCCTTGGGCGGCGACGTGATGAGTCCTCTTTGTCCCTTACCGGTGGGCGTGATAAGGTCGATGACCCGGTTCGCGATGTCCCCGTTGTCGCGCTCCAGCCTGATGCGCTCTTCGGGATAGCGCGGCCGCAGGTTGTCGAAGCTGATTCGGTGCTTCGATTTCTCCGGGTCCTCGCCGTTGACCTCCTCGACCTTCAGCAGGGCCAGGTAGCGCTCGCCTTCCTTCGGTGGCCGGACCTGGCCGAGCACCGTGTCGCCAGTCCGCAGGTCGAACCTCTTGATTTGCGACGGTGACACGTATATGTCGTCGGGCCCGTATAGGTAGTTCCAGTCCTGACTCCTTAGGAACCCGTAGCCCTCCGGTAGGATCTCCAGGACGCCTTCCGCCCTGAGGATCACTTCGGAGTCGAGTAGGTTCTGTTCGATTCGGAAGATCAGGTCTTGCTTGCGGAGGGAAGAGTAGTTCTGGATGTTCAACTCTTCCGCCATCTCGTGGAGGTCAGCGACTGATTTCGCTTTCAACTCCGCGATATCGAGCGACGTGGGGGTAGTACTCATTTGTTTCTTCTGTGGTTGACTGCGTGCTTGGCCGGGGGAGTTGCGAAGACAGAGTCGTGCGCAAACTTGATTGGCGCGCCGGCGACGCGTACGGCCAGCAGCGATATGTTGTTAGATTACTTTGCTTTACGCTTTCGGTATTGCTCTTATTGGGTGCAGTAAGAAATCGCGGCGGACTTCTGGCTGGTGACACCGGATTCTAATAGTCAGCAAACGTACGGTCAAGGGTCGGCGGACTACCAGGCGATCTTCGCCCTCTGCCGGGTCGAGACCGTTCGCGCCGGCCGGCTGGTGACGGGTCGGCTGCTACCGGGGCTGACGCCCGAATCGGCGGAAGTGAAGGACGTTCTGGCGGCTTGGCCCGGGTCGGTGGGCGCGCGCGAGGAACCGCTGGGCTGGGAGCTTTTCTTGTTCGAGCCCGCGGCGCGGCGCGAGCGCTGGTGGTTGCACATCCTGCTGCTGGGGGCGACGGTGTTCAGCACAGTGGTGGCCGGCAGTCTGTTGATGGGGCACTGGCCAATCGGGTTTCAGCCGCTGCCGTTGTTCGGCGGTTGGTGGGTGCCGGTCCCGGTAGCCGTCTATGCGGGTGCTCTGGTTCCGGGGTTGCCCTTCGGCCTGGCGCTAGTCGGGATCCTGGCGGTACACGAGGCGGGGCACTACTACGCGGCGCGCCATCATCGGATCTCTGTGTCGCCGCCCTATTTCATTCCCTTCCCGCCCTACCTGTCGGTGATCGGGACGCTGGGCGCGTTCATCCGGCTGCGGTCGCCGGTGCTCAGCCGCTCGACGCTGCTGGATGTGGCAACTGCGGGCCCGCTGCTGAGCTTCCTGGTCTCGCTACCCTTGGTCTGGTGGGGGCTCGCCCACAGCCGGGTCGTAGAGGTGATCAACGCGCCGACGACATACCTGGTGCGCTTCGCCGGCGACCGCTTCTGGTTGGGCGGTTCGCTAACCATGTCGTGGCTCACGCGTCTGGTACTCGACCTGCCCGGGGTGGAGCACGTTGTGGAGATGCACCCGATCGCCTTCGCCGGGTGGCTCGGCCTGTTCGTCACGGCTCTGAACCTGCTTCCGATATCGCAGCTGGACGGTGGGCACCTGCTGTACGCGCTGCTCGGGTCGCGCCAGCGGCTGGCGGCCTGGGCGTTCTTCTTGGCGCTGATCCCGCTGGGGTTCCTCTGGGCCGGCTGGTGGCTGTGGGCGGTCCTGGTAGCCGGGGTCGGCCGGGGTCGGATCCGGCACCCCCCGCTCTACAACTCCGAAGAGAGGCCAGGCGCCGTGCGCGTCGCCGTCGGACTGGCGGCGGCCCTGGTCTTCGTGCTCTGTTTCGTGCCGGTGCCGTTCCGGCTCTAGTTGGTTGGGGGGAGGCGCCTTGACGCTCATGACGTATTGGAAGAGATTGTCCTTCCTTCTCGAGACGCTTTTCGGACGTTTCCACTCGGCCCAGTGGGGGGATTGAGCCTGCAATGGCCCGGCACAACCGCGACGGAGAAGGCACAGACCAGCACGGTGCCAGATACACGATAAGCTACCAGCCGGACTGGCTACGTCAGATCAAGATCTCACGGACGCTCTCGGGGAGTAATCGCCAGTCTACGAAGACGCTATTCCGCAACCCGGCCACCTGCGCCGAGCGGTCGCCCGGCGACCGGGTACGGACCCGGGTCAAGTCGGCGGACGGCAAGCTGGATTTCGAGATTACGGTGGCGGACAAGTCGCGGCGTGTGGATCAGATCGTGGTCACGTCCCGGGCGGCTGATGGCAAGGGAGAGATCACGTTCATCATCGACGGCTCTCTCCCGGGTCCGGGCGACCTCGGTAAGGCGCGGCGGCGCCGGCGCCGCAGTCGCTAAGGTCGGCCACCGCCGCTGCTCCCCCCCAAGGCCGCGAAATCGGCCCTCAGCTCAGCCAGAAGCGCACGCGTTCGCTCTAGCTCGAGCGCCAGCGCCTCGTCGTGGAGCAGGCGGCCGAGCGAGCCGCGGCCCGATTCCACCCGCTCCAGGATCCGCGACACGTGCTCGCCGATTCCGGCCAGGCGGGCGGCGAAAGACGTGTCGCTGGCGAAACCGCCGGCGGTCCCGCTTCTCTCAGTCCAGGACCGGCTCAGCTGTTGGATGCGGGGTCCGATCCGCTGCAGCGCCACCCGCACGTCTTCGTCGGACAGCAGGTCGGCCAGACCGCCGGCCGCGCTGCCGATGGTGTCGAGTGTTGCGGACGCCTCGGACAGGTTGGCGAGCAGCTCACGCAGTTCGGCGGGTCGGCGCGCCAGGCGCGGCAGGGTGCCGTCGCCATGGCGGACTTGATCGGTGAGCCGCTCCCAGCGGTCGGTCACGGGGGGCAGCGAGTCGTAGAGACCCTCCAGGCGCATCGTCAGGTAGGACGGGTCGAGCTCCGCCGCTGTGGGCAGCTCGTCCCCATGCTGCAACGGTGGTGCCGGTTCCGCCGCCGGCAGGATGTTGACGACCACCTCTCCCAGCATGCTTGCCGTGGTCACCTGAACCACGGCGCCCTCGGTGATGAAGGGCTGCGCACCGGGTTCGATGTGGAGCTCGACGATCAAGCGTTGCGGCGCATCGCTGCGGGGCGGCTCGAAGCGCAGACTGCTGACGTGCCCGACCGGTTGGCCCGCGAGCCAGACCGGCGCACGGGCGCGCAGTGCCTGGGTCGTAAGTGTGTAGAAGCGAAGGGTGTAGCCGCCCTCGACGGCGCTGCGAACGTCGTCAATGAAGAAGATCAGGAGTGACGCGCCCGCTACCACCAGGGTCACCAGGACCCCGATGCGTAGTTGGGACCAGCGCACGCCATAGGCTGTCATTCCAGCCGCCTCCCGGGCGGCGTTGCCGTGGCTGTCCGCCTCGTCTTAGCTTCCCGGCACATGTGGCATTGTCGAATTGGCGACGCAAGGCGATCCGACCCCCGTCGGCCTCCCCGGCTATGCTGAAGATAACAACGGAGCTCCAATGGCAGCACCCCAGGCCGCTGAGATCGAGCAGAGCGCCGGTGGCGTGATCTACCGGTGGCAGGCCGACGAGGCACTCGAGGTCCTGCTCATCAAGGATGGCTACGGCAACTGGGGTTGGCCCAAGGGACACGTCGAGGCCGGCGAAACCCCCGAGGCGGCGGCGCTGCGTGAATGCAGCGAGGAAACGGGGCTGGGCCGGCTGCAGATCGGGGAATGGGTGGGGACGACCGACTGGTACTTCCGAGCCGGCGATAGGCTGATCCACAAGTTCTGTGACTACTTTCTGGTGGAGGCCGACCCGGCGGAATTGGCGCTGCCGCAGCAAGCTGAAGGGATCCAGGCCTGCCGCTGGCTGCCGGCGGAGGACGCAGGTGTGCTACTCACTTACACGAACGCGCGCCACGTCCTCGCCGGCGCGCAGCAACGGCTGGCCCACGCCACGACGGAGGGTCGTGAAGCGCCCGCGCGGGGACGGGGGCACGGTAAGTGAGGAGGAGCCAGGGGGGCCGGGGACGATGAGCGATACGGCTGATTCAACGCTATCGGTGTTTCTCACCGGCGGGACGGGCTTCGTGGGCGGCCACGTCGCCCGGCGTCTGGCGGAGCACGGTCACCAGCTGCGTGCTCTGGTTCGCAAGCCGGCCGCGGCCAGCAACTTGACCCAGTTGGGTGCCGAGCTGTTCGAGGGCGATGTGACCAGGGACCAGGAGCTCGACGAGGCGATGGCAGGCTGCGACGTCGTCGTCCACCTGGTCGGCATCATTCGGGAGCGGCCCCCGGGGCAGACCTTCGAGAACGTCCACACCCGGGGTACCCAACGACTGGTGGAGGCGGCGCAGCGGGCGGACGTTGGGAAGTTCATCCAGATGAGTGCCTTGGGCGCCAAGACTGACGGTACCGCGTACCAGCGCACGAAATCCGAGGCCGAGGAAGTCGTCCGCCGGTCGGGCATCGCTTACGTGATTTTCCGCCCGTCAGTGATCGTGGGCCCCGACGGGGAGTTCATGCGGCTGCTCTTGCGTCTGGTTCGCGGGTTCCCGGTAATTCCCGTTATCGGCGACGGCCGCTACCGGCTCCAGCCGGTAGACGTCACGGATCTGGCGGAGGCGTTCGCTCAGGCAGTGGGACGTTCCGACCTGAAGGACGAGAGCTTCGACATCGGTGGACCTCACAAGCTCACGTACAATCGCCTCCTCGAGATCATCTGCGAGGAGCTCGGGCTGCGGCGCCGACTGGTCCATGTGTCGCCGCGTTTGGTGCGGCCGTTGGTCGAGCTGGCCTCGAATTGGCGTCTGCCCACCCCCGTCAGTTCCGACGAGCTGACCATGATGTTCGAGGAGAGCATCATCCCGGGGGAGGGCAACGTGCTGCGCCAGGTCTTCGGGCTCGAGCCGACCCCGTTTCGCTCGGTCCTCCAACGGTTGGCCGGGTGAGGGCGCCGCAGAATCTCGCGGTCGCAATGACGGTTGGGTATAGTACCCGGCGCCCGGGGCAGAAAGGCAGAACCCGAGGGATGGTGGAGACTGTCGAAAGATCCGCGCTTGCGAGGGTGCCGAACTTGATCTCGGCGCTGCGCCTGCCCATCGCCGCCGCCTTCGTCGTGGTCGACGGGCTGCTGTGGCGCGGCAGCCTTCTGTTCCTCGGCGCGCTCACCGACGCGCTGGACGGTTGGCTAGCCCGCCGCCTGGGCGTGGAGAGCAAGGCGGGCGCCATCATGGACCCGCTGTTCGACAAGCTGTTCGTCCTCATCACACTGGCGGCTTTCTTGCCGGGGCCGTATCTAGGGTGGCGGGAGTACTTGATTCTGGTTTCACGCGATCTGTACGTGGGCACGGGGTGGCTGGTGGGCAAGGGGATGGGAATCAACGTTCCGGCGCAGTCCCGGCCCGCCGGCAAGTTGGTGACCGCTCTGCAGGTGGTGGCGCTGTTCGTCCTGCTCCTGGCGCCCGAGCGTATCGCCGTGTTCATCGTAGCGGTCGGCGCAGCGTCAGCCATCGCGATCGTCGACTACACGTTCGCCGGGCTGGCCGCGCTACGACGGTCGAGAGCGGCCTGACGTTGGCAGGCCGCCCGTCTTCCAGCGAAGGGAGAGACAATGTACAAGAGACCTGGGGCCGGAATCGCCGCTCTGGTTCTTATCGCCGCGGCGGCGACGGCTTGTCGGCAGGATGCATCCGAGCAGCCGCTGGACCTGGCGGCGACCGATAGCCTGCTCGCCGAGCTCGGCGGTACCCTGACCGCCAGTCTCGAGCGGGGACAGCGGTGGCGAATGATCAGCTCCATCGGCGTGGGCCTGCCGCCCAACGATTTTAGGCCCGAGGACCTGCCCGAGCCGGGCTCCCGAGGCGCCGGCCTGCTGCAGGTCTATTGCATCCAGTGCCACTGGCTGCCCACGCCGCAGATGCACAGCGCGGTCGAGTGGCCGATACTGGTGAAGCGCAACATCCTGCGCATGCAGCAGCTCAGCGACCGCCTCGGCGGCCCGCTGACCACCGGTCTGATCGGCGACGTCGTGATGGCCGGCTACGAGAGCGTCGAGATTCCCTCCCAGGCGGACACCGACACAATCATCGCCTATCTGCAGCGGTACGCGCTGCCCACGCCCGAGCCGGGCGAATTGACCGCGGGCCCGGGCAGAGAGCTGTTCCAGCAGAAGTGCTCCGTCTGTCACGAGCTGCCGGCGCCCAGCGCCCATACCGCGACCGGTTGGGATCGCGTCGTCGTTCAGATGCAGGCCTACATGGCGCTGTTCGATGTCGAGCCGCTCAACAACCAGGAGCTGGACGCTATCACCGGCTATCTCAGGGAACGCGGTGCGCGCTAGGGAATCGGGGATTCGGGGTTCTCTCCCCACCTCCCCGAATCCCCGAATCCCAAGCATTGCTCAGGTTCGCGCCGCGCCGACGAGCATCCCGATCACGAGCCGTTCGGCCACCCACCATCGCCGCTCTGTGACCAACTTTCTCCTGCTGAGCCGCTGGCTTGCAAGGGTCGCTTAGAGGGCCTGGACCTGCGCCTCCTTCTGTGAGGGGTTGACAGCGGGAATTGGGCAACATACTATACCCCAGTATAGAATAGGAGGCCCCATGTCGAAACCCGACCACGCTACGGGCATCGCAGACAGCACCAAGCGCGACATCCTGAAGCGCCTCGCCCGGGCGCGCGGCCAGGTGGAGGGGATCCAGCGCATGGTCGAGGAGGAGCGTTACTGCCCCGACATCCTGCAGCAGTTCGCGGCTGTGCACTCGGCGCTGAACGGGGCCGAGAAAGTTTTGCTGGCCAATCACTTGGAGGGGTGCGTGACGCACGCGATCCAGCTGGGCGGCGAGCCGGCGGAGCAGGTGAGGGAGGAGATCGTGGACCTGCTGTACCGGTACGTCCGTTAGCGGGTCGGGGGTAGTTGGACGCGGGATGGTCGGAGCGCTAACGTTCGGGGGTCGGTAGGTGTCAGTGTATACGAGTGGCTATGACACCGACCACTGAACGGAGCGTGGATCATGAGGAAGATACTTGCATGGGCGACGGTCCTGACGCTGCCGGCTTTGCTGGCGGTTTCGGGGGTGGCGCTGGGACAGGAGCAGGACACGACTCAGACCCGAGGGATGCGTGCCCGACGTGGAGTGCACGCGGGGATGATGGGTCAGAGGATGGGGCAGAGGATTCTGGGTCGGGTCGTCATGCGCGGGGCCGGTCACGTCGGGCCTCACATGCTTCTTGGCTTGAAGGAAGAGCTGGAGCTGAGCGAGGAGCAGGTCAGCCGGCTCGAGCAGATCGGCGAGGACCATAGAGCGCTGATGCAGGCGCAGATGGAGCGCTTGAGCGAGCATCGCGAGGCGATGCAGGAGGCGCGTGCGGAGAGCGACTATGATGCGCTCGAGCGGCTGATAGAAGAGGGCGGGGAGCTCCACACTGGGGTGGCCCGAGGGCTGTTGAACGTCGAGCGGCAGTCGCTGGAGGTTCTGACGGACGCCCAGCGCGAGAAGTACACGGCTTGGCGCGAGGGCGTCGAGATATTCCGCCGTCATCAGAGGGATCGTTGGCGGCAGGATCGTGACCACGGGATGAGGGGGCGCGGGATGCGGCAGCGGCAGAGGCCGCCGCAGCCGCCACCGCCTCCGGGCGCGTAGCGCCGCCGGCGTAGGTCGGCACCCCCTCAGACCCGGGCGTGGGGGCTCCTTCTTGGAGCCCTCGCGCCCGCGATCTTTTTCCGAAGAATCAATGGCCGAAACACGAACGCTGATGGTGATCTGTGAGCAAAGCTGACGATCGAGGGCAGGCGGTGGCGTCCCGGGAAAGCGCGCCGGGCAAGGCAAGCGAGATCCTCGAGATCGAGGGGATGCACTGCGCGTCTTGTGTGGGGCACGTGGAGCGGGCGCTTCAGGGCGTGCCGGGGGTGGAGGAGGCGCGGGTGAACCTGGCGACCGAGAAAGCCACCGTCGAATACGACGCCGCAACTACCGGCGTCGATGACTTCCGCCGCGCCGTGGAAGCTGCCGGTTACAAGGTGAGGTCGCGACCGCAGAAGGTCGTGCTCGATATCGAGGGGATGCACTGCGCCTCCTGCGCCCAGTCGGTGGAGAAGGCGCTCGCGCAGCTCGAAGGCGTGAGCTCGGCGGCGGTCAACATCGCCACCCAGAAGGCGACGGTGGAGCACGCACCCGACCGCGCTCGGGTCGACGATCTGCGGCGTGCCGTCGAGGGGGCGGGTTACACGGTGGCGGGCGTTGAGCGGCCCGGCGCCGAGCGGCGCCTGGCCCGGGAACGCGAACGGTTGCAGGAAGACCAGCGCAAGGTTGACCGAGCGCGCTCGCGGATGGTGTGGGCTTGGGCACTCACCGCGCCGATCATCGCCTGGATGATTCCCCACATGTTCTTCGGTGTGATGTGGCCGTCGGCCCTCGCCTTCGACGTGGGGATGATCGTGCTCGCCGCGCCGGTGCTTTTCACTTGGGGGTGGGAGACGGTCCGCGGTGGCTACCGCAGCCTGCTCAACCGCACTCCGACGATGGATACGCTCATTGCTATCGGCTCGACGGTTGCATTCGCCACCGGCTTCGTGGCTGTTGCCCACGATCTCGGCTACGCGCCCAAGCTGCTGAACTATGCGGGCGTCGGTGCGATGATCATGGCGATCCATCTGACCGGCCGCTGGGTCGAGACCAAGGCTCGGGGTCGCACCTCTGCGGCTATACAAAAGCTTCTCTCATTGGAGGCGAAGACTGCGCGTGTCGAGCGCGGAGGTGCTGAGGTCGAGGTGCCTATCGAGGAGGTCGATGTCGGTGATGTCCTCGTAGTCAGGCCGGGCGAAAAGATCCCCACCGATGGTGATGTGGTGGGCGGTCACAGCTCGGTGGACGAGTCGCTAGCCACCGGCGAGTCGATGCCGGTGGAGAAGAAAGAGGGCGACAGGGTCATCGGTGCGACGATCAACAAGGAGGGGATGCTCCGGGTCCGCGCCACCGGCGTCGGCGAGGACACCTTCCTTGCCCACGTGATCCGTATGGTGGAGGAGGCACAAGGGAGCAAGGTGCCGATCCAGGAGTTCGCCGACCGCGTGACGGCGGTTTTCGTGCCGACGGTCCTCGCTGTGGCGACCGCGACGTTCGTGGCCTGGCTACTGTTCCCCGGGCTGTTCCGCGGGGTCGCCGAGTGGGCCGCGGCGTTCTTGCCGTGGGTCGATCCGAGCCTTGGTCGCGTCTCGTTGGCGATCTTCGCCGCGGTAGCGGTGCTGGTCATCGCCTGTCCATGCGCCTTGGGGCTCGCTACGCCCACGGCGCTGATGGTCGGCACGGGCATGGGCGCCGAGAACGGCGTACTGGTTCGCAGCGGTGCCGCCATCCAGGTGCTGAAAGAGATCGACACCATCGTGCTCGACAAGACCGGCACCATCACCCGGGGCGAGCCGGGCGTCACTGACGTCGTACCGGCGGCGGGCTGGCGCGAGGCGGAGACGCTGCGTTATGCGGCGAGTGCCGAGTCGGGCTCCGAGCATCCGATCGGGGCCGCCATCGTCGCCGAGGCCGTGTCGCGTCAATTGACGGTGATCGAAGGGACGGGCTTCGAGGCATTGGTCGGGCGTGGCATCCGCGCGCGGATCGATGGACAGCCCGTTCTCGTCGGCAACGCGCGTCTTATGGACGAAGAGGGCGTGGCGGTGGGCGAGCTCGCTGACGAGCTGTCGCGGCTGGAGGGCGAGGCGAAGACCGCCATGTTCGTCGCCGTCGCTGGCCGGCCGGTCGGAGTCATCGCGGTGGCCGACACGCTCAAGGACGACTCGCAAGGGGCAGTCGCCCAGCTCAAGCGCTACGGCCTCGAGACCGTGATGCTGACCGGCGACAACCGGCGGACCGCGAACGCAATCGCTCAGGCGGTGGGAGTTGATCGCGTCATCGCCGAGGTGCTGCCCGACCAGAAGGTGAACGAGGTGAAGCGGCTGCAGGAGGAGGGTCGCTCGGTCGCTATGGTGGGTGACGGCATCAACGACGCGCCGGCGCTGACCCAGGCCGACGTGGGCATCGCCATCGGCACCGGCACCGACATTGCCATCGAGGCGGCGGACGTGACGCTGGTGCAGGGCGATCTGTCGGCGGTGGTCCGTGCGATCCGTCTTTCACACGCCACATTCAGGAAGATCCGCCAGAACCTGTTCTGGGCCTACTTCTATAACGTGATCGCGATTCCGGTGGCGATCCTCGGGTTACTGCACCCGGCTATCGCCGAGGCGGCCATGGCGCTGAGCTCGATCAACGTGGTCAGCAATGCGAATCGCTTGCGACGAGTCGACATCCGGAAGAGTGGGGGAGGCAAATGACGCTCGCCCCGGCACCGACCCTCGTTCTTTGGGCCCTTGCGCGGTAGCTGGATAACCGATGAATACTCGCGTCGATCTGTGGGTCACCGCCGACTGCCCCCACGCCGAAGCGGCGGAACAGCTCGTACGTAGCACCGTCGCTCGGCTGGTCCCGGATGCCGAGATCAGCCGCACCGTCGTCCGCGACCCGGCGCAAGCCGAAGAGCTCACGTTCCCCGGCTCGCCGACCGTACGGGTGAACGGCGAGGATCTGGAAGGGCCCGATCCCGGCCCCGCCGCCTTCGCCTGTCGCAGATACGAGAGCGGTGGAGGCCTACCTCCCGAGTGGCTGCTCGAGGTGCGGATCCTCCGGGCGCTGGCGCCGCGCCACCTGCTATTCCTCTGTGTGGCGAACTCGGCGCGCAGCCAGATGGCCGAGGCTATCGCCCGCAGCCTGGCTCCCGACGGCGTTCAGGTCTCATCCGCTGGCTCGGAGCCCTCGCGGGTCAACCCTCTCGCGATCCGGGCCCTCGAGGAGATCGGGATCGACGCTTCGGGCCAGCGCTCCAAGGGGATGGATGAGATCCGGGAGACGGACGGACCGCGGGTCGACGCCGTGATCACCCTCTGTGCCGAAGAGGTGTGCCCTGCCTGGTTGGGCGAATCCTTCCGCTTGCACTGGCCGCTCCCCGACCCGGCGGCCGCGGCGGGCGGCGAGGACGAGGTCTTAGAGTCGTTCCGCAGCGTCCGCGACGAGCTGTTGCGGCGGCTGAGCGCGCTGTTCCGGTGACCGAAGTGTTTATCTAGTAACAACTTATGGGCCGCGTTGCGACCGGGGCTTGACGGTGGGGTCGTGGTGGGCGATATTGGTAACCAGATGGTTACCAATGGCCGTAGGCTCGATCTCACGTTCGCTGCGCTCGCCGACCCGATCCGCCGCGCCATACTCGCCCGCTTGGCGCGTGGCGAAGCGACGGTGGGAGAGCTGGCCCGACCTTTCGATGTCTCCCGGCCGGCCATCTCGAAGCACCTGCGGGTGCTGGAGCGGGCGGGGTTGGTGCAGCGGACGCGGGATGGGCGGATCAGCCGCTGCGAGCTGGACGCCGGGCCGATGCGGGACGCGGCCGACTGGATCGAGCGGTACCGGGAATTCTGGGAAGAGCAACTGGATTCGCTGGCCCGCTACCTCGAGGAGGGTACGGCGGGTGAAGGAGACGGAGCCCCAACCAGTAATGAGGAGAACGACTCATGAGCACGGAAACCGGAACTTCACTTCGAGTGTCACGCGTGATCCAGGCGAGCCCGGAAAAGGTCTTCGCTGCGTGGACCGAGTCAGAGCAGTTGAAGCGCTGGTCGTGTCCCGAGGGTATGGAAGTCGGCGATGCGCAGGCGGATCTGACGGTAGGTGGGCGCTACCAGCTGCGGATGGAGTCGCCGGAAGGGAAGGTGCACACGGCGGTCGGTGTCTACCGCGAGATCGAGCGGCCGCGGCGGCTCGTTTACACCTGGGATTGGCTGGAGGAGTCGATCGGCGAGACGGTCGTGACGGTGGAGTTGAAGGATCTCGGCGGATCGACCGAGGTTGTGCTGACCCACGAGCTCTTCCCGAACGCTGAGGCCAAGGTCGGTCACGAAGAAGGTTGGGCGAGCTGCTTGAATCGACTGGAGAGAGTGTTCGGTTGATCGCTAGTCGAAGCTGAGACTGAGGCCGAAGCTGATAGGGAACGTCCAGGTACGAGAATCGCGAAGCTGATCGGGATCAGGCACCGCGTCGGATGCCATGTCCTCGGCGTCGTTCAGGTAGACGAAATGACGTGCGCTCAAGAAGGCCCGACAGTTGTCGGTCGGACGGAACTCGATCGTTAGGCCGCCCAGCGCTGAGAGGTAGAGCTCGGAAACGCGATAATAGCCGGCGACTGGCAGTTGACCGGGCTCGCGGGAGCGGAGCTGCGTGGCTCCTAACCCGAAGTTGGCGAAGAAGCTAAGCGGCGACTGGGGCACAAGTGGCAGCTCGAGCTTGAGTTCGGTGCTCTCGTGAGACAAGCTCAAGCCCGCCGCCGGTTGCTCCTCGTAGCGTTGGACGTCGCTGATCGCGAGGACGAACGTGACGAGCTCCGCCGCCGAACGCTCGAGGCCGCTCGTCCTGTCTGCGATGCCGCTTGAGACCTCGAGCGGTGCGCCCCGGAGCTGCGCCTCGCTTGAGCTGCCGAATGTCACCTTCGCCTGCAAGACACTCGCGCCCACAGGCGGGGCATCCTGTCCCGCAGCTACCGAGTGACTCAGGCAGAGGATCACCGTCACCAGCCACGCTGTGCAGCGGCAGGTTCGGGCGAGCTGAGTTGAGTAATTCTTTGCCTGAGTCACTGCAAAATCTGCCTTACATCGGTTTTTGGGGCACGTCGCGTCGCTCTATTCCAGGAATCCGAGCCGGCGAGACGCCAGACGGTCCAATTCCGCTGCTAGTTGTCGCAACAGTTATGCCGGTGTGTAACAATCTTGACACGGAATCGCACCTGGGCTTAGGAGGAAGAGGCGATCGGTGCGGGTAGGGCAGCTGCTTTCAAGAACGTCATAGAGGGTAAAGGCTTGCGGGATACTTGACCTGTGTGCGTGGGGAGCGAATACTGACAAGGCTCCAACCCTGTCGCACACAGCTAATAGCCAAGATCCTGCGGTGCTTTAGCCGTGTGGTCCCTTTCGATTTCGGACGCGCATCCTAGGGCAATCCGGACTCTTGCCAAGTCCGCGGCCGGCGCGAACGGTCGGAACGAGGTCTCTCAATCCCCTATCCAGGAGGGTCGAGCCATGAAGATGTCCAGGTCCATAGTGCTGGCTGCGCTTCTCGTAGCGCTCGTTACCACACCCGGGCTAGCTCAGAACTTGAGCGCGGGACCCAGGCTGGGTATTGGGTTCGGCAACGTCGGCGGCGACGTGGAAGACACCAACTCGAACTTCGGCTTCAACTTGGGCGGAACCTTCGGCATCCAGCTCCACGACTACTTCAGGCTTGATTTCGACGGTCAGTACGTCCAAAAAGGTTTTTCGGAAGAAGAGACTATCGACATCGACGGCCTCACGAATGCGGAAGCGTCCTTCAACGTCAACTATATCGAGTTTATGGTTCCCGCCACGCTGACCATACCGATCCCGGAGAGTCCGTTTACGCCGCGGCTATTCGTGGGCCCGGCGCTGGCCATCGAGGTGAGCTGCGGTATCACCGCCGAAGCGTTGGACACTGAGATCAGCTTCGATTGCGGCGACGCGGATATCGAGACCAAGAGCATCGATTTCTTGATCTTTTTCGGTGGCGGCGTCGATTTCGCCCTCGGGGCTGGCGCAATCACGCTGGATCTCCTCTACGACCTCGGTCTAACGGACTTGAACGACGTATCGGGCGACCCGACTTCGCTCAAGAGCAGGAACTTCCAGATTTCGGCTGGCTACAGATTCTTCTTCGGGAGCTGATTCCGCACGACGCATAGGCAGCAGGTCGGCCTGAAGCCGACCTGCTGCCTATGCGATCACTGTATAGACCGCTTGCCGATCCCTTACCGTCCGTGGGGTACCAATGCGACCGACAGTGGCAGCGCACCTGTCGTCGCGGTGGGCGGATCCGCATCTTTAGCGCAGCGCTCTAGCCGCCACCGTCTCGAAGGAGTCGAGCGAATGCCTACCAAGCCCGTGAGTCGGTATCTCATCAGTTGGATCAGCTGGTGCTTTGTGATTCTCCCTCTACTAACGGGCCCTCTGTGGGCCCAGACAGAGGACCCGCTCCACCCCAACTGGAACGGTTATCACACGACGGAGCGTGCCTACGCTCTCCTCGAGGCTTGGACCAGGGAATTCCCGGAATTGACAAACCTCTTCTCGATCGGTGAGACGCTGGCGGGTACGCCGCTTCTGGTCTTGGAGATCACCAACAAGGAGACGGGCGAACCCGGTGAGAAACCGGGCTACTATTACGACGGCAATATTCACTCGGGCGAGCTGACCGCTGCCGAGGTGGCGCTGCATTTTGCGTGGTACCTGCTATCCAACTACGGGGAAGATCCCCGCGTCACGCGCCTCCTGGACACGAGAACCTTGTACATTCGCCCCAAGTTCAATCCGGATGGCGCTGACGTGGCGCTCACAACAGAGCAGAACTTGCGTAGCACACCGCGTCCCTACGATGAGGACGGCGATGGCGCCCTCGACGAAGATCCGGGGAACGACCTGGACGGCGATGGCAGTATCACGCAGATGCGGGTGCCGAGCGCGACCGGTCTCTGGAAGGTGAGCGCAGCGGACCGGCGCGTCATGGTGCGGCGCGGCGACGGCGAGGTAGAGGGTGAGTTCTACGCGCTCTACTCGGAGGGTGTCGATGACGACGGTGACGGCCTGTTCAACGAGGATGGAATCGGCGGCATCGACATGAACCGGAACTTCCCGCGGAACTGGGGGCTGGAATTCGAACAGCGAGGTGCGGGGCCGTTCCCGCTATCGGAGCCCGAGACCCGGGCGACCATCGAGTTCTTGAATTCCCATCGTAACATGACCGGTGTCTTCCACGGCCATACGTCCGGTGGGTTCCTCTTTCGTCTCCCGTCCACAACGTCGTGGGACGACTTCAGCCTGTCCGACCAGAATCTCATCCTCGAGATGTCGCGAAAGTATGAGACCACCACGGGGCAGCGGGCAATCCCGAGCTATAGCAACCCGCGGGTCCATCGCTACGGCACGCTGATCTCGTGGTCGTACTGGGATTTCGGGGTCGTGGGGTTCGTACCGGAGTTTTGGGGCGGCTTCGGTCGCGACTACGACAGCGACGGCGACGTCTCGCAAGCGGAGCGGCACCGCTGGAACGAGGAAGAGCTCTCCGGTGAAGGCTTCGCCGATTGGGCGCCCTACAGCCACCCGCAGCTCGGTCGGGTCGAGATCGGTGGCTGGCGCTCCAAGTTCACCAGGCAGAATCCGCCGCCGCGTCTGTTGAAGGGCGAGCTCGAGTTGTACGTGCCGTGGATGATGTGGCTGGCCGAGATCAGTCCGCGGATCGTCCTCAGAGATGTCGAGGCCGCGTCGCTGGGCTCGGGACTGTTCAGAGTCACCGGGGTTGTCGAGAACGAAGGGTACCTGCCGACGAACATTACTCAGCGCGCGCTGGACGCGGAGGTCGCGGTGCCGGTGCGAGTCGTTTTGGAATTGACTGATGCGGAACTGGTGAGCGGTTCACCGCGAGCCGAGCTCGGTCATCTCATGGGTACCCGCGATGCTCAGCGTCAGACGGGGACCGCCGGCGCGCGCCGGACGATCGAATACGTCGTCCGCGTTACAGGGAACGCTCCGCGCGTTACGATTACTGCGCGGTCCCAAAAGGGTGGCACCGTGCGGCGTGAGGTTCCGCTTGGCGGCGGGCGGTGACCGTCTTGTACATTCGACAGCCGACACTCGGCTGTGGGCTGCTGAATGTTGGATCCCATGCCGATTTCTCTGATTGTCCTTCTGGCCGCTAGCGCGATCGGCGCAGTCTTCCTGATCCTCGAGCGCCTTCGTCTCGATCATCATCGTAAGGCTATTCCGCTGACGATCACCGTCACCGGGACCCGAGGTAAGACGAGCGTGACGCGGCTGCTCGCCTCGGTGCTGCGCGCGAGCGGAAAGCGAGTTCTTGCCAAGACCACTGGGTCGGAGCCGGTTCTGATACTACCTGACGGTGCGGAGCGGAAGATTCGCCGGCGCGGGCGCCCGTCGATCATCGAGCAGAAGCATGTCGTGCGTCTGGCTGCGCAGTTGGGCGTGGATGCCGCGGTCGTCGAGGTCATGAGCATTCACCCGGAGAACCATCTTGTCGAAGGCCAGCAGCTGTTGAAGCCCGATCTGGTCATCGCCACCAACTTTCGGGTCGACCACAGCGCGGCGCTGGGTGAGACGCGGGAGTCGGTCGCCGCTGCCCTCGCTCTCGACGTGCCGCCGGGCGCGCGCGCCTTCGTCCCGCAGCGCGAGTGCCTGCCGGCGTTCCGTGCCGCGCTACGGGAGCGTGGAGGGGAGCTGATCGAGGTGCCGCCAGGTGGCGCGTCGCAGTATTTCGGCCGATTCGGCGCGAACCGGGACCTGGTCTATGCGGTAGCCCGCGCGCTGGGCATCGACGATCGGACGATCGGCGAAGGGGTCGAGCGGGCCCGGGTCGACATCGGGGCGCTGGGCGTCTGGCGGTATCAGCCGGCTGACGTCGGGGCCCCCTGTTATCTGGTGAACGCGTTCGCCGCCAACGATCCCGAAAGCACCATGCTCATCCACGACGACGTCTTGGCCGCCTTGGACGTGGGTCCGGATTCGTGCGTCGGGCTGTTGAGCCTGCGGCCGGATCGGGGTGACCGGACGCTCCAATGGTTGGACGCGTTGCGGGGCGGGTTCCTTGAGCGGTTCAGCCGCCTCTACGTGCTGGGGCTCCACGCCCGGGCCTTGGCGTGGCGACTCAGGCGCGTCGACGACGCGGCGCGGGTCGAGGTGATGCGCGGGACGCGGCCGGCGGAGATCACGCGGGCGGCGGTCTCGGGAACCGGGGAGGCCGGCGGTGCCGTGTTCGGGTTTGGCAACATCGGCGGGGTAGGGGAAGCGCTGGTGGCACATTGGAGCGAAGCTGGCGAGCCCTGGGAGGTTACAAACTGATGGGATTCGAGATCCCGTTCATCGGGCTGCTGATCTCACTCGCTTTCACGGCGCTCACCGGCGTTTACCCCGGCGGTATCATCGTGCCGAGCTACCTCGTCCTCTTCATGAACGAGCCGGCGCGGATCGCCGGTACCCTGATCGCTGCTCTTTTGACGATGGGCGTCTATCGACTCTCCTGTCGCTGGCTCATCCTGTTCGGGCGGCGCCGCTTCGTCTTCCTCATCCTGGTCGGCGGTATTCTGGCGTTCCTCTGGCGTCAGTTCTTCCCCGCAATCTTTCCAGCGTCGCTCGAGTTCAGAGTGATCGGCTGGGTGATCCCCGGGCTGATCGCGAGTCATCTCGAGCGGCAAGGTGTCGCGGTCACGGCGGCGGCGCTGGTCACGGTTACGGTGCTGACCGGTTGGCTGGGTCTCATGCTCAACCTGTTGTGAGGCCGGAGTGCGACTCGTCCAATCCATCGATCGCCGATTGAAGTACCGCATCGTCGCAGCGGGGATCGTCAGCCTGCTCGCCTGGTTGTCGTTGCAAGCGACTTCGCCGCGGTCGCCGGATTCGTGGTCGGATGAGATGCGTGAGGCATCACGCCGCATGGAACGAGCAATCGCGGCCGTGGCGCGTCATCACGAGACGGCGGGCACCCCGATCGATGAAGCACTCGACCCCAACCGTACCGGCCTCATCGGGCCGGAATACTCTCCCCTGTTCACGACGCTGGGGCAACTGGAGGCGAAGCGGACGACCACGAATCCCGACATGGCGGGGCTGGTCGTGCATCTCCTGCGCCGCGCCGGTGTCTCCGCCGGCGACACCATCGCTGTGGGAGTTTCCGCATCGTTTCCCGCTCTGCTGATCGCGACACTGACCGCTGCCGAAGCGATGGGCGTTCACCCCCTGGCGATTCTCTCGCTGGGGGCATCGGCGTATGGAGCCACTCGGCCGGAGCTCAACCTGCTCGACATCCATGCGCTGTTGTTGAGCGAAGGCGTCGTGGGCACCGCTCCTGTAGCGGTCTCGTTGGGTGGCGCGGGAGATGTGGGCGCGGACTTCGACCCCGCATTCCGCGAGAGGCTGTTGCAGCAGATCGAGATGAGCGACGTCCCCTTGATCTACGAACCCGACCTGCGCGCGAACGTGGCCCGACGCATGGCGATCTATCTCGGCGGACCCGAGGGTCGGGTGGCGGCCTTCGTGAACATCGGTGGCGCCGATGCCAACCTCGGTACGAGCCCGCTGGTGCTCAGGGCCGAGCCGGGCCTCAACACCGAGCTCGCGTTGCCGCCGCCGGCTCAGCGTGGTGTGCTGTTCGAGATGGCCGCGCGCAGGGTCCCGGTGATCCACCTGCTCAACATCCGGGGCCTGGCGCTGCGCTACGGCCTGCCCTGGGACCCCATGCCGCTACCCGAGCCCGGTACGAGCCGGCTACGGGACGATGCGGGGGCTCGGGGCCTTCGTTTCTGGCTGATCACGGCCGCCTATTTCGCGAGCCTCGGCTTGATCGCCGTCGTGGCAGGCGGCCGGCACGCCTGATTGCAGCCCTTCCCGGCATGGGCTAAGATTCGCGACATAGCCCCAACGGCTGGTAACCTTGCGGAGGCACGGACCATGAAGCGTCACGGCCGGTTTGCTGTTGGGATAACCTCTCTCGCGTGTATGACACTGGCGGACGCCGGGCCACTCCTCGCCCAGGAAGCGCCGCTTACGGCCGAGTTGCCGGTGCTCCTCACATCTTGCGGCCAGAGTCCGGGTCCCGGCCGCGTTCGGTTCTTCCTCACCAGGCTCGACTTGGAGCACGAGTTCCTCGAGCAGGCCACCGCCCAGGATCTCATCGACGGAACGGAAGCCGGCACTCCCTTTGGGGCGGTCATCATCGTTGTCGGCGCGAGCCTCAAGGGGATGGGCGCGGCGGGCGTTTCGATCCAGGACGAGCTGGAGCGAACCGCGGCGCTGATCGAAGAGACCCGGCGCCGGGAGCTCACGCTTATCTGCGCCCACGTCGAGGGCATGGCCCGGCGCGCCCAGGGCGCAGCGCCCGGCGACAACTCCGACGAGCTGTCGATCGATGCGGTCTGTCCCGCCTCGGACCTGATGATCGTCCGCCAGGACGGAAACGAGGACCGGCGGTTCAGCACCATCTCGGAGAGCCAGGGCATCCCGCTCATCCTGTTCGAGAAGAACATGGAGCTGGGTGACGTCCTGAACAGCGTGTTCGCCCGATAGGTTCACCGTCAGACTTCACGTGGATATCTGGTCGAGACGTGCGGGAGGCGCTGGGGGCGCTACGAGCGAAACTCGTGACCCGGCACTCAACGAACTGTTCCAGTTCTCGGAAGCGGCAGGCCGCACAGGAGCCTTCTCGACCTGCGTTGGGTGCCGGGGAGCGGTGAAGCGAGAGCGCCCCCAAGCCTCCGAAAACCACCCAATACGTGCCGAGCTCTCCAGTAAGGAATCCGAGCGGTGAGCATGTTCGGGTATGCCGGGCTCGTCCTCGGCGTCATGGTCGTCGTCTACATCGCGGCCAAGCTGTTCAAGCTCTCTACCGAGCTGGCGATGTTCGCCGCGGCGCTCGGCGGAGCGCTCGTCGGCGGCTTCGGCCTGCCGGCACGGCACATCGCCGAAGGGGCGATGACCTACCTCGACATCAACCTCATCTTCATCACTGCCACCCTGTTCATGAACATCCTCAAGGATGCGGGTGGGATCGCGTTCGTCGTTCGCCGGATCATCGGTCGCTTCCACCGCAGCCGGGCGCTGCTCTTCGTGCTGCTCACCGCGCTGTTGCTGGTACCAGGCGCGCTCACCGGCGCAGGGAGCGTGACCGTGCTGATTACCGGTGGGTTGGTGGCGATCGTGTTACAGACGATGGGGATCTCGAGGGTGCGGACGGTCGCCATCGTGTTCATCATCGCCGGGCTCAGCGCCGCGGCGCCGCCGGTGAGTCTCTGGGCGATGCTCACCGCCGCCGGCGTGAACATGCCGTACATCGGCTTCTTCATGCCGCTGCTCGTGCCCTGCGTGTTGGCCGCCCTGTTCACGATCTTTTTCCTGGGCCGGCGCAGCGGGGAGATCGATCTCGAAAAGGCACTTCAGGAGCTGCCGTCACCGCCCGCGGGGATGAGCTGGCTGCGTGTCGCTCTCCCGTTCGTCGTCTTTGTGCTGTCGATCGTTATCGGTCGGGCGTGGCCGCACGACACGCCGGTGGTCGGGTTGCCGCTCATGTTCCTCTGCGCAGCGGCAACATCGTTCGCGCTCTCGCCGGTCCGCCTGGACTTCCTACGGATCTCGCGCGAGACGATTGAGCAGCTGCTGCCGTTGATCGGAACGCTCACTTGCGTGGGTGTGCTGGTCCAGATCATGACGCTCACCGGCGTACGGGGCCTGCTTGCGGTGACAACGGTCACTCTTTCGGTGGCGTTGGTGTTCGCCACGCTCTTCATCGTGCTACCGGTCTCGGAGGCCGTCTTGATGTGGGGTGCGGCGCCGGTGATTGGCGTCCCACTGATCCTGCTCTTCAACACGATAGGTCTCAACCCGATCGTGGCACTGGCGGGCATGAGCGTTATCTGGCCGTTGGGAGATGCGCTGCCCCCCACGGCGATAATCGGCCGGCTAACCGTGGATGTCGTGGGGTACAGGGACGCTTATGTGAAGTTCTTGAAGAGCTGCATCGTCCCGGCGGTCTTCATCATGATCATCGGTACGCTGATGGTGATCTTCTCTAGCGAGCTTTCGTTTCTGACCGGGCTTTGAGAAAAAGGGGAGTCATGGCCATTCTGCAGACGCTCATCACGGTCCTCTATTACGGGCTGATCGCGTATGTGGCCGTGATCCTGATCTGGAACTTCAGCAAGACGCGGAAGTGGGAGCAGGAGGTGCTCTACATCATCGTCCTCATCCCCTTCCTACTGCGTCTGTTGAGGCTGAAGTGAGGTGATGGTCGTGGATGGCGGATCCGAGAATCGCGGCGGCGGCGCACCCCTCGTCCGGAAGCTCGTGCTAAGCGCCCTGGGGCTGCTGCTCCTCGTCACGTCCGGGTGGAGCTTCTACCGGCACCGGCACCTGGAGGAGCCGGTGGTCCTGAGTTCCGGCGTCACCGAGGTGAAAAGGCTGAGCGATTACTTCGACGGTATCCGCGGCGCGATCAACGACTGCAACGTCTACATCTTCGAGGGCGCGGAGCCAGGCGCCACCATGTTCGTCATGGGCGGAACGCACCCGGAAGAACCGGCGGCACGCCTGGCCGCCTGGCTGTTCGCCGAGAACGCTGTGATGGAACAGGGTCGGCTGATCGTGGTGTTGAGCGGCAACCGCAGCGCCACCACGGTCACGCGCCTGGGCGGTGCCTATCCACCCGATTTCTCGATCCCCACCGATTGGGGGGCGCAGACGTTCCGGCTGGGCGACCGCTGGTCGAACCCACTGGATCAGTGGCCCGATCCCGAGGTCTACATCCACTACCCCAGCGGGCAGTACCTGGCCTACGTGGATGCCCGCAACCTGAACCGGACGTGGCCCGGCCGGCCCGACGGCACGCTCACCGAGCGAACGAGCTACGCGTTGATGGAGCTCATCCGCCAAGAGAACGTGGACATCTTTATCGATCTCCACGAGGCGGAGCTGCAGTACCCGGTGATCAGTACAATAGTAACCCACGAGCGAGGAGAAGAACTCGCGATCTTCGTGTCGATGATGTTGAGCGATGAGGAGTTCAACATCGGGACGGAGTATTCGCCGAAGAACCTGCACGGTCTCTCGCATCGCGAGGTCGGCGATGCGTCGCAGGCGATCTCGCTGCTCTTCGAGGCGCCCGAGCCCTTCCTCGATGCCACCCGCGGCCGCACGACCCGCGAACAGCTGCTGACCGGCGTGGACGAGTTCGTTATGAAAGCGGGCGAGCACGGCCTGCTGTTCGAGCAGATAGATGAGAGCGGTTGGCCGATCGACGTCCGGGTAGGACGCCACACCTCCACCGTGCTGCAGACCATGGAGGCGTGGACCGAACTCCATCCCGACCGGCCGTTGAGTTGCCGGGGCGTTCCGCGCTACGCGGAAGTAATCGCCGAAGGCCTCGGACACTGGTTGCGCGATCCGTCCGCAGCGGTACCGGGGCGGCTGGTGACCGAATAGTAATCATTCGAAAGAAGGAGTGATCCCGTGAAACGTACTAGCCTGTCGAGCTTCTGGATTCTGGCGGTCGTCGCGGTCTTCGCCGTCGGAGTGAACACGAGTGCGGCGCAGTCGCTGGACGCGCTGCCCCTGGGGGCGCAGTGCAGCGAATCGCCGGACGATCCCGGTTGCGGCTGTAATCCCGAATATCAGGACTGCGGCTGTACCAGCATCCAGGTCGGAAAGAACGCGTCCACCGACGGCTCGGTGATGACCGCTCACAGTTGCGACGGCAACTACCGGACCTGGCTGCAGATCGAGCCGCGGCGCGAGAACCCGCCGGGTGCGCGCCGGCCGATCTACTGGGGGTTGTTGCACACCGAGACCCCCGACGACATGCGCAGGGTGCGGCTCAAGGGAGAGATCCCCGAGGTGGCGCAAACCTACCGCTACTTCAACGTCGCCTACCCGGCGATGAACGAGAAAGGGCTCTCGATCGGCGAGACGACCATCGGCGGTCGGTCCGAGCTGCGAAACGACGAGGGGCTCTTCCTGATCGAGAACCTCCAGGCCATAGCGCTCGAGCGGACCACCACCGCCCGCGAGGCGATCCAGCTGATCGGCGAGCTGGTGAAGGAGTATGGGTACGGTGACTACGGTGAGTGCCTGACCTTCGCCGACTCGAAGGAGGTCTGGCACTTCGAGATCATGGGCGCCGGGCCCATCGAGGTCGGTGCGGTCTGGGCGGCGGTCAGAATCCCCGATGACCACGTCGGGGTCTCGGCCAACATCCCGCGGATCAGTGAGCTCGACCTCGACGACCCGGACCACTACATGGCCAGCGAGAACGTTCACTCACTGGCCGAGGAGATGGGCTGGTGGGACCCCGATAGCGGTGAGCCGTTCAAGTGGTGGAAGGCGTACGGCAGAACCGATCGGCAGGGGAACCCCGCACCGCCTTTCTCGACGCGCGAGTTCTACATACTGAGCACACTCGCACCTTCGCTGAACCTCACCATGGAAATGGAAGAGCTGCCCTTCTCGGTGAAGCCCGACGAGAAGGTCTCGGTGCGCGACGTCCTGCGTTACTACCGCGAGACCTACGAGGGTAGCGAGCTCGACCCGACCCGTAACCTCATGGTGCCCTACCGGCCGCGCCGCGGTGAGAGCCGCCCCGACCAGCCCGAGATGGTCAAGAGCCCCATCGTCAACAACTGGTCGATCCGCGACTTGGCGGAGCTGTTGAACTCGATTCAGCCGGGCGTCGTGCAGCCGGTGCGCACCATCGCCGTCGCCCGCTGCTCCTACTCGCAGATCATCCAGAACCGCGACTGGCTGCCGCCGGAGATCGGCACGGTCGCCTACTTCTCGTTCGACAATCCCGCCCAGAGTCCGCGCATCCCCGTCTGGGCCGGCGTCACCGAGCTGCCCGAGAGCTTCAAGATCGATTGCCAGCACAAGTACCGCACCGATTCCGCTTGCTGGTGGTACCGCCGGGCCAACCGGCTGGCGATGATCAAGTGGGGTTGGGCGCGACAGTACCTGGAAGCGGCCGTCCAGGCCTACGAGAGCCAGCTCTTCGAGGAGGCGCCGCTCATCGAGGGGCGGGCGCTGGAGCTCATGCGTAGCGAGGATGGGAACGACCCGATGCTCTACCGCGAGTTCCTCACCCGCTACACGAATAATTTCGCGCGGGCGACTATGCAGAGGTGGTGGGAGCTGGGCGACTTCTTCTGGGCCGAGTTCGCGAGAGGGTGGTGACGCGTTACGGTTCTTGTCTGACAGGGATGTAGAGCTGTTGTCCCACCTGGAGCCGCTCGGGGCGAACGCTCGGGTTGGCTGAGCGGATCGCGGTGAGATCCGAGCCGTAGGCCATGGCAAGCCGGCTGAGCGTATCTCCGGACTTCACGGTGTGCTGGATCGAGCCGGCGCGCGCCTGCGCCTGGATCCGCGCGTAGTTTGCAACGAACCTGTCGCCGCTTCGGGGCGGCAGGCGCACGTAGTAGCGCTCGCCGGGAGGCGTGACGCCGCGGATCAGTTGGGGATTGAGCGCCTTGACCTCGGCGACATCTACACCGGCGGCCTCAGCGATCACGTCCAGGCTGGTCGCGTCCGGCACTTGGCCGAGGTCATAGCTCAGAGGTGGAGCGGCCGCGACGGTGAGCCCGTACCTGTCCGGCTGCTTCGCGATCAGCGCGGCAGCGATGAGCTTGGGAACGTATTCCCGCGTCTCGGTCGGAAGGTACCGGCGACGGGCGATTGTCCAGAAGTCGCGACTGCCCGTACGACGGATCGCGCGCTGCACGCGCCTCGCCCCGCCGTTGTAGGCGGCCGCCGCCAAGTACCAAGAGCCGAATTCCTCGTAAAGGTCTTTCAGATAAGCGGCAGCGGCGTGCGTGGCCAGCACCGGGTCGCGCCGCTCGTCGATCCAGTAGCTGACTCGTAGGCCATAGCGGCGAGCGGTGCTGGCGAGGAATTGCCACAGCCCCACAGCGTGCGCCGAGCTGTAGGCGTTGGGGTCGTAGCCGCTCTCGATCATCGAGAGATAGACTAGATCCTGCGGCAACCCGTGCTCGCGCAAGATGGCCCGCAACGCCTGTTCGTAGCGACCTCCCCGGGCGAGGTGAATCTGGATGTTCCTGCGTCCACGCCTCTGGTAATACGAGAGCCAGCGGTCGACTGCCCTATTGTATTCGATGGGAATATCCCAGGCCGGTCTACCTGCCACCGGCGCGGAGACTATGCTTACAAGGGCGTTCTGCGTCGAGTCCGCGTCTGGGTCGGTCGGGCCGTTGAGCGTGGAAAGCATCAAGGCTGCCAGGCAGCGTGCAACGATCATCGACTCGGTCGAGCTCCTCGTAGTGATAAGGGGCAGGTGAGCACGGCTCGGGTCTGGCCGCTGCGGGCAGGTCCTCCCGCGGGCGCCGAACCGGGAAGCAAGCGACGTACCCATCCTGAGCGTTTGACGTACTTCATTGGGGAATAAAGGGTTAGAGCGTCAGGTTCGAGTGTTCTGTGGTGTGATGGCCCCTCGGGATTTCGGTCAATCCGACATAGCCGGGCGTTCTGACCTGCTTCAGGCAGCGGTTCACGCTGGTCTGGGCGCGGGACGGTCACTAGGTATGGCTGGGTAGAGATCAGGGCGATTGCCGGCTCCGAGGCGCACCTTTTAGCGGCGTGCCAACTCGATCAGCGCCGGATAGGGTGCCGTGCCGGGCTTCCTGAGCTCCGCAACAACCACTCCCCGGTCGGTGACGAGTATCTCCTCACTGCGGCGCACCATGCGAACGTACTCGCTGAGTCGGTTCTTGAGTTCTCGAATTCCCACGACCTTCATGAGGACCATGTAGCTACACGTAGCTACATAGGGCATCCTTCGTAGCCTTCTGGGGACAGGTCGGCTGGACAGTCAACAGGCCGTCAAGGCGCGCGCTGCTCAGCGGTCGGAGGGCGATAGCTGTTTGGCGTGTAACGAACCGAGAGGGTTCGAATCGAGTTACCCTAGCAGCAGGCGCGGGGTAAGGAGGTATTCCTATGAGGTTGGCACACTCGATCTTGGCTGGCGCGCTTCGGAACGGCTATCGACGGCGAGTAAGCGCCTTGGGCAGCGACCGGGTCGCCGCCGACGGCCGGCGGCCCGGTAAACATAAGTTCTGGCGCAAGTCTTTTGATGTGTTATATTTCGACGCGCGCGGACCGCCGTCTGGACCATGTCTCCCCCGTGTACTCTGCGCGAACTCCCCCAAAAACAAACGTTTACGCGCCCTGTCCTAGTCATCGTCTCGGGGATTATCGCTCCGAGCTACTCGAGAGGGGAGGAACCGATATGTTGAAGAGGTTGTGTGGAATCGGTGTGGTGCTCGCCGTCCTGAGCGCGACTCCGGCGCTGGCCCAGGTGCCGGGCATCGGGTTCGAGTTCGAGGCGTACGGCGGCGCTTTCGTACCCGGCAGCGACCTGGTGGATGAGACGGATTTCGTCCGAAGCCACAAGACCGGTCTGGGCCTGGGCGCCCGAGCGACGGTTGTGATTCCGGGGCCGCTGGCCATCGAGGGCAACTTCATGTACGCCTTCAGCGAGGTGGAGGACACGCCGGCCGGCAGCGAGACCGGCGCGAAGGTCTATGCAGTGAGCGCAGTTCTCCAGTTCGGTTTCAGCCTACCGGCGGCACCGGTATCGTTCCATATCTCCGGCGGTGGCGCCTACATCAATCGCAGCGGCGATTCCTATGACGGTTGGGAAGAGAAGGGTGACATCGGTGGTGTGGTGGGCCTGGGAGCGAAGATCGGGTTGCCTGGCATGTTCAAGATCCGCATCGACGCCGAGAGTTATCTGTACAGTGCTGCGGTTGTTGACCAGGGAGCGAGGGTGATGGACTCGCAGTTCCAGTACGACATCGTCGTGTCCGCTGGTCTGGTGATATCAGCGCTCTAGGTTTCAGTCACAACGGCAAGCAGGAGGGCGCAGCGGTTGCTGCGCCCTCTTTGCATCGCTGATTAGCTTGCGCGAGGCGGTCAGTCCGTAGACTCGAGGCGCGCCTTGGCCCGGGCCAAGGCGTCTTGCAGCTCTTTTGTGCCAAGCGAGACGATCAGCGACTTGGGCACGAAGCGCAGCAGGCCACCGACCTGTAGTGCAACGCGCATCGTGACGCGCGTACCGTTATCGAGCGCCTCCCAGGTGATTTCGCCCTCTGCCTGTGCGTCCGACTCGCTCGCACTCTTGTAAGTGACCCGTCGGTTGGGCTCGTAGACTGTATTGACGTAGACGTTCTCGAACCGCTTGCCCATGAACTCGCTGACATAGCGGCGACGAGTTCCGACGCTGGGCTCGCCCTTCGGCGACTGCTCCGCCTCCCGGAGATTCGGTTGCCACTCGTGCTCACGGTCGATGTCCTGCATGTACTCGAAGACTTCCTCGACGGGACGGTCGATGGTGATGCTGGCGTCGTATCTGAGCATGCTTCTCTTTATCAGCCGTTGTGGAACCAGCGGGCGAGTTCGAGTCCGTGCTCGAGCAGCAGGTCCGTATCTTTCAAAATGTCGGCGGCGCGACGGTCGGCTATGACTGTGCCGTGGTCGATGAGCACCAGGCGCTGACATACCGCGGCGGCGAACTCGACATCGTGGGTCACGACGATGACGGTCTGTGAGCGGGCCCTGAGTATCTCGGCGATCTGGCGGCGGCCGCGCCCGTCGAGGCTCTCCGTGGGTTCGTCGAGTGCCAGGACACCAGGGTCGAGGCTGAGGACCGTGGCGAGCGCCGCCCGGCGCTTTTCGCCGCCGCTCAGGTGGTGGGCGGCTCGGCCGGCATCGACCTCACCCAGGCCGACGCTTTCCAGGGCACGCCTGGCCCGCTTCTCGGCCTCTTCACGCGATGCGCCATGACAGAGCGGTCCGAACGCCGCATCCTCGAACAGGGTCGGCATGAACAGCTGGTCGTCGGGATCCTGGAAGACGAGCCCGACCCGCGTGCGGACGGCCGGCAGGTTCTCGGGCAGCACTGCGAGACCGCCGACGCTCAGCGAGCCCGCAGTCGGTTCGAGGATGCCGTTCAGCTGCAGCAGTAGGGTACTCTTGCCGGCGCCGTTCGGACCTACGACAGCGACGTGTTCACCGGGCTCGATCGTAAGAGAGATATCGGAGAGCGCTGGAGCCGACGCGCCCGGGTAGCTGTAGTGCAGGCCGGCAATCTCCACACCCCAGGCGCTATCGCTTCCCAGGCAGCTCATCTCATGACCTCTATCAGACCACCCAGCCAGATGACGGCGAACAGCCCGGCTATAGCCAGCGTCAATCGGCGGCTCACCGTGGCGGCCGGCTGAAGCGTCGGCAGCCGATCGCGGTAGCCGCGGCTTAGCATCGCCGCGTGGATCCGCGCGCTGCGATCGTGCGCTCGCAGGAAGAGGTGGGCGAGCGTCGACGCGCGGGCCCGCCAGAGGCGCAGGCGCGACGCGTCGCCCATCCGGCTGCGGATGGCCCGGGCGGTTCGGTCGAGTTCGTCGTTGAGCAGGTAGACGTAGCGGTAGCCCAGCGACAGCGAACTCTTCACCAGGCGGGGCAGCGGCAGACCGTCAAGGCCGCGTAGCAGGTCGGTCGCCCGGGTGACCGAGATGACGACGGCGACCGCCGAGACCGCGAGGGTCGCGCGCGCTACGATCTCGGCGGCCCGCAGCAGGCCCGTGCCGCTGAGCGACACGGGGCCGATTTCGAGCACGGCGGGTCCCGGGACGCTCACGGGCAGTGCCAGCGCCGGCAGCAAGAAGAACGGAAGCGCTTGGCCGATGCGTCGTGCGAGGGCGCTCACCGGTAATCGCGCCGACCATACGCCCAGCGCGACGACGAGACCCAGAACCGCCAGCGCGCGCCAGGCACCCGGCGGCATTAGGCCCGCTGCGAAGGCGGCCGACAGGGCGATCCAGATCCGCTGGCCCGGACTCGTGTGAAAAGTGAGCCAGGACTCTCGGTCGGCGTAGCGGTCCAGGTGAGTGAACCCCATTAACCCTCCCGCGTGCGGCGGGCCCGGGCCAGCGCTCTGACGGTGGCCGCCGTACCGGCGAAGAGAAGCGCCACTCCCAGCACCACGGCGACGAGCGTACCCACCGCGCCCGGAATCGAGGCGCGATAGCCGGCGAGCGGTGCCGCTTCCCAGGAGGCGGCCGCGTCGGCGAACCCCAGGTCGATCGCCAGGCGCTCGAGACCGTCGGGAGCGGTCGATGTGATGATTGCCAGGCTACCGGCGAGTATCGCGACGACGCCCAGGCCCGCCAGCACGGCGGCCGGTGCCGGCTTCACCGCTGCCGAGCCTCGCGGTCGGAAAAGCAGGTCGGGTCGCTTGCGCGCCAACGACCACACCGCCAGTCCGGTGATACCGGCCTCTGCCAGCCCGATGGCCGCGTGCACGCTCGCCATCGCACCCACCGATAGGCGAGTCGGTGCGATGCCGCTCAGCCCTAGCTCGAGTCCGGCGACGACCCCGGTAAGCAGCGCCGCCAAATAAGCCGCGACCGCCGCGCTTAGTGCGCGGCTCAACGGACCTTCTCCGGCAAGGCCCGTCAGAACTCGGTAGACGGCGTAACCCAGCAGCGCTCCCGCCCCGGCGATGTTGAGGACATTCGCCCCCAGCGCTGTTAGGCCGCCGTCGGCGAAGATCAGCGCCTGTGCTATAACCACCGCGGTCATGACCAGAAAGCCGGCCCACGGGCCGAATGCTACCGCCACCAGCGTGCCGCCCAGCAGGTGCCCGCTCGTCCCGGCGGCGACCGGGAAGTTCAGCGCCTGCGCGGCGAAGACCGCCGCGGTGGCGAGCCCCAGTGTCGGGGCCGCGCGGTCGTCGAGGCGCTTCCTCGCCCGACGGGCCGCCAGCGCGGTGAGCGCCCCCGCAGCGGCGAAGGTGCCGGCGGAGACGGAAGCCGAGAGGAAACCGTCGGGTATATGAGCCATGGCCGTACCAAGATACCTCCGCCACCAGCCACCGCCACCGACCCCTTATTAGGCGCGCTCGTGCTCGCAATCGTGATCAGTCCGCCGATTCGCATCGAGTACGATTACGAGTACGATCACGATTACGAGCAGGAGTGAGAGAGGAGGTTGCGAGGGTCACTAGCGCTGCTTTTCTTCAAGTCTCTGGGAACACGATGACGAGGACTCGGGCGCGCGAATGGGAGGTCTGGATGA
>JABAOC010001134.1_pt3 | contig 30258 bp, 29 predicted proteins | sample 7062161 | NCBI WGS metagenome assembly JABAOC01 (sample SAMN14538625, study PRJNA623070) | marine sediment metagenome | biome: marine biome [ENVO:00000428]; feature: marine pelagic biome [ENVO:01000023]; material: deep marine sediment [ENVO:00002113] | place: India: Gulf of Khambhat ... | reverse complement strand
CCCGGACATTGAGGAGAAGGAGGTACAATATCTCTATAACGACGGAGAAAATTACTGCTTTATGGATAAGGAATCCTACTGGCAATTCGAATTGACTGAGGATCAACTAGGAGAAAGTAAGGATTTCCTCCAGGAAAATATTACCCTGACCGTGCTTTTTCACAACAACAATCCAGTGGGCGTGCAGCTTCCCACATTTGTTGAGCTACGCATCGAACGAACGGAACCGGGCGTCCGAGGAGACACAGCCGCTGGGGGAACAAAACCGGCGAGATTGGAATCGGGGGCGGTGGTTCAGGTGCCGTTATTCCTTGAGGAAGGGGATATCATCAAGATCGATACTCGAACAGGGGAGTACATTGAGAGAGTTACCAAATAACTCCTTAATGCTCTCCAAAAACTCGCTCTTTGCTGCTTAGAATATTTTTCCGACCATTCTACAGTTCGCTTCACTGCAAAGAGCGCCGGGGCGCTACTTCGTTCCCAAAACTCGCCCTTCGGTTTCAGACATTGGATTTGCGGCCGTTCCGCTTCACTAAGAATGGTTGACGAAAAAATCTTCAATTCGCGCTCAGAGCTCGTTTCTTCAGTTTTGGTAGATTTCGCACATTTTCCTTGACAAGACCCCTGAAATACCATAGTTTAAGAGTGCTTTTTATGGGATTTAACGCGGGCGTAACTCAGTGGTAGAGTGTCAGCTTCCCAAGCTGAAAGTCACGGGTTCAAATCCCGCCGCCCGCTCCATTCTCTCTTAGCATATAGGAAAGGGGCCGAAGAACAATGGTTGTTCCGACGGCCCCTTTCTTTGTTCTCATACAACGGCGCGGATTATGGATCCTTTTCCCCTAAGACTCCTTTTCAAAGCTAATGAGGGTATGGCCGTAACGATGGTGGGAGTAATCCGCCCCAGCCCTCTGAAAATAGCGGGCCCAAAACTTCTCTATCGAGCGGTATTTGTGCGAATCGGAACCGCTGGCTCCGGCCACGTAGACCTTTACGCCGGTCAGGTTCGGGATGAGGTTCTTCTTTTGACGGTATCTGATCAATCTATTGATGTAATTGTTAGTGACTTTCGTGCTCGAAAAATCATGCTCTCGGGAATCCTGGATCATGTCCGACAGGAGGACCAAAATTTTCTCCCGCTTCTCCTTGTGGAAGATGGTCTCGGCGATATTCAGGGAATTGAGAATTTCCGTCCTCGGAGTCCCGTTCTTTTGGGATAGAAGCCCCTCTACTCCCCGTCGGATTTTCTCCTTGGTCTCAGTAAAGCTTCGTTCGAATTGAATTCGATTGACCCAGACGGATTTTTTGGGAATTTCCACATCGACCACCGGCTTGAAGTCGATAAACGAACGACCAGTGATCATGCCCACCACGATACGATCGGTCTGGTTGAGGTCTTCATAGATCTTCTCAAAACACTCCCTGTAGACTGTGCGGCGGGCGAGATTGGCACTTCCCGACATGTCAACGAAGACAATGATTATCCTGGGGTTTTTCGAGTTTTTCTCAGCATTCCAGGGCTGCCAAGCTGCTTCAGCGCTCCGATTCATATGGTCCAATAAAAGGAGGAGGCTGAAAAGGATGAGCATGAAACGTCCTAATCTTGACCATTTCATTTGGGTTTACCTCCCTATGGCTTATTGAACGGGTTGATTTGCTACCGCCTGAAAACGGGTAGTCGGCGTTTCCATCTGTCTCTGGGATTTTTCCTTCTCCAGTTCCACGCCGAGCTCGTGTTCAATGTCAAAGGACTTTGGTTTTTCGTGGTCTGGACGCCGACGGTGGTTAATCTTCCGATAGTAGTAGATGATTTCTTGGGCTCGTTGCTGGATCCGGTGAAGTTTCTGTTCTTCCTTTTGAAGGATCTTCTTGAACTTTCCCTCGAGGGCACGCATTTCCTTGTTGATCTGATTGGTCCTGCGATGCAGATGGTCTAGATGGGGGTCCGTATCATGGGCGAAATAGGAGCAGAGCGTTGCCGCAGCCAAGATGACCAAGTTCAGCCCAACGAATGCAGCGCCTATGAAGGTGCTGTTGCTAAAGCCACTACCTCCAGCCGCCGTATTGAGGTCGCCCAGATATTGGACACGAACGTAGCCAATGGCAATCAATCCGCCGACGGTGAGGAAGATGAGGGATCCCACGGGGACGGCGCTCTTCCACCATGGTTGAGCCCACCGCTTGAAGAGAATACCCAAGGCGTGTGCGATCCATGGAATGGCCACGGCCACGCCTACTGCCATGACCCATGTGAAAATCTGGTTTTCGCCAAACACGGCAAAGGCGAGGGAGTTCATGGGGATTTCACCGAGAACGAACAGGAGCATCAGCATATAGTATTTACCCCGGGACAACTCCACACTGGGCTCGCTTCGACCGATTTGGGAAGAGTGATTGTCGTAGTCCTTGGAGATGCGGTCATAAGCCTTGAGCAGGGGTTTGTGTTTACCCTTGAGGATCTCCAATTTAGGGGCAAATTTTGCCGCAACCTGCCGTGCCTTATTGCGGGCCATTGCCATCAGTTCCTGTTCGAACTGAGCGAAATTCGGGTCGTCCCTGCCGGGGATATTGTTCTTCGCGTCTTTTGCGGCGTTCCGCCAGGCCTTGAATTTGCTAACCATTTTTCCTTCTCCTTTCTGTAAAAGGAATCGAAAACCGGAATACCCATCATTGCTTTGATGGATTGTTCAAAATTCTTAGCAAAATTCAAGCCAACTTTTGCGACATAACACACGTGGCCCGCGACGACACATAGGAATGATGTCAAGAGGCCGATTCGAGATTTTCGGAAAAGTCGCTCCTCGCCACTCAAAAGATTTTTTCTACCATTCTAGAGTTGGCTTCACTGCAAATCCAAAATCGCCCTTTGGGCCCAAACAGTGAATTTGCGGCCGTTTGGTTTCACTAAGAATGGTTACCGTAAAGAACCTTAATTCGCGTTTAGAGGTCCTTTTCCCATTTTTTTCAGAGACCTCGATTTTGCTTGTTGTCGCCGTGTCTTTGCGCGCGTAAGAAAAGGAGGCAAGCTCGGCTTGGTTTCCCCCATATCCGAAAATCGGATAACATCCTCCTGAAATCGAATAGGAGCCAACCTGTTTCAGAAAGCTTAAGTTCGGGAATGTCCCATACCCCGTTTCACCTTGACAAAGGTTTTGAGGTTTGTGATAAGATTTACAAACTGTTCTTCTCTTTCAAGATGAAGGGCGGGGTTTCCCACTGGGCCAAGTGAGGAGTTCCTGGGTCGTTTCCAAAGAGGTGATAGGATGAAAACAGTATTGACCGGTAATGAGGCCATAGCCAGGGGGGCTTATGAGGCGGGGGTGAGGTTCGCTGCAGCATATCCGGGGACCCCCAGTTCCGAAATTCTCGATACCATAGCGAGGGAATATGAGGAGATTTATGCGGAATGGTCGCCGAATGAGAAGGTCGCCTTGGAGGCTGCTATGGGGGCTTGCTTCGTGGGGGCGAGGGCACTGGTCTGTATGAAACACGTCGGGGTCAACGTAGCCGCGGACCCCCTGCTTACCCTGGCTTATACAGGGGTCAAAGGGGGATTGGTTTTACTTACCGCAGATGATCCTGAACTCTATAGTTCCCAGAATGAGCAGGATAACCGCCATTATGCCCGATTCGCTAAAATCCCCATGTTGGAGCCGAGCGACAGTCAAGAGGCCAAGGAATTCGTCAAACTGGGATTCGCCATCAGCGAGCAATTCGATACCCCCGTGATGGTGAGAAGTGTCACCCGACTCTCACATTCGAAGACGATCGTGGAGCTGGGGGAGAGAAAAGAAGGGCCCTTTCCGATTGAGATCAAGAAGGACCCTTCCAAGTACGTGATGTTGCCAGTATATGGAAGACAGAGGCATAAGGCTGTCGAGGAGAGATATCTCAAGTTGAAGGAATTTGTTGAAGATTTCCAGCAAAATCGAATGGAAATCAACGATAAGAGGGTCGGTATCATCACCTCAAGCATCTCCTACCAGTACGCCAAAGAGGTGTTTCCCGATTATTCATACCTCAAGCTGGGAATCTGTTGGCCGCTGCCTGAGAACCTCATTGCCCGTTTTTTCCAACAGGTCCAGGAAGTCTACGTGGTCGAGGAATTGGATCCCTTCATCGAGGAGAACGTCAAGGCCATGGGGTTCTCGGTATCTAAGGGAAAAGACTGTTTCCCCATCCGGGGAGAACTCACCCCATTGCTGATTGAAAAGGGAATCTTGGGGGATCGGTTTCAACCGCCCAAGCCCCTATTCACGGAGGAATTGCCCCCGAGACCGCCCAATCTGTGTCCGGGATGTCCTCACAGGGGCCTATTTCACGTCCTAAAAAAGGGGAAATTCTTCGTTACCGGGGATATCGGTTGCTATACCCTTGCTGCGCTTCCTCCCCTCAACTCCTTGGATACCTGTGTATGTATGGGGGCGAGCATCGGTCACGCCCATGGTATATCAAAGGTTGTTTCCAAGGATGATAGAAAGAGGGTAGTAGGGGTCATAGGGGATTCCACCTTTCTCCACGGGGGGGTAACACCGCTCATGGACATCGGCTACAACAAGGGCACAGCTACCATAATTATCCTGGATAATCACGCGACGGCCATGACGGGTTTTCAAGAACATCCATCAACCGGCTTTACCATTCGGGGTGAACCAACCCATAAGGTGGACTTTCTGGAATTGGGTAAGACCCTGGGCATCAAGAACCTGAAGAAGGTCAATCCGTGGAACGTGGAGGAGATGCAGAAGGTAATCGCGGAGGAGGTCGAGAAGGATGAACCTTCCCTCATTGTCAGTGAGGGGCCCTGCGTGATGCTCCGAGAGGCCATCAAGGAATACCACAAGCCCTATAGCGTCGATCCCGATAAATGCAGGGGATGTCGAACCTGTCTCAATTTGGGGTGCCCCGCCATTTCTTGGCAACCGGTTTCTGGGGATTTGGCCTTCACCGCGGAAGGAAAAAAGCGGAAGGGCATTTCCTTTATTGAAAAAACTCTCTGCCCCGGGTGCGGTCTCTGTTACCAAGTCTGTAAATTCGATGCCATTACGCCACCCGAGAGGGAGGTGACGTACGGTTTCGAATTGGCGTAGGCTCTTTTTCCTGGGGGGAATACGATGGACGATTCCGTTACCAATATTTTGCTTGCGGGCGTGGGCGGGCAAGGGATCATCCTTGCCAGCGATATCATGGCAGAGGTCTTTTTGGAGTCGGGTTTTGACGTCAAGAAGAGCGAGGTCCACGGAATGGCCCAAAGGGGCGGAAGCGTGACGAGCCATGTGCGGTATGGCAGCAAGGTATATTCGCCCATAATCAAACAGGGAGAGGTGGACATCCTTTTTTCCTTCGAAGAGTTGGAGGGGCTCCGATGGCTCAATTACGTGAAGCCAGATGGGGTGATCCTTCTCAACAACCATAAGATCAACCCCCCAGCGGTCAACCTCGGCCAGATGGAATACCCCGGGGATATACCGGGAATAATCCGGAAACAGTTTGATAGATTCTATTTGGTCGACGGAACGAGGTTGGCCCTTGAGGTGGGGAATATTCGAGCCGCCAACGTTGTCCTCTTGGGAGCCATATCAAATCTCTTTGAGATAGACGAGTCCCTCTGGATCGAAGTTATTCTGAGACATCTCCCCCGCAGGCTTCATGAGGTCAACAAACGAGCCTTCGCCTTGGGGAGGACCCAGATTGCGGCTAGCTAATCAAGAACTTATGGGTGACTAGCCCGAACGAACAGAAGTATATCCGCATTATCAAACCGAATACGGGAGGCGGGGGCAAAAGGATAGCATCGCGGATGTATCGCTAACTCAGGGGAAGGGATGCAGGTTGTAAACCCTTCCTTTTTTTGCCCTTGGCTTGTTCGGTTCTCCCAAGATTCGAAATACCGGCCTCTATTAGCGATGAGTACTCCGGAGTTGACTCGATGAACTCCTTAGAAATCAGGAATCTTAGCCTGCATGCCACCCTGAGCTCCGGTCAGCTCTTTCGTTATATCGCCTTTGGCGACTATTACCTTGTCCATGCGAGGGACCATCTCTTTAAGATCTGGCAAAAGGGGGAGCGGATCTTTTTCCAGGGAGTGGACGAGGCATTCATCGTCCGGTTCTTTCGGTTAAACGATGACATGGAAGAGGTTTATCGTCAAATCGGAAAAGATTCCTTCATTGGGAGGGCTATCGAGCTCTACCGGGGGTTGAGGCTGATACGCCAAGATCCATGGGAATGCCTCGTTTCTTTCCTGTGCTCTTCGGTCAAGAATATCCCCCACATTAAATGCATCTTGGAAAACCTTTGTCGACATTATGGGAAACCGTTAACTTTGGATAACTATCGGGGTTACGGGTTTCCCTCTCCGGACCAGATCAGCGAAGCACGGAATCTAGAGAGAATCAGGGCCGGTTTCAGGGCTCGATATCTCGTGGAAACAAGCAGGCTGGTCAAATCTATGGATCTAGGAGCACTAAGGAAGCTAAAGTACCGAGATGCCAAAAAAGAGCTGATGATCCTCCCCGGTGTCGGAGAAAAGATCGCCGATTGCGTGCTCCTGTATTCCCTCGATTTTACCGAGGCTTTTCCCGTGGATACGTGGATAAGAAAGGCGATGTATTGGGGCTACCATGGTGGGAGACAGGTACCGGATAGGGAGATCCAGGAGTTTGCCCAGGGCTACTTCGGGAAATACGCCGGTTACGCCCAGCAGTACCTCTACCATTTTGCGAGGAATCAACCTTGGTGATCGTCCCAAAAAACCATATTGGAATGACAGGGAATTATGACGGAGGGTTCGCTTTGCCTTGACGGTAAAATTGTCGGGTTTGCTTCCCCTTTTATTCCGAATACTTTTTACGCTGACCCAGGAGGGCTTCAGTGATCGGGCTTTGCGCGCTCTCAGTGACGACATTAATACAAGCCGGTAAGCCGGAAGCGAGGGCCCTTTGTAAAGCGGGAGCAATCTCATCAGGGTCTTGGACTAATTCGCCATACCCACCCAGATCTTCCACTACCTTATCATACCTGATCAAGCCAAGTTCAGTGCCGACTACTCGCCCATCCCCATAAAGACCCAGCTGATCGTTCTTGATCATCCCCCAGGCACAATCGTTGCCGATCAAAGCGACAAATGGAGCACCATGGCGGGCCGCTGTACTGAATTCCATGATATGGAAGCCAAAGGAACCGTCCCCACTGAACAAGATTACTTTTCCCTTTGGCCTAGCCAGTTTGGCGGCAATGGCAAAAGGGATCCCCATACCAATAGCGGCCATTGGCCCTGGGTCGATGATTTGGGTCGGTCCATAAGCGGGGATGATCCCTCGGGCCCATTGCATGATATCTCCACCATCTAAGACCACAGTAGTGTTATGATCCACGAGCTTCCGGGCCTCGCAACACAAGCGAAGCGGGTGGATGGGCTTGGCTGGAGATTCGAGCCATGGCTTCCACTTATCGAGAAGGTCATGCTGGTATGTGCGAACTTTTGCTATCCAGTCCTCCCGGCTCCGGGGATCGTTCGAGCCAGCCGCATCGGTTAACTGCTCCAGTACGTTTTTGGCATCGCCAATGATCCCGATCTCCGCAGGTCGGTTTCGACCAATTTCCTCAGCGCATAGATCAACCTCGATAAACCTGGCGTCTGGATTGAAGGTTGGTAACAGCCCATAATTAACCCGGAAATTCAATCTTTGTCCGATAAACAGGATCACATCAGCTTCACCGAAGGCCTTGGCTGCACCGTTTAATCGAGGACTGGCATAGCCAAAACTCAAGGGGTGACTCTCGGGAAGCACACCGCGCCCGAGGCCCATGGAAAAGATCGGAATCTGATACGTTTCTGCAAATGTCTTTAGGGCACGCCCGGCTTTTGACCATAATGTTCCTCCACCAACAACAACCGCTGGTTTGCTGGCGGACAGCAGTAGCTTAGCAGCTTGATGAATGATTGCTGGATCTCCAGCGGGGAGGTTTTCCGTACGGAAATGTCTCGGCTCCAACTCCTCGAGAGCAGAGGCGTCTACTTTTTTCAGCAAGGTATCCTGGGCAAAACTCACATGGACAGGCCCGGGTATTCCAGACATAACCTGGCGCAAGGCGATTGTCATATACTTCGGAATACTGGCCGCATTCGTTATCAGTTTTGACCATTTGGTGATCGGTTTGGTCAGAGCGATTTGGTCCATCTCCTGCATAGCCCCCATTTCATCGTGTCCTGTCTCATAGTTTCCACTGATAGCTATGACTCGGCTATGGGCTTTCCAAGCAGTAGCGATTCCAGTCAGGGAATTCGTATGTCCGGGACCAGAAGTCACGGCAGATACGCCTGGCTTGCCGGTGATCCGGGACCAGACATCAGCCATATATACGGCAGCTGATTCGTGACGCGTATCGATGATCTTAATGTCGGCGTCAAGACAAGCGTTGTAAATGGGGTTGATGGAGCTCCCGCACAAGCTAAAGAGATACTTGATTCCCTCTTTTTTGAGAGGTCCCACAACCATCCTTCCGCCTTCTATTTTCTCCATTGAGATATTCCTCCCCCCACATCCACGCGGTCAAACGTTATTAGTCACTTTCCAGATCACGAGCTCAGGACCATAGCCGGTCCGCTATGATCTTGCATTGCCAACCTAAGCCTTGATGATCTTTGTCCTATCCGATGGAATTCCCTTTGTCGCATTTCTGGTGTCCACAACGAGGGATGCGTTGTTGACGATCCATCGGTAGTCATATTGACTGTGATCTGTAATAATCAGGACCAGCTCCGCTTCTCGAAGCAATTCTTCTGTCAACGGCTTTGATCTCATGGTGAAGTTGTATTTCCTCATCGGGTGGAGTTTAGGCACATAGGGATCGTTGTAGGCGATTTTCGCCCCCCTGTCCTGAAGCAATTTCATCACGGCCAGTGCCGGGGATTCGCGAATATCGTCGATATCCCTCTTGTAGGCCACCCCTAAGATTACGATGCGGGTCCCCTTAATGCTCTTTCCCATCTCATTCAACGCGTCAATAGCCTTAGAGACCACATAGTAAGGCATGGAGACGTTAATCTCCCCCGATAGGTGAATGAATCGGGTTGTAAAGTCGAATTCCCTGGCCTTCCAGGAGAGATAGAAGGGGTCGATGGGGATGCAATGGCCTCCCATTCCCGGCCCCGGGTAGAAGGGTGTGTAGCCAAATGGCTTGGTGGAGGCGGCTTCGATGACCTCCCAGATATCGATTCCCATCCGGTCTGCCAGCATCTTGAGTTCGTTAACCAGCGCGATGTTGACGCTGCGATATATGTTTTCCAGAAGCTTCGTCATTTCCGCCACGCGAGTAGTGGAGACCATCACGATGTCGTCAATGATTTGTCCGTAGAGGATTTTGGCGACCTTTTGGCAATGTGATGTTATTCCGCCAACCACTTTGGGGATGGATTTGGTGGTATATTCACGGTTTCCGGGGTCCTCCCTTTCCGGAGAATAGGCCAAGAAGAAATCCACTCCCTCCCGCCATCCCCTAACTTGAAATTTGGGCAGGAGAATCTCCTCCGTAGTCCCGGGATACGTTGTGCTCTCCAGGACGATAAGTTGTCCCTTTTTCATATTATCGGAGATCTGACGGGCGGTGNNTCGGGCTCCATCTTTTCCGTTAGGGGTGTGGGAACACATATGAGGATACAGTCCACTTCTGCCAGACGATTAAAATCCGATGTGGCCGAGAAGATCCCTCTCCCCACGAGATCTCGAATCCGGTTAGTAGGTACTGATTGGAGGTAGCTTTTGCCTTCATTAAGAAGGACTACTTTCTGAGGGTCGGTATCGAACCCGAGGACATGAAATCGTTCCTCACCAAACCTTACTACCAGGGGTAGGCCAGCATATCCCAGGCCTATGATCCCTATGATAGCCCTTCGTTTCTCAATCTTTTGGATGAGCTCTTTCATTCCAACTCTCCCGAAATATAATCGTCAATGGACTCAATTGAATCTCGCCCTCCTGCGAAGGAGTTTTAGAAAAACGGGACAGAGAGTTATCGGGTTGACTAACCGCGGCGGATAGCATATATGTTCAATGAGATGTTGTCAATCGATCACTGGGTGGGGCCGTGTCGGCTTTCCAACTACTCTGCTCTTTATGATTATGATGGTCGGAAAGAATAGGAGCGTCCTTCGTCACGAGAATTCGGGAGGTTTGTCGTGCTCGGTCGCTTGTCAAGCTATTTTGGGGAATTGAGTTCGACCAGGTTGGCCGAATACTCCAAGCCAATCGCTTGGATTCTTCGGTGCTTGAGGATGGTTTTCTATGTCTTCGATGAATTCGTCAAAGACAAATGTTTACAAACGGCGGCTTCATTGGCATACACTACGTTGTTATCGCTGGTCCCCCTTGCCGCCATCTCCTTGGCCGTCCTTTCCCGTTTCAAGTTCTCCCAAGAGACTTCCCAAGAGACTATTCAGAATTTCTTGATTCAATATCTCCTCCCGACGGCGACGGCCTCCTTCCAGGAGGTCATCATGGAGAATATCCAGAAGTTCGCCCGGAATACCGCGGCCTTGAGCATTTTTGGGGGCCTATTTCTAGCCATTACCGCCGTTGCCTTGCTCAACACCGTGGAGGGTTCATTTAATTCCATTTGGCGAATCACGGAGCGGAGGAACCTGCTGAGCAAATTCACGGCCTTCTGGAGCATCATCACCTTTTCCCCGATCCTCATAGGGGCTTCCATCGTCTTAAGCAGCAGGTTTTACCGGGTTGGATTGGTTGGAAGCCTGCTCAGACATGAATTGATTAGAAGTGCGATCCATTACTTCCTCCCCTTGTTTGTCATTCTTGGCGTTATCTTTTTCGCCTACCGGGTTCTTCCTAATACCAAGGTGAAGGCCTTTCCCGCCATCATCGGGGCCATTATTGCCACAGCATTGTTCTCCTATGCGAGATGGTGGTTTGGCATCTATGTTACCCATTACGCCCATTTCAACAAGATCTACGGGATTCTCGGTACTCTTCCAGCCTTTCTCATGTGGATCTATATCTCGTGGGTGATCGTGTTATTTGGGGCAGAGGTGACCTTCACCTTTCAATATCACCGGCTGGATCCGGAGGAGAAGAGGATGTCCCCAGGTGATGCCATATATAATCCCTATTATGGTGTTAGGACAGTCTTAGCCCTGAGGGATCATTTTCATGGAGGTAAAGGGCCCATTTCCTCAGTTGACCTGGCCAACAGGCTGAACATCACATACGAGTTGATGGACGAGATTTTATCGCTTTTGGGAAAGGGCAATATCGTGGCCAGCGTTGACGAAGCCAGGGAGAACTTCCTCCCCGGAAGGGATCTCGACGGGGTAACATTGAAGGAGATCGTGGAAGCCATGCAGCAGGAAAACCTCGTGACGGCATACTTGCCACACGATCAACAGAAAGAGGTGATCGAGAACATTTTCGGGAAGGCAAGGAAGGCAACGAGTGAAGTGTTGAGCCATACCACGATCAAGGACATCTCGACAGGAGTAAGCGAGGAGGATTAGAGGGAGAGGATTCGCTGAGGGCGAAGTCCTTTTAGGAGGCCGTAGAGGGTCTCTCCCCCGGGATCATCCAGCAGATGTTCCCAGCCCCCAACGTGGAGGGTTTTCCCCTGATTGTTGAGGATTTCCCTAATCCGAAGGCTCATATACCGATCGCGAGGGACCATTCCATCTCCCATTTTTCCATTCAAAAAGGCCTCGATGAAAAGTTGATCCGCATCCTGAGATATGAGCTTTCGCGCCAGAGTCCGCTGTTTGTGTAATTCCTCGGTAGGGTCGAAGGGAGCGAAGGCCAAGATTTTCCTCACGTTGTCCTCGGTAATCATCTCGTCTCCGAGCCCTTTCAGCTTATCCCGTGAATACTTCGATACGTCTATACAGCGGAAGGAAATTCGGGCTCGTTCACAATAGGCTTTTACCGCCCTAAACTCGAAGGGGAGCTCCAGGGTCTGGAGGATTGCCCGAATGGCGCCGATTTCGAACGGGTTTTTAGGCCTATCGAATTTCCCTTTTTCCTTTCGGGTGGATTCTTCATGAAGGCCTCGTAAAATCTCGAATAACTTTCCTTTGAGGTGAGAGCCGATCCTCTCCCTGAAAGTCACCCCATACTCGCTCATCTCCAGGGTGATGATGCCGGGAGATTCCCTTTCCAGGGTTTCCATGAGCCTTGGGAGCCCATTGGGATCTCGATGAATTGTCCCGACGAGAGTTAGGGAAACCATGGATCGCCCTACAGTAGCGGTTCTGCGGTGTTGCAGTGCCACGGTCATGCGGTTAGGGCCGTTCACATTTGAATCTAACCTGGCGCTCAGAGCTCGTTTTTTTTGTTTTCAAAAGATTTCTGTTTGAAGTTTCCCGTCACGAGATCTCCTTACCAACTATTATAGTGCACCCTGGAATTATCATATCGGTTTGCCCTGGGCTTCTGCTCCCCAGGATAACCGACGGGAATCAAGGAGAAGGGCACCACATGTTCCGGAATGCCCAGCAGATTTCGGAGGCCAGTTATGCGCTGCTCCCGCGGATAGACTCCCAACCAAACAGCCCCTAAGCCTTGTGCTTGAACCGCAATGAGAAGATTTTCCGTGGCCGCCGCACAGTCCTGAACCCAGAGCCCATCGTGTTTGTCCAATTGGAGATCGCAACAAACGAGAATTGCCACGGGGGCCTCCCTTATCATGTGGGAGTATGGATGACACTGGGGAATCTCATCGAGAATTTGACGGTCTGTTATCACGATAAAATGCCAAGGCTGTTCGTTGCCTGCGGAAGGAGCACTCATGGCCGTTTCCAACAGCTCCTTTATCATGTGTTCGGGTACTGGTTCTGTGGTGTATTTTCGAATACTTCTCCTTGAAAGAATTGCGTCCATAGCATCCATTTTTCCACCTCCCCGCTGACTTTCTCAACCAACTGCCACCCTAATTTACCGCTCTCATGCCATCGCTTTCGACTCTTCGGGAACGATATCGAAAACCATCTTTTCAGAGCGGCGTATGATAGTCAGTTGCGATCTCACTCCAATCTGCTTTTCCGTCAATAACCTGTGTAGGTCATCGATGCCGGAAATCGGTTGGCCATTAAAACCAACTATCACATCTCCTTGAAGCAGGCCAGCCTTTTGTGCAGGGCTGTTCTTTTCAGTTGAGACCACCGAGACGCCGCTCTCCACAGACAGACGGTAGAATCGTGCGATGCGACGTGGAAGCGGACTGTTTTGTCCCCCCACACCTATGTAAGCGCGCCTGATTGTCCCGTCTTTGATGAGTCGTCCGGCAACGAACTTTGCCGTATTAATAGCAATGGCGAAGCAGATGCCCTGTGCGGGCAGAATGACCGCTGTACTAACGCCTATGACATCTCCACGCGAGGTTACGAGGGGACCGCCTGAGTTGCCGGGGTTAAGCGCTGCATCGGTCTGAATGACGTCATCTATGAGCCGGCCAGAGCTCGACCTGAGCGAGCGTCCGAGAGCGCTCACGACTCCCGCGGTAACCGTACATTGGAAGCCATAAGGGTTGCCAATGGCGATCACCAGTTGACCAACTCGTATTGATTGCGAGTCTCCCAGATTCACGGGCACCATGTCCGATGCATCGATTCTTATTACGGCGAGATCTGTATCCGGGTCATCGCCTACCATCTCAGCTTGATAACGGCGGCCGTCAGTGAGAATCACCTCAATTTTGGTTGCATTATGTACCACGTGGCTATTTGTAAGAATGAAGCCATCCGGCGTGAAGATGAATCCGGAACCATTGCCGCGCACCTCTTGAGGAAGGCGCGAATCAGTTCCCCCCCGGCCTCTCAGCCGCTGATGAACATCGATATTCACAACCGCAGGACTGACCTTCTCCGCCGCACTGATAACTGCTCGCGAATAGGCATCCAAGAGACTGTCATCAGATTGGTGGTCAGTTTCAAGGCCTCGCCTATTCTTGATATCGAGGCCTTCGTTTGATGTCCATCGGAAAACTTTTCCCATGGCTGCTTCTCCCTATCTCAGAGGATACCACCCATTCTAAATATAATCACGACATTCCTCATAAACAAGATGAGGGGGTCACATCGGACAAGGGAGATGTTCGCCACCCCCAAAAGCCCTGATTTCAGAGACATCATGGAGTTTTCCGGGTTCCATATGGTGGCCTGTTCCTTAGTTTTTCTGAGTGACCCTCTTCTTTTCTGATTAGCGCACCTTCCGAGGAGCGGCGAGCCAGATAAAGAGGCACGATACTATGGTTAATGAGGCGGCGAGGATGAAGGCCCATTGGTAACTCTGAGCCTTGTCAAAGATAAGTCCCGGGACCCAGGCCCCGATGGCCGATCCTATCCCAATAACTCCCTCCAAGATCCCGTAGATAAGGCCGAATTGCCTTCCTCGAAAGAGGTCAGCCGCCACGGACATGAACATTGGAGCTGTTACCCCCCATCCTGGGCCGAAGAAGATGATGAAGGGATAGACAAGGTTCCTCTCTTCCGTAATTCCTAAAAGAATAAGGGAACATATCCCCATAAAGAAACATATCGCACCAATAGTGTAGGTCTTCTCACGCCCAATGCTATCGGATAGCCACCCCCAAAAGATCCGAAACGCTGAGGAGATAATCCCCGCCAAAGCGAAGATGAAAGCCGCGGTCATCTTATCGACCCCTTCGTCCACCAGAAACTGTACGTGGTGGATGATAACAATATGAACAGCTATGACGGCACAAAAGGGGAAGATCATGAGCGCCCAGAACCTCCTAGTTCGTAATGCCCTTTTGAGGGTCCAGTCTGTCTCCGACCAGGCGGGTTCCATCACCTCAAGCCCTTCTCTTTTGGGTGATCCTTCCTCTCCCACCCCGTCAGGGTAAAGGCCAAACTCTTGCGGTTTATGCCGCAGAAAGAGGGCATTCAGGGGAAACAAGATGATCAGGACGAGCACCCCCAGAGCAACAAAGGCAAGGCGCCATCCCCACAAGGAGATGAAATGTTGTGACAAGGGAACAAAAAAGAAAGTTCCTAGTCCTATTCCGGACACGGCGAGCCCACTGGCTACTCCCCTCCTTCTTTCAAACCAATGGGCCAGGATAGCTGTATAGGGGAGAATGGCGATGCAGGTGGCCCCAGTACCCACGAATATGCCATATAGCACGTATAATTGGGGGAGGGTTTTTATAGTGGCGCAGAGTATCAGCCCTAAGGCCAGGAGCAAGATCCCCGGTATGATGATGCGACGCGGACCGAAGCGGTCAATCAATCCACCGACGAGAGGGGCCATGACTGTGTAAGTAATGAGGGCTACTGACTGGATTCCCGCCGCCTCACCCCGGCTCCAAGAAAAATCTTCCAGCAGTGCGACATAGAACACTGAAAAAGCGGTTCGCAACCCAAACCAAAAGGCCATGGAAACCAGCGCAACCCCTACGATGATCCAACCGTAGTATAGAGGCCCAAACCGTGCCTCTCCCTTCATCCAGGGCATTTGCCTTCAATCCTTTCCGCATGTCCTGGGGAAAACCCGAATTCCACTATTCGATCAAGAGCTTAAAGGGTTCATTCCCCTTATGGCCGTGCATCCGATTGATGGTACGACTCTAAAGAGGAGGCATTTTTTTGTCAAGGAACACACGGTTGGACCCATGCCATGAACCGTACTATTAAAGATGGAGATCGATTAGATGCATTCAAAAAATCTTGGATTACGTTGGCCGATTGACTTCGCCTCAAAGTCTTCCTGGAAAACCCAGAAGGTCGAGGAGCCTTTCAACAGCGGATGGCTCGACGTTACGAGCCGCAGTGTTCTGAGCGCATTCAACACAAATGACTGAAAGCTTCAGGTTGCTCCCAAACCTCATGAAAGGTCTGTCCTAGACCAAGATATGCTGAATCCAGAGGAGAGACAGGATCATACGAAATCTTTTGAAAAGGAAAGGGATTATATATTATCTTTATGATCAGGGAAATAGTGAGAGAGTGGAAAAATGAATCGATCTGAGACGAGGAGGGATATACATGGGTTCAAGGAAAAGTTTCCTTTGGTATGGATGCGCTCTTTTCCTTGTAATCGGGGGATGTGCGCCCATCCAATCGAGGCCCCCCGTGGATCGAGCATCGGTAAAACCAGCCAGTGTCGTGGCCCGCGGGGATAAGCGATTCTCACTTCTTGGCACACCCATCTCTGTGGGCAAACCCCTGCCCGCTGTCCCACTGGTTGACGCCGTTACCATGGAGGAGGTGGACCTGTCACGGGAAAGGGGGAAAGTTCTCTTGTTGAGTATCGTGCCGTCCATCGATACGCGGGTTTGCGAAGCCCAAACCCACTATTTGGGGGAAGAGGGAGATAGAATGCCCCATGGAGTCCAACGGATCACCATCAGTCGAGATACACCCTTTGCCCAGAAACGCTTTGCCCGAGAGGCGAAACTCACGGATATCCGTTACCTATCGGATTACAAGGAGGGAGACTTCGGAAGATCTACAGGACTCCTCATGGATGGCTTCAAGCTCTTGGCGCGCTCTGTGATCCTGGTGGACAAGCGTGGTGTAGTCCGATATATCCAGGTGGTCCCCGAGATGACCCATCTGCCCGACATGGAAGAGGCCTTTCGGAAAGCTATCCAACTCGTGAAAGAATAGTAGTGGGCTAATATCCCCCTTGTTCGGCATCTACGACCATTTGTGTCTTTAGAGCAGATAGGGGTCTCAATTGAAATATGGCCCAAGTGCACAGATTAACCCCCCGTAGTAAAGCGTTCACCTGGGCAGATTTGATCGTTAATCTCGTACGAGAGATCCTCAGTTTGAGCATGGCCTCCTCCGTTGATGTCCCGAATATCTGCAGCCGCTGAAGCTGGGAGGAAATAGCAAGAGGTATGCCTATCAATATTTTGATGTTCTGTGGCTATTCATGAAGCTTCCCATCCTCAGGTTTTGTATCTCGGAGCGCTTGTCAGGACGGAATATCCTTGACTAAAGCAAAGGGGTCGGTTAGGGTTGTTCCAACTGGAACCTGAGTCCCAAGGGCGTCGAACCGGAAGGCCGGAGGTAAAAGACGAGGAAAATGCAAGGCCCAACGGATCTGATCAAAGAAGCTTTGGCAAGGGGTCAATCGGCCCTGAGTGAGTACGCCTCAAAACGGTTTCTTTCATCCTTTGGTATACCGGTGATCCGGGAAGCCGTCGCCCCTGATGCTGAATCGGCAGCAGCGGAGGCCCTGAAGATCGGTTTTCCCGTAGTATTAAAGGCATATGGGGAAGACCTGTTTCACAAAACCGAATTGGGAGGCGTTGTTCTTAACCTCAGGGGTGAAGAGGAGGTTGAAGAAGAAAGTCGCCGCCTTTTGAAGATTCAAGGGTGTGAGGCCTTACTGGTTCAGGAGATGGTGAAGGGGGATAGGGAACTTGTTTGCGGCCTGACGAGGGATGCCCAGTTCGGTCCGTGCGTTATGTTCGGTCTCGGAGGAATCTTAACTGAACTCCTCGGAGACGTTGCCTTCCGTATTGCCCCATTGACTCCTCGAGATGCCCAGGAAATGATCAAAGAGATTCGGGCCCGAAAGATCATCGAGCCCTTCAGGGGGGAAGCCGCCGTTGACATCGATGCACTGACCCACATTTTGGTTGTCCTCGGAGAGATCGGGCTTCAATACGATGAAGTGCACGAAATCGACATCAATCCCCTTAAGATCCAGTCCGATGGTAAGCCCGTGTCGGTAGATGCACTTGTTGTCCTTGAGGCCAAGGGATAGATCTACCATTGAGCCCGGGATCCGTTCTGCCGTGCCCCCTCACGTATTTCCCGTTTCTTCGAGGCCAAGGCGGAAAATGCGCTATGGATGGGCAGTTAACCCTGTTTTTCGAACCCAAAAGCGTTGCGATCATTGGTGCCTCTTCCACTCCCGGTAAGCCCGGATACCAGGTCATACGAAACATCATGGCCAACGGTTACGGTGGAAAACTTCACCTCGTCAATCCTAAGGTCCGCGAGATCATGGGGATGAAGGTCTACTCCTCGATTTGTAAACTTCCTGAGGGGATCGACCTTGCCATAGTTATCCTTCCCGCGGAATCCAACCCCCAAGCGATCAGGGAATGTGCGGAAAGAGGAATCCGGGCTATTGTTCTCGCTGCAAGTGGCTTTTCAGAAGTGGATCGAGAAGGAGAGGCGTTACAGGAGGAGCTCCTAAAAGCCATCCAGGAAACGGGCGTTCGAGCTATCGGGCCTAACACGTCCGGGCACACCTCCACGCCGCACAACTTCACATCGAGCTTTTTCCCCTTGGGGAAGATCCCGCGAGGAAATATCTCATACATCGGTCAGACGGGGAACTTCGCGACCCATACCATGCGCTACATTATCACCGGAGAAAACTTTGGGGTGGCCAGGGTTGTTGGACTTGGCAACAAGGTGGATATCGATGAAAGCGAGGTTCTTGAGTATTATGCGGACGATCCAGAAACCAAAGCCATCTTTATCTACCTGGAAAGTTTCAAGAGACCGAGGCGATTTCTGGAGGTTGCTCGTGCAGTGACATACACCAAACCCATCATCCTCCTAAAGGGGGGGAGTACCTCGCAAGGAGCCCGGGCCGCCGTGGCACATACCGCGGCCCTAGCATCAACTGATCACATTATTGACGGGGCCCTGAAACAAGCCGGGGTTACACGAGTTTATAAATATTCCCACCTCTTCCTAGCCGCTAAAGCACTATCCTTGATGCCGCTCCCCAAGGGCAATCGAGTGAGCTTCTTGGCGCCTTCCGGTGCTATGCTCGTCATACTGGCCGATCTATGCCACCAGCGCTGGGCTTTAGATATCCCTGATCTCGAGGAATCAACACGACAACGTTTGCAGGAAATCAGCCCGTCCTACATCCGTATGCGCAACCCCGTTGACATTTGGCCTTCGGCTTATCTTCACGGGGTCGAGTATGCATACCGCGAGGGGATGGAGGCAGTCCTGAAGGATTCGAATATCGACGCCGTTGTGCCCATTCTGATGATCACCAGAGAAACCGGGATTCCTTCCTTGGACTTCATTGTCGATCTAGCACGTAAATATCGCGAGAAGCCAGTCTATGTGACTTTCAGCGGAGATAAAGAGTGCATGGAAACGGCTAAGGCTTTTCTAGAACCCAAAGGGGTGCCAACGTTTCCGTTGATCGAGGAGCCCTTCGAAATACTTTCTGTACTAGTCCGATGTCGAAAGGCCCTCTATGAGGGAGCAGATTACAAGGAGTGAGATACGAATGGTCTTCCCCCGCACATGGTTGGATGAATGCCCCGTGTAAAAAGTTTCGTCCCGGGAAATCCAAGGTCTTTTAGGTAATAAAGTTTCGCTCTATCTGCAGGGCTATACAGACATTTCATTGGAATTCCGGATGAGGTGAGATAGGTTTCCTCAGTTCTCTTACCTTGAGGTTGAAGGTATTCCTCTTCCCATTCCCTTTCACATGATTTGATTTGCTTGATGACCTCCTTCCGAAAGAGAGGGGTACTTTCTGCCATATCAGACATGTCCTCTTCCTCCCATGCTAACAGAGTAACGAGCACATAGTTACCCGGGTTATTTTCAAAATCAAGTTCAATTTCAGCTAAGAAAACAAAGAAAAAGAGGAAATGATGGTGGTTCTAGTTAGACTTAGCACTCATATTCAAGCTCACCATCTCCCTGTTCTCAATCATGGAGATATAGCCACGATCGGGGAAAATTCTCATCTTTGAGGTTGAATTTCCTCAGGTTTCGTATATAGGGGGGCCTTTCACGACGGAAAATCCTTGACTTAACCAATGCCGTTCGTTACGTTAATCGGAACGGAAGACGGGGGGTTGACCATATGATAGACGATAACCTTGACTTCGATCCGACGATTTTTATAGCCCCAACGGCTGTTATCTTGGGGAGGGTAACAATCGGAAAGCATTCCAGCATATGGTTCAACACCGTCATCAGGGGGGATGTGGGGCCGATATCCATCGGTGAGAATTCCAACATACAGGATGCATCGATCCTTCATGCGTATGACGGAATACCCGTAGCCGTTGGGGACAATGTCACCGTTGGCCACGGTGGGTTAATCCACGCATCCACGGTGAAGAGCAACTGCCTCATCGGCATTGGTGCCAAAGTCCTGAATGAATGTGTAATCGAGGAATATTCAATTATCGGGGCAGGGGCTATCGTGATGGAGGGAACAATAATCCCCCCTTACTCGCTGGTCCTTGGAATACCTGGCAAGATCGTGGGCCAGGTAGATAGACGACTGAAAAGGAGGATTGAGAAACACTGCCAAAATTATTTGGCACTGAAGGAGGAGTATCTGAAGAAAGGGGTTTGATCCATTCCCTATCCCATCGATTCAATAGCGAACAATTCCTCAATAGTGGGGGCATAATGAATATCGGGGTAGTCAGTGTCCCCACGGTTGTCACGGAGAGGGGAATTGTCTTGGAGTATATCAAGTGGTAGAGGGAAAGAAATGAAGCGATCCTTAAGATGGCTTTTTTTCTTTTTCAGCTTGGCGGCGGTAACTCACGGTTGGGGACAGGTTGAGAAAGAAGGATTCGTTCGACTATCCAAGCCCGTCTATGACGGGAAGGTCTCCGTGGAGATGGCCGTCAAGGAACGGAGGACGATAAGGGACTTTCAGCCAAAGCCCCTTGCCCTGGACCAATTATCACAACTGTTTTGGTCCGCACAAGGGATAACCGATGAAAAGAGGGGGTTTCGAGCGGCCCCATCGGCAGGAGCCCTCTATCCGCTGGATCTATATGCCGTTGTGGGAGAGGGAGGGGTTGAAGGGTTGGAACACGGAGTATACCATTATCAACCGGCAAACCACAGTGTTCAGCTCGTGCGTAAAGGGGATAGGCGAAAAGAAGTTGCCAGTGCATCTCTTTGGCAGATGTGGGTGGCTAGGGCACCCGTTATCTTCGTCATCACCTCCGAGTATGAGAGGATTACCGGCAAATACGGCAAGAGGGGGATTCGATACGCTCAAATTGAGGTAGGCCACGTGGGGCAGAATATCTTCCTTCAATCGGGGGCCTTAGGTCTGGGAGCCGGAATCGTGGGAGCTTTCCGTGATGAAGCACTGGCCAAGGCCATTGGGGCGCCAAAGACCCACGAACCTCTTCTCGTCATGCCCGTCGGCCATAAGAAATAGAAAGAGAAGCTTTGGAACTTCCGTAAACTTCTCAGAAAGGCTTCGTTTTCCCTCCCCCGAATTGCCTTCTTCAATTTCTGTATACACGAGGGGGTGTATAAAAGCTTACCGAGGAAAGTGAGGAGCAATGAGGAGAAAGGATAGAGAAGTCAAGGATGAAAATACCATAAGAACTATAATAAGAAGGGCAACTGTCTGTAGAATTGGTTTGTGTGAAAACAATGTACCATATGTCGTTCCACTCAATTTTGGTTATAAAGACAACTGCTTATACTTTCATTCTGCAAGGGAAGGCAAAAAAATAGATATGATTAGAAGCAATAATGGGATCTGTTTTGAAATTGATATTGGTAGTGAAATAGTAGAAGGAGATGATGCTTGTGGCTGGAGCATCAAATATTATAGTATTATTGGATTTGGAAAGGCTTTTCTCGTTGAGGATTTTGAGGAAAAAAGAAAAGCTCTCGATATTATTATGGAGCATTATTCTAACAAATCATCATTTGAATATCCTGAAGACGCCGTCAATAATACAGCGATTATTAAGGTAAAGATAGAAAGTATGACGGGAAAAAAGTCCGGGTACTAATGGCATGCCTTCATGTAAGAGATGATCCATTCCATAACGCTATGATCCATGAGGGGGCCAGGCCATAAGATTGTCAAACTCCTTCTCGTCCTTTCAACCCTCCTTGTCCTCCCATCTTCTCAACACGTTGATTTTCAAAGCCACTTATCTTGGGCTTCCAAATTACCCAAAAATAGGAGCTATTCAGAGGAAATTTAGGATTCGATGAGATTGTGAGATTTTTATATATCTTTGGAATAAAATGAGATAAATAGAAATAAATTGGGATAAATGTAATCTGGAATAATCACTAAGAATAAGGCTTTGATTTCCTAAACATTTATGGTAATAAAAACAGTGACGGAAAAGCCAAACCATCCGTAAGGGTGGGACGGAAAGCCACGGGTCTAGCGGGGGGCCCCCGGGCTTCCGCGAGTCAGCATCATAGAATTCTTAGACAGCCGGGTTGCCGAAGTGATGAGGCAATTCGGCTTTTCTTATGTGTGCAGAAAAGGAGATAAAGATGATTATGAAACGGCTAATATTCGTCACTATGGTCGTGATCTTTGTCTTCAGCGTTAATGCCTTCGGGGGTGAGGCCATAATCACGGGCCAATATAAGGGCTTTACCCTGATCAAGGCCGATTGGCAGACTCTCCAGGAGATAATGGAGAAGAAAGGGTTTTCGCATTATGTGAACTGGTCGGCGTTTACCGATTTCAGAAGGCGGCAGGTCTGGTACACCGAGGATTTCGTTGAGCGCTTTCTGGAGAAGATCCCCTTGATCAGGCGCATTCACGTTACGCCTCTGGACCATGAGCTCAGATGCATTGATGATATCAAGTATCGGATCAGGACGGCTAATAGGGATAGGGAAATTCAACAAGAGGTCATCTTCGCGGAAAGGGTCCGAAAGTTGTTTGAGTAATGGGATGGGAAAGCCAGGGCGTAGAATCGGGAAGGAAAATCAGGATCATCGAGTTGAATTTTCCAGAAGTTTAATCGAGCTCATAACCCAGGAGCCACTGCGTTAGCTTCAGATCCGCGCTACCAAATGAATGCACATCATCATTGCTCAGCACACTTTACTGCGTCAGCCAGCCTTTGAGCGAGGACGGATCCGCCGGTGACGCGGCGCGGCCATCCACATTCCAAGGAGCCCGAGACTGATATTTACCAGTACCAGGAGGAAGGGGAAGGTATAGCTTCCTACTTGATCGTAAAAGTACCCACCGAGAAAAGCCCCCAGTGCTCCACCGAGCCCCCATCCTATCGAAAATGTTCCCATAATAATCCCGAGCGAACTCCCGGGAAAGAGATCGCCCACTGCGGCAGCCTGAATTGGCCCGATCGAGCCGTGGCCGAGCCCAAAGAGAATTACGAAAACGTAAAGTATCCAGGGAGAGGTAGTATCCCTTACCAGAAGAAAGAGCACTATTCCCACTGAGGCGAAACCGCCTCCCAGGGTACATCCGATTTCCCTGCCCACGCGATCGGAAATGGAGCCGCCGAGAACCCCTCCTGTTGAACGGAAGAGACCAACTAATCCAACGAGTAATGCAGCCAGGCTCGGGCTGTATCCCGCATCGACCACGTGCGCGGCCTGATGAACTACCAACATGTTGGTAGAAAAACCCACGGAGGAGTTCAGTAGGGTCATCCACCAGAAGGCTTTGGTGCATATGGCTGCTCTCAGTGTCCACTGTTCGGGGAGATGGGGAGATTGAGTATCCTTTGGGAACTCGTTCGGCTGTGGGGCATAGGTTCCCCCAGAATCCGGAACAATACCGTCTGGAAATTGGCCTAGGTCCTCGGGAGAACGACGCTGAAACAGAGCCGTCATCGGGACCACTACTCCGATGACGATACCGGCGAGAATCAGGAAGGCGGAGCGCCAGCCCACAGTATCAATCATGAACTGAATAAAGGGAGCCATTACCATGGTTCCCACGCCGATTCCAGATACTACTAAGCCACAGGCGAGTCCCCTTTTCTTGACGAACCATCTGGGAATGAGAGACATGTGAGGGGCAAAGGCGAGTGTATTTACCCCCATGGCCATGACAACCCCGAGGACGAGGTAAAGATGCCAGATAGCGGTTATTCCGCTCGCCGCAGCAAAGCCAATGGCCAGGAAGGCTGCTCCGAGGGGAAAGAGCGCGCGAGGACCAAAGCGATCGATGAGTTTTCCCGTCACCACCGCGAAGAGCGCATGAATCAACAGGGCAAGTGAAAAGGCTCCTGCCGTCTCCCCCCGCCCCCAGCCGTATTCCTTCAGGATGGCAACGTAAAACACCCCGAAGGAAAAACGAGTACCCAAGCTGAAAAAGAGGGTTAAGAACGAGACCCCTACAATCACCCAGCCGTAGTAGAACCGCTGCGGTTTCGCATTCACCCTATCAATCCTCTCCCTGGGAAACTGAAGGGAATTTTCTTTCTTTTGCCGACCAGGGGAATTTTCCAAGAATGGGGGATTTATACACAGAGGCTGTCGGAGTGTCAAGTGAGTAAGATTTAACACCACCAATTGAACAATGAACGGCAAAACGACCAACCCGTGGTCAAAGTCAGTATGGCAAAAACCCTTGATTCATGGGTTCAAAAGAAGCCCTCTCACCCCAAAAGAAGGCCGTTTGCGAGGTGAGATGTGGCCAGTCTTTGGCTCGTCGGACTGGCCCCACTACCCAGTACTCAACGCCCCTGTATTGTGAATTCAATCCCTATCCCGTTTCGGAGGACGGATGGCGAGATCGACCCAGATCGTTCCTAATGCTTTCAACCCTCCGGTTTCGAAAAGGGAGGGTGGCGGTCCTTGCTTGGCCCCTTGAGAAAGAGCAAGGGGGAAGACAACTCTATTACTCGTATTTCCACCCTTATCCCGAATGGACAGGGTCAGCGTGAGCTCAGCCCATTCGTTCCGGTCAGTACCTATACCACTCCAGATGAAACAATTGATATATCCCAACAGCTTTGCCTGGTCACCCTTCTTGATACCCACGTAATTGAAGCGAGACCGAGAACGCCCTCGATTGACCATGACTACAATTTGTCTCATATCCCCATCCGGGTCATGAGCCTCCACGTAGATCTTCCATTTATCGTTGTGGGATACCTTCTCGGAGGCAAAAGAGCGTGTGACAACGGGCGGACTCCCCCGCGGCTTAGTTAGCCATTCGGCCAGGGATCCTGAGGCGCCCACCTTAAGGGGGATGGTCATAAAAGCCAATAGGAAAAAGACAATGCACCGAGTTTTCACTGAAGTCTCCTTTCTATTCCTTTAATCCTGCACTTTAAGTATACATCAAAAGCAAAAGGTGGGGGGAGTGGCAGTGACAACTTGGAAGGTGTCCAGGACGAGCATCTTTTTGGATAAAACCTTGGGGTGACTCGCCAATCGTGAGGTGGGCAGAAAGATTGGGAGGTGTTCAGGAAGTGAATCCATATTTGATCGTCGAAAAACAAAGCCAGGATCAGCAGCCGCCCTGCCTTTTTTCTTGTGAATCTTGTACCGCTCTGCTACCATAGGCCCAAGGAGGTGTCTTCACCTAACCATGCCAGTTTATTACAGGTGCAAGATTTGCGAGGAAGAACATCCTGCACCAATCCCCTGTGATGACGAAAGGTCATTTGACAGTAGCACCCTAATGACCATTAGCCTTCAGTGTCCTAAAACCCAACAATCGGTCATTTACGACAAGGAAGATATGTTCTGGAGAGACGAGGCGGAATCCTGAAGACACTGGAAAATAGAGCCTGTGGGCGGATAAAAATCCCATTCCCCTCTGGGAATGGCGGAGGGGTAAGCGGTAGAGGCTATTCGAGAAGATGGCGAGGGCGAACAAGAGGGGGTCTTTGAGGGAAATAATTGGTAATGAATAAAACTAAAAACGAGAGCTAGAGAATAAATGAGGAACTTGAAATGGCCGAGATGAAAGGGAAGAAAGAAGAGCCTCAAGGTAAAGCATCTGAGCGGGCTGAGCTTCGAAAAATCTCTACGAAGAGACTGAGAAAGATTCTCGAAGAGCATCAGAAGTGGTTGGATTCAAACGGGGTTAAGGGGGAGAAAGCCGGCCTCACAAAGGCCAACCTCCGAAAGGCCGACCTCATAGGGGCCAACCTCCGAAAGGCCGACCTCGAAAGGGCCAATCTGATTAAGGCTTCATTAAATGGGACAAGCCTTCGAGAGTCGAATTTAAAAGATGCTAATCTAACCGGTCTGACTGGCCTTCAAGGAGGAAAACTGGCCGGAGCGAATGTATCCGGCACAAAACTTCCTGAGGATGTTGCTAAGTTTGAAGAGGGATTCAAGGTCGTCGAAGAAGCATCGAGAAATGCCCGAAAGCTATTCTTTGCGATGCTGTCGGCATGCGCCTATGCCTTGCTAACCATAGCGACAACGACCGACGTTCGACTCCTAACTAACTCTGCTTCCTCGCCTCTCCCTATCATCCGCACTGAGATTCCGATCGTCTGGTTTTACATTGCGGCACCGCTGGTATTGCTCTGTGTGTATTTTTACTTCCACCTTTATATGCAACGGCTGTGGGAAGGGTTAGCTTTACTCCCTGCGGTTTTCCCCGACGGAAGACCCTTAGACCAGAAGGCTTATCCTTGGTTACTGATAGGCCTCGTGCGGGCTCATGTATTCCACTTGAAGGAAAATCGTCCTCCTCTTTCTCACCTTCAAGAATGGATCTCCGTTGCCCTTGGTTGGTGGTTTATGCCCGCTACGCTGATTTGCTTTTGGCTGAGGTATTTACCAAGACAAGATTGGTTCGGAACCGCATTGCACATTGCGCTATTGGTGGTGTCTGTCTGGGCGGGTGCTCTGTTTTACCGCTTAGCTGTTGGTACACTTCGTGGGGACGAAAGTGAATTGTCTTTGTGGAAGAAGCCTTTCGGGGAAGTCGGAGAAGTAAAGATGTACAAACGTGGTGTTGTTGCGCTTAGCCTAGGCATGGTCGCCCTCTTGCTCTCTTCAGGAACGATAAACTGTGTCCGTAGCGACGAATTTCGCTTGAGTGATGTCCAACAATGGGTGCCATATGTTTGCGACCAATTCGGATTCAGCCCCTTCGCAAATTTTAGAGAGAAGGATGTTTCAACCAAGCCAGCAAATTGGTCGGGAAAAGCGGGAGAGATCAAAGGTGCTCCCCTAAAGGGAAGGAGCCTTCGATGTGTCGATGGGTACCGTGCCTTTTTAGTCAATGCCGACCTTCGGGAAGCTAACCTTCAGAAAGCCGACCTCGAGGAAGCTTACCTTCAGGAAGCCCGTCTCGGGGAAGCTAACCTTCAGAAAGCCGACCTCAGGAGAGCCAACCTTCAGAAAGCCAACCTCGAGTATGCTAACCTTCAGGAAGCCTATCTCTTTGGAGCTAACCTTCGAGAAGCCGACTTCAGCGGAGCCAAGCTTCAGAAAGCCACTCTGGCGGAAGCTTCCCTTGAGAAAGCCAACCTCCGGTGGGCTGAGCTTCAGGAAGCCAGCCTCTTTGCAGCTTTCCTTCTGGGAGCCAAACTCTGGGGAGCCAACCTTCAGAAAGCCCTCCTCTTTAAAGCCAACCTTCAGAAAGCCGACTTCGAGAGAGCCAACCTTCATGAAGCCGACTTCTTCAAAGCTAACCTACGGGAAGCCGACTTCGAGGCAGTTGACTTGACGGGAGCTAAAGATTTGACGGTTGAACAACTTTCTAAAGTGAAAACCCTTTACAAGGCAAAGTTAGACCCACAACTCATGGACCAAATAAAGCAAAAATATCCCCATCTTTTGGTAAAGCCGAAGGCTAAAGAAATAATTCAGGAGAAACCAATGGCAAAACCACTCGACCCAAAAGAAATCGTCACCGTCCAAGGGAAGTGAGGGTGAATAAGAGGGGGTTGTGGGGGGAACAGGTATGAAAATTACCTGTGCATTAATTGCTATTCCTTTAACCGTGGTGGCCACAATGGCAATATCTATATGGTTAGGTACATCTACCGATCCTTTATCGAGAGCTGAAATAACTGTGTTGGGTCTCTTAACTTACAGTCTGTCATATGGGGTCGTATACCTATTTTATCGCCTATTTAAGAAGGGAGGGAATTAAGAATGGCGAAATTAATAAATCGGATTGGCTCTCTGTGGTCTTCTTTTATCTATCCTTTAATTTTTGTAACGATTATTTCTGGTTGTGCCACAGTGGGAACCCAACCACCACGGGTAACCAGCCGTGATGTTCTTTGGGAGGAAGAAAGTGAAGATCATGGTTATGGGCTTTATTCATATATATTACTATCAAGAAAAGCACTAAACCGAAATGAATTCAATCGCTATCTTCGTTTGTTTGATGCATTCCTGAAAAGTCTAAATCCTTCAAAAAATTATCTCAAAAGAAAGTTGTATAAAATGGACGAGATTAATGTAACATACTGGCTTATGCTTCGCCGCAAATATCCAGGGGGAAAAGTGAGTGAAAATTTGGAATTTTTTGTAAATAATTACGACTATCCTCGTTCACGTTTGATACTTAATCGTATAAAGGGATTAAACGGGCCGGGGCCGTTTATAGTATCTTATAACACCCCATTGGGAGTTCCCAACAAGGAACTTCGAGTAAGACGAAGGCAAATGCTAATCTTTGATCTTTCAGACGTTCACCAGGACTTATTTGGTGATGTATTGTCACTTTACCAAGATAGGGTTGCCGAAGGACCAGAGACATGGAAAGAGACTTTTGACATAGAAAAGATTCGCATCACATTTCGTTCCGTACTCAAAGAACAGGCAGATAATGTTATTTATCTAGTCACGTTTCTTAAGGACTACTTGGGTTAAGAGACATAAAGGAGCGAATAATGGCAACCCCACTCGACTCAAAAAGAATAAGAAAAATCGGAGAAAAGGAGAGAATCTTCTTTCTAATTTTTTGTTTCTCATTTGTCTTTACCACCGTGATTCCTGACAATTGTTTCCCTTGGTATGGAAGTGTTCATAAATATATGTCCCAAGAAGCGGCCATCGTGCTACCAAGGTATGTCGAAAATATCCTTATGTATGAGGGAACCCATTGGTATTCCCTGATGAAAGGGACTATTGACCCGGATAATAGGAGATTAGAAGATCACCAAAACGTACCCGAATGTGCAGCTATGATAAACAAATATGCTAAGAAAGCTGAAAAGATGATAAGGAAAGGCAAAGATTGGGAGAAGATTGTCTTCGTTCTTGGCCAGGCGGCTCATTACATCCAAGACCTCAATCAGCCGCAGCACTCCAGCAATTATGAGAAACGAGAGGAGCATAACACTTTTGAAGCATTGGCTACTTCTGGGGGCTGGGAAAGGGACATGTATGACGGATTTCACTATATAAAAAAATACAGAAAATTTACGTACAATACCGCTCGCTTCAGTGCAAGGTATGTCAAATACACCACAAGGTTTGATTTGCTAAGAGATTATGCATTTTACGACAAGTTCATTACGCCTCTCTGGGACCATGCGGTTAATGACGTTGCTGATCTGTGGCTGACTATCTTTAAGAATGGGCTCGGAGAAAAGAGATACAAGGAACTTGGATTACCAGAGCCGATAGGTATTCGAGGCCATAAAAGGATAAAATATGAGAAAATTAAGGACTTGGAAAAGATCTATCTTTCCCCCGGTGAGGAGAAAAAATAATGGCAACACCACTCGACTCAAAGGAAATCGTGACCGTCTAGGAATTGCCCATCTCCAACATGCTTGAAAGAGAGGCATTGAGACAATTGTTATTTGAGAAGGGGATAATAACTGAAGGGGAGTTTCTGGCTGAGTTTAAGAAGCTTGATAAGGAGATGAAGGAGGTACACAACGTCTGAAATCCCATAAGCAATTAAAAACTCTAAGGAAAAAGATTTTCCTAACCGGGAGGCCGGGTGTGGGGAAGACGACGGTCATCATGAAGGTGATCGAAGGGTTCGGGGGCAGAGCGGGAGGGTTTTACACCGAGGAGATAAAGAAGGGGAACATCCGTAAGGGTTTCCGTATCAAGACCTTGGATGGTCGGGACGGAATCTTGTCACACACCAGCTACTCTGGGCCATTCCGGGTTGGGAGGTACGGGGTCGATGTTGACGCCTTTGATAAAATCGCCATTCCATCCCTGGAGAAAGCGCTCGAACGCAATGAGTTAATCATCATCGATGAGATCGGCAAGATGGAACTCTTCTCAAGGGGGTTTCGGTCGTTAATTCAGCGGATCTTGGCAAGCGATGAGAGGATTCTGGGGGTTATCCATCAGAAGACCGATCAGTTTACCCAACAAATTCGGCAGTCACCAACCGTGGAAATAGTGGCCGTTACGGAGATGAACCGAAACTTCCTTCCCTCCATAATCTTAGAGAAGTTGGAAGAAGATCCCTTCGCCGAAAGGTAAGAAACCTCCCTTATCTCCCCAATTTCCCTGCCGTTTCGAGGAGGGGTTTCACCAAATCGATTGGTACCGGGAAGACTAACGTCGAGTTATTCTCCGCCGCCACCTCCCTTAACGTTTGGAGGAACCTCAACTGGAGG
>JABAOC010007375.1_pt1 | contig 30391 bp, 22 predicted proteins | sample 7062161 | NCBI WGS metagenome assembly JABAOC01 (sample SAMN14538625, study PRJNA623070) | marine sediment metagenome | biome: marine biome [ENVO:00000428]; feature: marine pelagic biome [ENVO:01000023]; material: deep marine sediment [ENVO:00002113] | place: India: Gulf of Khambhat ... | reverse complement strand
TAAGTTTTAAATCAACAAAATAGACTGGAGTCAATCCATCAATCTCTGGTATTTCAAGAATTTTCTTCGACATATTTTCGTCGATGATGACTTGAACGTCCTTAGCAAAGACTTCCTTGGAATCGATGTTCAAAACTCGGATTTCCGCTTTCAAATTCTTAAAAGACGAAAACGTGTCGTTGACGATGTATATGTCTTTATCACCGTAATTGTAAACGATGTTTACTGGTTTGGAACCTGTTCTTGTACCGTAAAGAGCGCCGTTGGGCATCAGATAGTAATCGTAGAGCTGCCAGAACATCTCAGGCCAGGCTGAGTTAAGCATCCACTGGATAATACCTGTGGAATTATATTTGTTCACGCTAAACGCCTCAAACATAGCGCGAATGGCTTCATAATTGGCTATCTGAGCTTTTAGGGCGAATTCTTCCACCGTTTCAGGTTTTCCATAACGATGGTTAACTGCATTATTGTAACGGTTCAATGTATTGAATTCGTTCCTTCCACAGTGGTAATTCCAATAATCATCGATAGGCCATAAATGGTCTTTCGGGATCATCTTTTTAATGCTCTCTAATGGCGGCGGTTGCGGACCGGGACCAGTTTCGGTATTAAAACCAAACGCCCCGCCATGCTTTTTATCCACATACCAGTAATTGGGAGTCACATAATCGTAGGGTCCATTCATCTTAACAGCGCTTGATCCACTAATTTCACTAACAGCGTATCCACAACTTGCTAATGTTGGACGGGTCGGATCTATCTCAGCCAATACGCCATAATATTTTTTCTCTAACTCTGGTCTTGGTAACATATCGCTCCCTAGCGCCCACAAGAAGATACTCGGATGGTTGCGAAGCCACATAACTTGATCTCTTAAATATCTGGTAACCAGTTCCATTTGTTCTGGTGAAATAATCCCACCGAATTTATCTACAGGTCCGCCGAGATATCCTTCCCATTCCCACTGGCAACTCCAACCTGCCATGATGAGAATACCATATTGATCAGCCAGGTCGTAAAGCTTTTGACTGCTTCCCCAGAAACCTTCCAGACGGATGGCGTTCAAATTCATGTGCTTCGTATATTTAATTTGATCTTCAATTTTCTTGTCATCATCAGCCAAAAGCATGTCATCTACCCAACCACCTCCCCGGATCAGCACTTTCCTCCCGTTGATCCTGTAGCCGCGATAACCCCCTTCATTAATGTAATCTGAAACCTCACGAATTCCAAATTTGATTGATTGGACGTCGGAAATTTCTTTGTCCGTGATGACGGTTAATTCTAATGGATATAGGTTGGGTTCGCCCAAATTGTTGGGCCACCACAATCGAGGTTTTTCCAGGCTCAGCGCTTCAAATTGATCGGGACGGAAGGTAATCTGTTTCTTCTCATGAGAAGCCAACGTATATTGCTGACTGAGTTTAATATCCTCAATCCTTCCCTTTACGACTCCCGACACCTGCTGATCGCTGTGATTGATCAGGTCAGCGGTAACTGTCAGGGAAGCTTGATCCAATGTCTCTAAATTAACTTTGCTCTGTACAAACGGATTGTTTATCGATACTGCGCCAGTTGTCCGCAATTTCACTTCCCGCCAGATTCCCATGTTCTGATCGGGCGGTCTTGGATTCCAATCTACGAAACCAATGGTGAAATCCCCAGGATTTGGCGGAAAGACTTCCACAGCAAGGATATTATCCGCTGGATTGAGAAATTTGGTGATGTCGATTTCGAAAATACGGAACGAGCCAATGAGGGTGTCAGATGAAGCGATCTTCTCCNNGAACCAATGAGGGTGTCAGATGAAGCGATATTCTCCCCGTTAAGCCAGACATTGGCGCTGTAATTGATGCCTTCAAAGATCAAACGAGTGTTTTGAAAATCATTCCGATTTTCCAGTCTAAATTCCTTTCGATACCACCACGAATGTTTGAATTGTTCTGTTGAAATACTTTCCAGATTCTTGCCAAAGTATGGATTCTGATAAATATCATTCTTGACGAGTGCAGCCAAAACAGTGGTGGGTACATTGGCTGGATGCCAACTGTTCAAATCAAAACCAGCACTGGAAATCAAATCACCACCTGCCTGAACCTCTGCAGATGAACGAATATACCAGTTATTTCTAAGTACAGTTTCGTATTGGGAATATTCACCGGATTTTTGACAAAAACTAAAAATTATAGTAAGAAATAGAATTATTAAAATCGGTAATGATTTTAACATAAATTGAATTAAAAGCATGATATCACCTCTTTACTGGTAAAAAGGCATATTGAAAATAACTGGGCTCAAAAAGTCATAAAAAATATCGTTCCGAATGGAGTGAGAAATCCGGTTTTCTTGCAATTATTGGATTTTCAGATTTCTCCCCGCCACCTGGCAATTAGCGTCAATAGTATCATCAATTTCATATTTAATAAATCTCTTGCTACTGTATCCGCGTAATAGTAATAAAAATAAGACCGATAATTTTATATTTCATGTGTGCCTCTTTTCTACATTACCGATTTATCTTTCTATACACTCGAACATAATCAACAATCATTTTCTGCGGAAAAACTGTGGTATTATCGGGATCACCTGGCCAGTTTCCGCCAACAGCGACATTCAACAACAGATGAAAATATTGATCAAACGGGGCTGGATAAGCAGCATTTTTGGTATGCCATTGCGTTTGGGTTTGATAATGAATCCCATCCACATACCAGCGAAAAGCAGCGGTATCCCATTCTAGGGTAAAAACATGAAAATCAATGGAAAAATTACCTTGAGGTAAAACGTAAAAGGTGCCCGTATGAACATTATCAGGCCATTCGCCACCGTAATGCAGTGTCCCGTAGACCTTATTCGGCTCATGTCCCAATAGTTCCATGATATCAATTTCTCCACTGGCGGCCCAACCACCATATTTCCATTCGGAAGGTAGCATCCAGATAGCAGGCCAGAGTCCCTGACCGAAAGGCAGTTTGGCTTTGATATCAAAACGTCCATATTTCCAGTCACCCTTTCTTAATGTCCGAAGTCTGGCAGAGGTGTATTCCCTTGTTCCTTCGGGTCCAGTATAATGCTCTTTCAATGCTTGAATGACAAGATGACCATCTTCGATGTAGGAATTTTCAGGGCGATTCGTGTAATATTGTAATTCATTATTCCCACCGCCCTGGGCGTTGACTTCATGCTCCCACTTTTTAGTATCGATTGAAGCACCGTCAAATTCATCGTGCCAGACTAATTCCCATCCTTCGGGTGTAGGGATTTCTGTGTCATCGCTTTTGGCTAGATTTTTGTCTTTTTTTGAGCAGAAAAGCATTTGCAACGAGATAAGACAGAGCACAATTAGGGTAAACATTCTATTCGACATGGCTATTTATACTCATTTTTTTATTTTGTAATCAAGCAATCCTCCCTAAGGTTCGCAACCTCCGAGAGGGTTAATGTCTTATTAGCTACTTCGTTAATATCAATTTCCTGACTTGAGAAAAATTCTTTTCTTTACCTATTACTTTCAATTTACAAAAATATAACCCACTGGGCTGGTGGTGATCGAATCTATCCGTTCCATCCCATAAGGTTTTATATTGACCGGGTTGATGTTCGCGATTGACTAATGTTTTGATTTCTCTACCCGATATATCATAAACAGTAATTATAACCTGGCATGATATAGCTAACTTATATTCGATGTGAGTGATTTGATTAAATGGATTGGGATAGTTCTGATTGAGATAATTTTCTTTGGGTGGTGTCGTCGACGATACACGATTTGATTCTATTGCAGTGTTACTCAAAAGCGTTTGATCCATCCATTGAACTCGACTTACAATCCATTGCCTGAGATAATCTATTTCCTCTTGATAAGTTTGACCGACAAAAGCATTGGGCCAGATATATTTACCAAGGATTTGCCATCTTTTAAAATTTCTTTTTTGGGATTCATCCAACAAAACAACAAGGGAATCAATCATGCGAAGCACTGAATTTGGGTCAAAGATCGTGTTTCTCAACTCCTGCCATCTCGATTTTATTTTATCGAAGAAATCTGGTTCATGTACCAATTTATACCACCAGAATGGCATCTGGTAGCGGTCGTTATTTTTAAATTGCCAGTTTTTATTTAAGTGATCCAGTTGCCAGCCTTCCGTTTTATACCCCTCATAGTAATTTGCATTACCAAACGCCAGGTTAAAATCCCAGATGGGACCGATAAATAGTCTTCGGTTTATGCTGTCTTTGTTTTTATACATGAATAGACTTAGTCGATAGGAATCTACATTTTTACTAAATTCACTGATTAAAACGTAGTCGATAAATGAATCAATATCGATAAATGTGGAATAACCGTTTATGGGATCAGCAAATTCATGGGTGTACATCATATATTCAAAATCAAAAATATAGTTCTGAATATACTGCCCCTGTTCTGGCACAATCTCATCAGGCTTGGGATAATGGTATTGATAAAATACTTTTTTCCTTGTCTGCGGAAATGGCGGAAATGTTGAATACCAGCCACCAAAGCTTTCCCCTGCTTCTTTATCGATTTTAATAATATAACCACCTGTCAGATCATCGCCTGATATCTCATCTGGATTCAGTTTGGAAATATTAACCCGATTTTTATCTCGTTTGATTTTCTCCATCAGAACATAGGCACCAAGATAATCGTCATTAATGATCAACTCACAAAATCTTGTCCTGCTGGTATAGCGTCCCATGTCATTCCATAACTTATACACTAAAACATTTCTCATGAGTGATTTGTCGCTATATGGCCCATACAGAATCCAATCATTTTCGGCAGGCATGTCTAATAATGAGATATTTAAATTGTTACCTGAAGAATCTTGAGTTTCAAAAGCATATTGCTTTTTAGCAAAAAAATATTGAGAACTGGAGCCCCGGATTTCGATATTGATCTTTCCATTATAATGATTAAATGTGTCGGTAATATAATTCCGATTTCCTTCACCATTATAAATGATCCCCATATCGACGAAAATTCTGTATTGATCCTTAATAGTACGACCGTTTGTATTAATCACGATTATTGGCAGGTTTGAGGATGTAAAAATTAATGTGTCGGATACAATGATTTTATTATTGGATGTTTTAGCCTCTATTTTATGGCTCATGCTGAATATTAAAAGAAAGGAGAATAAAGATTTAATGGAAAAAATCTGTTTTAAAGCAGAGGATGAAAATTTTAAGTTTTTTGGTTTGAAGTACATTTTTTTATTTTTAAATCCAGTATGCAGAATCCTCCCGAAGATTCAAAAACCTTCGGAGGATTACTTGAGAATTTCCATTTGATTTTTAATAATAAATTTATTTTGATTATTCTACGGATAATTGAATCCGCTGATAAAAATCGATACTTCTGATATCAAAAATAAAACTATCCGTGGGGTTTAAAAATCTGTGGGAACATTCTCCTCTTTAATATCATTTTACTTCATCTTTTTTCCATAATCCAATCTATTATCCGTAGTCAGCAACGGAAAAGAAGGCACAATCACAGGAAACGGCGCAGTTCGCTGGATCACAAACATATCGATTCTCGTTAGCTTAATTTTCTCAAACGCATCGGTATCAATTTCAATGACATCGTTATATTTTGCCTGCAAACTGTCGACATAAGGATTTAAGTTCTGAGAAATGACTTCCATATAATCTTTGCCGTCATTTTCCATGGTTTCCAGATATCGATTTTTTTGATATAACGAAAGCAGGTTATCCTTCCACATGTTGGCATTCCGTTTTACAATGCCGACTTTATCATACCCTCTTTTATAGGCTTCCTGGGTGAGATATTTATCCCGAATCAGATCGACAATCGCCAGCTTGAGTTGTTCAGGGAATTCGCTTGTTTTCATCTTCCTTTTTCTGAAAACCAGCGGATGAGACCTGACTTCCTTCACAAAATCCTCAACAGTCCAGGTTTCACCATCAATTTGTAAAAGCGAATGATCAAATATTTCTTCGATATTCCCCCCAATTTTTTCAGGGACAACCTCATCTTTCCAGAATCTCTTGTTAAAAGCTTCCTTTTTCCCTGCTTCTGTTTTAATGTAATAAGGGGCAACGATTTCTGCCAATTTAAAAAAGGTATTTCTGGCAAATTCGACCCGCTTGCCTTTCATAACGCTGGCGACATATTGTTCGTAAATTTGAATCGCATATTTTTCAGTTAAGTGTTCAGTCACATCGTTCCAGCGGTTTTGAACATCAGTGTCAGTAAAAACAACCCGATCCGTCCAGCCAGCCACTTTTATCAGGAGATAATATCCCTCGTCAGTTTGCACAGGTCCTATGAGTTGTTCCTTTTTCAATGGTTCAGAAAACAGGGCGTCTTGTATCAAATCATCACTTCTCTTGTTCCAGCTAACCTCCCGTTTTGGAATTTCAAAAATTCCCAGATGTTTTCGACATACTTCTTCAAATGAACCATTTCCTTGTAATAGTTCCTTTTGGATTGAATTAGCAATGCTGCTATCTTCAATGCTGCAATACTCCAGCTTATAAGTTCGACCAGCCAGTTTATAAATCTTTGTGATTTCATTGGTATCCAGTTTGACTTTTTTATAGGCGACCTCATGATAGAGCCATTGTCGCATCGCTTGTTCCTGGCGACCTCGGATATAATCTTGAAATTCTTGATTTCGAGCCAGCTCATTATCCTCGCCTACCTCTAATGCCAGCAATTTTTCAGCAATGAGCGAATTGAGCACAATTTTTCGATGGATGTAATTTTCATCATTACAATACGGGGGACGAATGGTATATTCAGCACGCCGAATAAACTCATTTACTGAAATGCTCTTATCGCCAATTTTAGCAAGTAATTTTTCATCAATTCCTTCATCAACACTTTTCTTACTACAAGAAATTAAAAGGAAACTTAAAATAAGCAAAGAAGTCCATAAAATAATGATTTCCACTGAATAGTTTTCTTTATCCGAAATGGTTGGGATTGTGCAATGGTTTATCCTTGACATTCAGCATTACCTCATCAAAATCATTTTTCGTGTTTGGCTAAAACTCTTTCCCTGTAGACGATAAAAATAGATGCCAGGGGGAAGCTTTTCAGCATCATAAGTGAAAGTATGTCTATCTGCGGATTGGTATGAATTTATCGCTGTATCGACTTTTTTACCCAGCAGGTTAAAAATATCAATGGTAATCCAATCCGATTCCTTTAATTGATACTGGATTGTTGTCTTACGATGAAAAGGATTGGGATAGTTCTGGTTCAGCTTGAATTCATTGGGTAGCTTATTTTTTGGTTCATCTGTTTTGATATTGACCGAAAGAGGCTGAATTACTTTTGTGATAATAACTTCCAAATTCGATGTATCCACAGGGCTTTTTCCCTGGAATAACCAGAAATTGATATGCGTCCGAAGATTGTGGGAGCTGCCAGGATTATCATCTCCCCAGTAAATCCAGCGGTGAATGAAATAATCTGGCGAAGGGTACAGTCCTTCGTGATGTCCCTCAAGGCTGCCAAAAAGTATATTATTTTCCTGCCAGTTGAAAAAGTGTGTCGTTCGGATGCTATCGGTAATGGCTTCAAACCTGACCATGTTGCCGCTTACGGTATAAGGTTGAATCGTAAATGAGCCAATTTTATTGAAATTGGGATCACCCCATTTTGAGAACTCGATATCAATCTCACTGGCGTCATTAGCATACACAAACAACCCCAGCACCACATTTTGATCCATGTCCGTCACATCATATTCGATTAAAAAACGATGCTCGCCATATCCTGAGTAACGTTGCGTGTAAACTTCGGGACAATACCATCTGTCGTCGATCTTCCTGATTTTCATGTGGAGACGCCCCTGGTCATCCAGCCAAACACTCTCCTCGCTATCCGAAAAATAGTTCGGTCCTGGGCCCCAATAGCCAGATTTAACAATCCACTTACAGCCAGAAAAATCAATAATGCGATTGGTAGTATTTGAATGCTTTTTTAATGATTGACTTTGAGCATTTAATTTTGGTGCGATGAAGAATAAGGTTAATATTATAATTTTTAGATTTAAAAAATATTTATTTCTTATGCTCATAAAAAAATCTCTCACTTTATTATTTATATTTTTGGAGTCCAGGCTTTAGCTGGCTCATTATTCGATCTTGATGAGTATTCCTCAAAAGTGAAGAAATTTTACTTTCGGATGCTCTTTTATATTTGTTCGATAGACCAATGGAGTAAATATAATCAGATATTTTTTATTTGTTAAGTAAAAATTATCTAATAATTTTAATGATGCTAATTTGTTTGCAGAAAATTAATTCAAAAATGGTTTACCAGATAAATAATTCCATGTTCCTGGGCAAGTCTTTGAGACTATGGTCATTATAATAATTCCCCAATCCACTTAAACTCCCTGGTATCCAATAAAGCAAATTACCCATGAGGTTTTAAAACCTCAAAGGTCTGGCAATACTATTTCCAATTAGGACATATATCCTTATTTGGCTAATAACATCTTACCCGTTTTAGAAAAATTTGATGCAAATAATCGATAAAAATATACTCCTGATGGAAGATCATAAGCAGAAAAGTGGGCATAATACCACCCAATTGGTTTGTTCTCGTTTACCAAAATTGAAATTCGTTGCCCGTTGATATTAAAAATTTCGATTGTAATTATACTTTCTTTCACGACATAATAAGGAATAATGGTACTTGTATTAAAAGGGTTAGGATAGTTGTCTAATAATACAAAAGATTTTGGTATCTCCACGTGTGATGGAATGGTATCAGTGGTAATTTCCATTGTCCGTCCCACTGTCGCTAATAAAGGTTGAGCATATCCGATTACATCCTGCCCCAGTGCCCAGATCATGACCCCAGCTAAATTTTTCTCTTTAGCGTACTCACATTTTAATCGGACTGAAATAGAGTCATCATAAGAGATCAATTTTGTTGATGTTGAATTCACGAGATAGGGTACTTTTGAAACATCATCCCAATGATAAGTCCAGCCATTACCAATCAGTGGGACAATGTCAGCGTAAATATGTTCACTACGACCTGAACTTGGCGCATATAAAGAACTCGCATTAAATCCTCTGCCATAAAATGGAATTCCCAGTAAAATTTTTTCTTTGGGAACTCCTCTTATAATATTGATGTAGTTTATCCCATCATGAACCGACCCGCATTGATCTTGAGATGGTGCATAAAGCGGGGAATTATGTCCAGCATGATTCGACCAGCCACCATGAAAATCATAAGTCATGCAGCCGAACCAATCCACATGTGTCTTCAGGGTTGAAAAATCAAACCATTGACCATTCCATGACCCAGCAGGAACCGCCATGGTTATCAATAATGTTGCATCTCTCGCGTTAAATGCCTGTCGAAGTTCATACACAAGAAAGGTTAAATTGTTTCTGTCTGTCACATTAGCGGGAAACTCCCAATCTATATCGATGCCATCATATCCGTGGTTCAAACAAAAGTCAGTGATATTGTTAATAAAATTAGCACGAGTCGATGGATTTGCTGCCATGGAAGAAAAGCCATAAGATTGTCCCCAACCACCTAAGGCAACTAATATCTTCTTGCCAGTACTATGCGCTTGTGCTATTAATTTTGGATAGTGAAAATCATCATAAGTTGAGATTCTTCCATCTGCTTCCGGCCAGGCAAAGGCATGCACGATATGAGTGAGGTTTTTAAATTTGATGAGTTCTGCAGGGAGCTTTTCTCGCAGCCAGGACGGATAATAACCAACGACAATTGGGTTTGCTTCAGTAACAATTGGAGTTATAAATAACAAGAGAATGGCAATAGATAGCAAAGAAATTTTAAGAACTGACATAATGGCTTTTTGGATTTCATTTTGCGTTTGAATGTTATTTTAAACCATTTTTTAAGATAAGTTTAAAATTAAGATATATGGCTGGTATATAGCTTAAGATTTAATGAGATGGACTCCACTTTCTAAGTGGAGTCCATCTATCTCATCTATCTAAAACAACACTCCAACTGTATAGCAATGCGTTTTTCCCAGAATACCGACACCACGATAGGCATAATCAACCTTGAGTCCAATATTATGCATCATTCGAAGTACGATTCCACCGCCAAAAGAAAAGCCATACTGTGAGTCATCCATAAACAGGGCTTTGTAACCACCTCTCAAATAGAAGTCTCCTGCGTTTGGGATTTTCAATTTATATTGCGCACCAATATTTACCGATTCATTATTATTATTGGGATGTAAGGCATCTACCGCTAAAGTTAATCGATGTTGTTCTCTGATAAGCGGATTAATTGAAAATCCAATTCTAAAAATGAGCGGAAGTTCCCAGGATTCAAGTTTGAATTGACCAGGTACATCTCGGTAATTTCCTTCTTCATACGGCAAAATATCAATGGGATTCAATAAATCCATGCCATCATATTTTATTTTGGTGCCATAGTTAGAAATACTCATTCCGATATTTACTCCATCTTCTCGGTTGCCTGTTGGCGAGAAGAAATGTGTATTTACAATGACACCTAAATCAATTGCCATTGCATTGGCGTTGGTATGCCATATTCGTGATGAGATGTATTTACCAGATGCCCCAAATGCAAACCACTGAGCCAATCTTCTAGCATAAGATATGCTGAATGCAAAATCAGAAGCACTGAAAAGTTCACCAGTACCATCCTGCATCTGTAGGGTCGTCACTTCCATTTCACCATATCCTGCGTGAATAATGCCCAGCGAGATGGTTCCAACATTCGGCAGCACCAACCCCACACCTACGAATGCTGTCTTAATATCCGCTATCCAGGGCTGATAGATAAACTGCGCTTCGCTTTGTTCCATGAATGATAAGCCAGCGGGATTCCAATAAATCGAAGAAAGATCGTTAGTGACGCTGACATAAGCATCCCCCATGGCATTTCCTGCGCTTCCGAATCCAATTTCTAAAAAATTGGCGGCTGTGGTTCCGACTCGATGTGGCTTCTGGGCGTAGCTTTGATGATAGAAAGCTGAGAGTGAGAGTATGATACTCATTAGTATGATTAATTTGATTGTTTTATTCTGTCTCATAACTATCGCCTCTTATCAATATTTGCTTGTTAATAAATTTCGGATTATATTTAAGTGATTAGCCTGAAATCTATTTGATGATGGCAAATTTGCCAATTTTCTCTTTGCCAGTATCCAATGCCTTAAGATGATAAATGTACATACCTGCTGCGACTTCCAATCCTTCTTTGGTGAGTAAATCCCAGTGGGCAATTCCTTGCTCTGGGGGATTGTTGACTTCGATCTCATCGACAAAAACACCGCTCACAGTGAATATTTTGATCGTGCATCGAGCCGGCAAATTGGTGAATAGCAGTCTTCTTTGTTGATTGAGAAACCAGTTCGAAAGCGCCGGTTCCATGGCATTGGTTGCTATGTAAGGATTGGGCACAACTTTAATTTTTTTCATCGTCGAATCCAGATCAGCGACATTCAATTCTTCCTTCCATTGAACGGTAAACATTAATGAATCGGTTACCCAGAAAGGGCGGTGGAATGTGATATGATACACGTCATTCGGTTTTGGCAGTTGGGTAATATCCTGAGCAAAGTTAAAATCGATAATAAACGCAGTCCCAGCCCATTTATTATCCTTCGTGACAGGTCCGACTAAGATACGATCTTCCAAAATGTCGAACTGACCATTCGTATTTAAGTCATGGATGACCAGATCCATTAATTCATAAGAACCAGTCGAATCGGTAAAAGATTTATTAATGACATAAAAGTTAAACGGAATCTCTGTCATCAGGAATGCTCGATTAATTCTGTTGTCGTCTTCATCCCGCATCGTTTTTGTCGTCACTCTGCCGATGTATGCAGAATCATTATCGGTAAATACGATGTCATAATCCCACGGAAAATATTTAGATTCCTTTGCCGGGAAAATCACTCGAATCGGTGCATTTCCAACCAGCCACCCAGAATTTTGCGCATCATATTGGGCGTATTCATAAGGCAGTCTAATTCTTAAACGCATACCATCAAAAATATCGGTTTCAATTTCTTCGTAAGTTTTGAAATACCAGTATTTTTCCCAGGTTGCAAATTCCAATGTATCTTTTTGAACTAAATTGTCATAAGCATATCGTTGTGGATTTTCTTCGTAGACAAGCATATTACCGCCTGTCACATCGTAAATTTTGATACCATTATTGGTATAAACGATCCCATGATCGTAATCGCTGACCGCGTAAGCAGTATCGATGCTGAATTTAACTTTGTAAGTGTGATTATTTTTCAAAGCCTTATTGGCTAAAATTTCAGGGACAACCGTTCCTGTGCCAAATGTAACTCCCTCATTATTCTCATTAATCAAAGGAGGTACATAACCTGCTGCTTTTTGATGCGGCGTGACGATCTGCAAGTTCTTTGAATACCCGACGACATTTTCATCCTCGTCAAGTTCAATGGTAAAAGAAGTGGGCGTTGGAGCAATACCAGGACCGATATCTGGAGCGCCATAATCATAAGCGATCAGTGCATAATAATATGTTCGACCATTTTCTACATTATTGTCGATGAAATAATGCGTCAGTCCTGAATCATAGCCAAGATTGTAACCCATTCCGTTTATCAATCCAAAATTCGTAAAGCCTTTTCTGCCATCTTTTAAATCGCACTGAAAAATGGGTACTCGATCTATTGGAGTCCCAAAACCATCTGTGATAATCATGCGGTCTGCCATTTTTTTATCGGTAGCACGAAAGATCTTATATCCTTCAAAGTCGTTGATATTACCTAAAAATGGATCACGAGTTTTGGTGTCAGCAATATCGTCCCAGGTCAAAATCACTCTGCCGTCATCGGGAGTGGCAGTCAGTGTCGGTGTTTTTGGTGGTGCTGTAAATCGATAGTCTTTTTCATAAATAATTTGCACAATTCGCTTGGCTTCAAACAGCGCTGGAGCTGAGTGTTCACCAGAGTTTAGACCTTCAAGCGGGTCATACGAATGCAGCTCTGACATGGAAATCCGCTCGGTTCTTCCCTGGTAAAGCGGGAACGGACCCGAAGCAAAAGTTTCCACCAGATTGGAGATATTTCCGAGATATTCGATCAGGGTATCCTGCCCAATCACCTCCCACATGGATTCATCGTTCCGGAACCATTTGGTATATGGCGGTCGATGTGGCTGGATGGGAAAAAGCATGAATGCTGTGAGACCGACCATATCGGATTCACTGACATCAGTCTCGGCAAAATTTGGCTCACAGCCAATTCCCTCTAAAAAATCTGGTTTGTGATTGCATTCACCTTCATCAGGACCTAAATAATTTAATTCATTGGGAGCAACGCCGTCAAGCCCGACATCATCGCCGGCATATTCATTCGACTGATAAATGCCATCACCGTTCAAATCTTCTCCGTCCTCCCAATCCTGATCTTCATCGGCGTCCCAGTGTTCATGTAAATCCTCTGGTTTTAATCGGTAAAAATCAAGGAAGGCATCTAAATCTATAATGCCCTCAGTCGGGCCAATTTTCATGGTTGCCTCATTATCTCTTTTTTCGTCGAGCAGACCATCTTCATCATTATCAATGTTATCGTAGCCAAGCCCGGGACTTTCCAGGTAAGCAAAACCCATGGTGCCGGTTGGTAAGCCGCCAAGTCCCACACCGTCAATGTCCCAGGAATATGCCATATCGATTTTTCGATCAAAAAATCCTAACTCATCATCGGTTTCACCGCCAATGGCGTTATCGACCCAATAACCGAAAGCCACTTCAAGTAAATCATAATCCGAGACGTTAGCAATAGTATATTCCCAGAAGATGGCGTCCTGGGCTTGTGGTTGAATCCACTGAAAACCACGCTGCTCCACCCGGATTCCGATTCCGCCCCATGGCAATCCTCGTTGAATCGTCACATTGGGACGAATATCTCCAATATATCGTCCTGGACGAGGATAATACTTTACAAGGTCTTCAGGTCCCAGGTTTTCCTGATCCTGGGCGTCGTTAGCAACAAAATAAGTTTCCAATTGAGCGTTGAATACGCCTCTGCCGAAACGGCCATCCCATTCACCCGGCCATTTCAACGTCCGTCCGGTTGCCGGCCAGCCCTCCGGAGGCCAGCTATCCGGTTTGTTGCTCATGGCCGGGTAATCCTGGATCTCATTAAAATAGCCAAATACCGGGTAAATTCCCCATTCGACTGTGCCAGTAGGATCCAGGTCCATCTCCTCCCGATAACTGGTTTGCAAATAATAGAGAATGTCCAGATCGGTTCGGTTGGCAATCTCGATTGGATCAGTAACCGGAATGGAATCATTTTCAATAAATACCCTGGCGCCAATCAATAGTCCAATACCATCGGTCATTTTAACTCCTTCATAGGTATTCGGCCATTTAGATGCGCCCAATTTACCTCCCCCAGGCGCCCAATCAGAAAGCTCAGTAGAGTTTTTAAAATAGATCAGCACGCGGTTGCCGTTCATCCAGCCTTCTCGCTCGGCGGCAATATCGCCGGCCGGATCGTCAGGGCCATCGTACTTTTTGCCCTGGGCAAGAAGGGGGGTGATGAAGCATAGTTGAAAGATAATAATTATTGAGATGATTAAGATGGACGCCAACAAGATGGGCGCCTGTAAGATGGACTCCATCCGCCTGAGGCGGATGGAATCTAGCTGTTTCGATATTTTTTTCATTTCAAACCTCGTTTGTGGTTACTCGACCAAATGAATTCCACTTTTGAAGTGGAGTCCATTTGGTCTTAATCCAAATTAAAAGACAATTCCCATTTCCAGCTTCACCAATCGTGGTGATGAATAGGCTGATGGATTTTGAACGGTATCTTCAAATTCGTTGAAATCGCTTCTATGCCCCGCTATGTCAGTTGGTCGAATGATTGCTGTATAGGCCCTGCCTGTTGTAGCGTTGACCCATTCTTCATTTAATCGATCCAGCAGATTGTAGATTGTCAGGGTAAAGCGTAATTTCATATCGCCCATGACAGCGATATCGTAAAAACTGTTCAGGTCAACACTGTAACGGGTGGGGCGCCAGCTATTGTTGGGATAGAGATTGATCCTGGATAACGGACTTTCGGCGATGGGACTCCAGCTATATGGTGCGCCTGAGTTGTAGTAGCCTGTCAGCGTGACGCCATAGTTCTTTTTATTATAACCCAGGGTGAGATTCAATGTGTGGCGCTGATCCCAACTCATGGCAATCAATCGATTGACAGGATCTTTGCTTTCTCCCGCACGATCAAATGTATATGTGGGATTATCTGCGTTACCACGTGTGTACTGGAGTGTATAATTCAAGTAGGCAGAAAAGTTGCCTCTAACAAAATCATATTTAACTTCCAATCCTTTGGCATTGCCGTAATCGATATTGCTGTAAAGACCATATTCGATCTGGTTAAAAGTGGTGATGACTTTTGCGCTGAGTAGATCATAGATATCACGATAAAAGAGAGCGACTTCTAAGCCCATTCCATCCATCAGCTCCTGCCAGAGACCAATTTCATATTGTACTGTCTTTTGCGCTTTAATTTGTGGATTTCCCGTTTGGGTGGCATAATCGCTTGGGGATACCTGGAACGAGCGGTTCTGGTACATGGCATACATGGGCGGCATCTGGAAAAAATGACCATAGCTGAAATGCAGCAGGGCTGTTTTCCCCAACTGATAGGACAGACCAAAACGAGGACTGACCTGGACTTGTGCTTCTGCTTTGGGATAAGTGGACATCATACTATCAGGCAAATCCAATTGATTGGCAGGATTCCGGAGCTGCGAGGGATAAACAGCATTGGGATTGAAATAGTCGTATCGTACCCCCAGGTTTATGACCATCTCATTAAATTCCATCTTGTCCTGAAGATAGGTGGAAAATTCATAAGGCTTCACCTGGTAAATATCCGTATACACTGACGCATTGGGATAGATTACTGGCTCATAATTGGGGAAATAGATTTTCATTTTTTCGAAATCAAATATATATTCGGCTTCTTCTTCAGTCCCTTCATATTTATTCCGAATATCATACCACTTTCTATCTAAATCGTGGTGCACGTATAAAAATCCAGTCTTTAATGCATGACGTTTCGTCGCCTGCCAGGTGAGATCAAATTTGCCGCTCAGGTCTTTTACAGTATGCTCACCATGCTGCTTATATTGCCCCCCAGTATAAAATCCTGGACCCGCGTTGTTAAGGTAAGCATCATGGACATACCTGGAATCTAAAGGATTCTTGTAGCGGTATAGACCATTGTAGTTGTCCATGTAGGATAATTTAAGCTCATAAAATAATCTCGAAGATAACATGTGATTCATTTGAAATGAATACATGTGTGTTTCTCGATAGGAGGCAGGCTGTCCATCGGGATTGTATTTATAGCCGAAATAACCACCATAATTGTGCCATTCATCATCATTGAGGGTGTACATCAGAGAAGTTCTAAGTGTGTTTGACAATTTGAAAGTTACTTTTCCCATCACTGATAGATTTTTTTCGCGGCTCATCGGGACGTAGGCGCTGTCCCCGTTATGTTCAGAATACCACATATTGGGATCATCGGCTGAAAAATAGCTGAAATCGTCAACGTTGAAACGACGCACGCCATTCAGGTGATTTTTGTTATCCTGATAACGAAAATTGGTAAAGAATGTGATCTTATCACTCCAGACGGGACCGTCCAATTGAAATTTATAATCTTGATTGCGATCCAGTTCACTATTTTTTAGGCCGATAAAAATATCTTTATTCGGGGTGAAATAGTTAGCCAGACCAGCCGAAATCGAGCCATGGAACTTTCTCCCGCCATCTTTGGTAACGGCGTTAACAATCCCACTCATCGCCTTTCCGTATTCGGCATTAAACGTCCCTGTAATCACCTCAAGGTCTCGAATGGATTCGGGTTCTATTTCGACGGCTCTTCCTGTTGAATTAAAAGACTCGGTGATATCAATCCCATCGATCAAGTAGGCGACTTCATTGTTTCTCCCGCCTCGGAAGTGACCGTTTACCACGCCCGCCTGCATGGTAACCACCGCATTCATACTTTCGACAGGTAAAATGTTAATCTGATCCGCAGATACATTTCGAAAAGAACTGGTTTGATCTTTTTTAATGGCGATCTTCTCCGCCTGGATTACCACCTCTTCACCCTCTAACACGGTCGGCTTCAACTGAACTTCAACTTCAGTTGTCCGATTGACTGAGACTCTTACGTTTTCATAACGCACCGCCTCGTAACCTATCATGGTGATTTTGAGTGTATAGAGACCAGGTGGAACGTTTATAATAAAGAATTCACCTTCCAGACCTGTCGCTGCACCCATGGTGGTACCTTCTATGACAACATTGGTACCAGGCAGCGGATCACCAGTGTCTCCATCAGTCAATTTACCTGCGATCTTTCCTGTGGTTTGCGCATAAGTAAACTGGACAGAGAACAAGATAGCAATAGCTAAGATGAGAAACAAACCAATCGTTTTTCTCATTTCCTTCATGGCTTTTTCCTTTTGAATATTTTTAATAAAATTATTTTTAAAGTAAATCTATCAATATTTAAATATAATATCAAGCGTTACATTTTCGCCCACAGAATTTGAACTCCCACAGAAATTATTTTTCAGAACTTATTAACATGAAAATTCAAATTCAGTAGGCGAGATTGTTTATAGGTCTAAAATCAAATTTCTTTTGAATGCAAAAATCCCCTTACACCCCCTTCAATGGAGGGGAATTTTGCGGGTCAATCCCCCTTTGAAGGGAGATATAGGGGGATGTTTTCTGCCAGAATAAAAGAGAATGAACTAAAAATAATTATTTTGTCGTTCAATGATCGTGCCACGCACGTTTAAAATGCGTGGCACTTTAAGATCAACCTACTTGATCAACATCATTTTCTTAATTTGAGAAAAGTTACCTGCTTGCATACGATAGAAATAGATTCCAGATGGTAGCTTATCGCCATTCAACTCTATTGTATATCGACCAGCAGCTTTCAATTCATCCACCAGGGTCTGTATTTTTTGTCCCAGGGTGTTGAAGATTTCGATTTTTACTCTACCCGCTTTTGGTATCGCAAAATGAATCGTTGTTGTTGGGTTAAACGGGTTCGGGTAATTTTGTTCGAGACTGTATTCCTTCACTATTGTAGGTGCATTATTTTCTTCAACCGCCGTCACAAGGGTGGTGTCACCAATCCAGGTGTATGTCCACTCACGGACAGTATTCCAGGCAAGGTCAGTGTTCCATGGTGAATATGAAAGATTACCTTCCCAACCCGCTCCATCATTATCGTGGAAATAGAGATCGAAAGGAATTCGCATCCCATTCTTTGGATGAAATCTCACATCGGTTCCAAAGGCAATTGAATCGAGTGGAATTTTGGCTTCGGCAACATAATCAGCCGCACCAAGCGCTTCAAAATGGTAATTCTCATCAGCGGGATACATCCTGGAATCTCTGAATTCATTCCAAAACTGATCCTGGAGGAAAATGAGCTTATAATCAGGTTCGGCACCCCGTGTAAGAGATCGATGTCTGGCAGGAGATCGCCAGTCGTAGAGTCCGAGATATAATTCGAAAGCATCCCAATCCCACCAATTACCCGTGGTTGCATAAGAGAATACATCATCGATAACATCTATTGCAACATATAGATCGTTATCATCTATGGCGAGATATACGGTAGCCGTCAGATCGTTACTATCAGTAACTTCACCAATTGCCACATTATCAGTTTCAGGTGTGAGAACCCACGGCATGATCCCGCTGGCATCCCATTCGCTCAGGTCACCGTCAGCAACAAAATTCGCTGGTGGATTCAGCGAGATTGTTGGAACGCCTTTTGCGGTGTTCTTAATTTCGCCAGAAACACCTGCGGGTCCGAGATTCCCAGCCGCATCGGCACATTCAACCGCGTAATAGTATTTGACCTCTTTATCCTTAAGTGGATACCAAAGCCAATGAACAGCAGTTTGAGTATTTTCAACGGCCCTTTCTTCAACAAGTTCAATTCCAGGGGCGGTCAAATCAGTGATCGGTTGGGTACTGGCATAAACATTGTAGGTCTCACCAACTTCTCCATCGACATCCTGCCAGATAATCAGGTTGTAATAATCCGAAGGTACGGCGCTAACACCCGTAACTTGCGCGGGAGGCGTCCAATCGAATACTGGATTACCAGTCCAGATATCATCGAGGTAAACAGTCATTCCTGCAAAAGCTTGACCGAATCCGCCTATGGTAAATTGCTGGAGTTTTGTGGAGTCGAATTCACCTGGTACATTCTGTCCGAGATCGTTATCCCAGCAGCCATTAAATCGATTGAAGTCGGCTAAGGCAACTTTAATCTTTTTCCAACTGCCATCCCAGCCATAAGTCGCTTCACTCAGAAGATAAGCGGCTTGAAACGGATAATCTTCTTTGACTGCGCCATCGTCATCCACATCATGAAATACCAGGTTTATATCTCCCAAACCTGCTGGGGCTTTCATTTTAAATTGGACAGAATCAGTTGACCAATTGTATAGCAGATTTTTTGGGGTACTGAGTTGAAAATTAACTCCATCCCAGCCATCGCCAGTAATCCATTTAATTGAATTGGTGCCAGGAGTAAAAGCTTCTTCAGAGGTGATTTCTGCAGAACCGCTCCAGCCAGTAAACATATTGACGTTTCCTGGTACTGATTTTCCATTAAAGAAGACAACATTTACAGGTGCAATCCCTTGAAGTTCAAAATCATCAATGATGAATACACCTGAAACCGTGTCGTCAGGTTCCTGCCAGAGTGAGCCATCCTGGGAGAATTCTAATGTCCAGCCGTGGATTTTATCTAATTCAAAAATTCCGTTGCCTTCGACATTTTGACCCCAACCGGGCGCCCAAAATCCGACGTTTGATTCCATCCCGACGTCTTTCATCTCAACGTAAATTTGATTCCAGCCGGGATCCTGGTCAAGAACGTAATAATGAGAGAACCACACTTCATAATCAGCGCCATCATCACTACCCAGAATCGTACCGGAACCCGCATCTCTCAAAATAATTCGCCAATGAACTTTCCCTGGTTTTGATTGTTTGGTTTCGACATAATACCACATACTGATATGGGTATAGGTCGAAAAATCGTAAAGACCGAGAGAGTCTGGGTGCATGTGACTCATGCCAATCCAGCCGCCATATTGGTCATAGCATTCATTTTGCCATTCAATTTTTAAGGCTCCCTTTCCTTCATGAACGTTGGCTGTTTCCAAAGACAGATTAATATATGTATGTTCTCCACCATCGTCATAGATAGACCAAAAGTTTGTATCTGGTACAGTATCAAAGTTATGAATTTCAGGAAGTTTTGGTTCGTAAGGAGGAGCACCACCTCCAGTCTTAGAAATAGTGAGTACTTTATCCCCACTAAACGAGACCGAATTTTGATTCCGCATGTCTACTGAACCATTGGCACCTTCTAATGTGAAATCACCCTCAGCGGGTAAATTCGCTGGATCCCAGCTCACCGTCGTATTTTTCCCTGCCGCATTTATCACTTTTAATGTCCAATCAATATCTGTATCATAAGGGGAAACCCAGGCTCGAATATCCGAAATAAAGTAATTGGGAAACACTGGGACTTCGAAATAAGCATAATATGTCATGCCAGGAGGAGCTGCAGCAACATCCAAGTTAGCGTCAAATCCATCCGTGGCAACGGGATCACCTCCAAACGAAAGATTAAAAGTTATCGCCCCATCTGTTACTGTTAGGGGAACCTCCCATAGTGCTAATTCGTTGCTGTTGCTCATACTTTTGGTTGTAGAAACTGCAAACATAAAGATAAAACAAATCGAAGTCAGTAAAAATTTTCTCATTTTAATTTTCTCCTTAATTTAGTTGTTTAAAATGAACTTAATAACGCCATTTAGTCTATTTTTTTTGATCACCGCCTTTCATTGGTTAATTTAGAATTTTGCAAAATATACATAATTGTCATTCTGAGCGACCTTTGGGAGCAAAGAATTTTAGACCACTAACATATTTTAAAACCAATAAGTTTGTGGTCATAGATTCTTCATCGCTTCGCTCCTCAGAATGACAAAAATAGCCATTTTGCAGATGTCTCTTAGTTAATTATAATCACTTCTCAAAAAAATCAAAATAATTTACAACACCTCCTTTCGGTTCAGTTCGTAGTTATTTTAAAATTAAGAAGTAAAATTAAGAACCACTCTTTACTGATTATTTTGTTAATAAGATAACAAATTGTAGATTTCACAGACGACCAACGGAAGCACAGAGTGTAAAAATCTGTGTCATCTGTGAAATCTGGGGTTTATTTTTTTGTTTTTGCCAAAACTTTGAAATTCCGATACAGTTAATTAAATTTAACATTTAATTTTGGATTTGTCAAGTAATTTATTTTTGATTTACAGTATACTGAAAAGGGATAATTTTTTGCTTTGGAATAATCTTTAGTCACCAACGGATTTAAGAACCAGTCGGATAAAAATTTGTTAATCTCTTCTCACATCAGTAATTTCAAAACTCCCTTCAAGCCCCTCAACTGAATTTGGACCTATCCAGATTTTGAAGTTGCCAGGCTCGACAATATATTCCATATTTTGATTATAAAATCCAAGCTCATTGGCATCAAGTTGAAATTCCACCCGCTTTTTCTCACTCGGCTTTAGCGTAATTCGCTGGAAACGCTTTAATTCTTTCACAGGTCTGGTCATGCTCGCAACAACATCCTGGACATAGAGTTGTACAACTTCATCTCCGACTCGATCTCCCACATTTTGGACTCCCACACTGGCGTTTATTTTTGTTGATTGTCCAGTATTCTCAGTACTTACTTTTAGATCGCTAAACTTAAATTTTGTAAGGCTTAAACCATAACCGAAAGGATATAGCGGCGTGAAAGGAACATCCATGTATTTCGATGTAAATTTTTCATCACTGGGCGGTCTGCCGGTATTTTTGTGATTGTAATAAATAGGAACCTGTCCAACTGTCCTGGGAAAAGTAACCGTCAATTTTCCACCAGGATTAACATCCCCAAACAATACATCAGCAACGGCGTTTCCATGCTGAATACCGAGAAACCAGGTCTCTAAAATAACAGGAATATGCTCAGCAATCCAGGGTATGGAAAGCGGTCGTCCATTCATTAAAACAACGACGATCGGCTTTCTTGTTTCAAAAATGGCTTTCACCAATTCCATCTGGTTGCCAGGCAGATCAAGCGAGGCGCGAGACGCTGCCTCTCCACTCATCGCTGCGCTCTCTCCAACAACAACAACAACAGCGTCTGCCATGTTAGCGATTTGGATCGCCTCGGAGAATCCATCCGTTGATTGACTGTTAATCTCACATCCTTTGACGTAATGAACTTTTTCAGGTGAAATCTTTGTTTTTATCCCTTCGAGAACGGTCACAATATCTTTCGCTTTGCCTTCGCAATGCCAGCAGCCCAGCGGATCATATCTGCTGTCTGCTAAAGGTCCGATTACAGCCACTGATTTTATATTTTTGCTCAAGGGTAGAAGATTTTTATCATTTTTTAATAGGACAATAGATTTTTGGGCACTTTCAAGAGCTAAGGAAAGATGGTTTTTATGGAGGATAAGAGAATCTTCCAATTGCGGATCAACATACGGATGATCAAACAAGCCGAGCTGAAATTTGATACGGAGTACCCGACGTACCGCTTCATCAATCCTTTTCTCTTCAATTTGACCCTGTTGAACTAAATCCGCAAGATTGTTTATATAAACAAAACCCATCATATCCATATCCACGCCCGCCAGCAACGCTTTTTTGCCTACGTCAGCGGGTGTTGCGCCAATACCATGATTAAGTAATTCCCCGATGGAGTTCCAATCACTCACCACAAAGCCGTTAAAACTCCACTCGTTACGGAGAACCTGGGTGAGTGTAAAAGGATTGGCAGAGGCAGGTACGCCGTTAATTTCGTTAAACGCACTCATTATCGTTCCAGCCCCGGCATCAATAGCTGCTTTGAACGAGGGTAGGTAGATTTCCCGAAGCGTATTGATGGCAATATCGACCGTATTGTAGTCTCTGCCCCCCTGGGCAGCACCATAAGCCACATAATGTTTGGGGCAGGCAACAATGGTGAGTGGATCCTTCAGATCGGTTCCTTGAAATCCTCTTACTTTCGCAGCAGCCAGAACTGATCCCAGATAGTGGTCTTCGCCAGAACCTTCTGCGATTCTGCCCCAGCGAGGATCACGGGCAATATCTACCATCGGTGCGAAAGTCCAATGCGTGCCAGATGCCGCCGCTTCCTTTGCCGCCATCGCCGACGTTTTTTCAACCAATTTTGGATCCCAACTGGCTGCCTCTGCCAAAGGAATGGGATATATGGTGCGATAACCATGAATGACGTCGTTCCCTATAATAAGTGGGATCTTCAAACGTGATTGTTCAACTGCGATTTTTTGTAGTTCATTTGATGTTTTTGCGCCTCTGACATTCAAAAGGGAACCGATTTTTCCTTCCCGAATTTGCTGCCTATATTCATTAGTGATGCCACTGACTTGATGTAACTGTCCGATTTTTTCGGCCAATGCCATCTGATGGAGCAATGTTTCGATCTTATTTTCAACGTCAGAATTAATGGGCAGATTTTGAGCAGATAATGTTAAAGCATAAATGAATACGATTAGAAAAATGCAAATCAATTTTGTTACTTTCACGTTCGATCTCCTATGTTAGGATTAATATGATTCTCCAACTGATAGAAACAACCCAACAAATGGTAATATCACAAATTCCAAATAATCTTCAAATCCCAATGACCAACAGTGTTTGGAAATTAAATATTGGCAAATGTAATTCACTTGAAATTTGAATATTGAGTTTTGAAATTTAAAAAAATATCTGTGAATCTCGGTTAACTCCGTTGCTTCTTGTAAGGTTTTATTCATAGTTTATTTTTCTCGCACCATTCCAACAACTGATCCATGATTTGAAACCCTTCTTCCAGATAAATCCCTGGCTGATCTTCAGGCGTCAACAGCCGATAGTTGAACGGCAGCCGAATCGAATTGACTCCCCAGGATGCGATTTTCTGAATATCTTCCTCAGTCACATAATTACTGATATAACGCTGGTAAAATTGATCCGCATTCTCCTGCCCGATGAGTTCGACGATCATCTTGCGAATCGAAGACGGCGATCCAAAGCCTGGAATATGTAGTTGATAACCTTCCTGCACCAACCAGCCGCCCAGTCCAATCCCTCGCAGCAAGATTTTTTGTCCATTGGAGTCAACGATCTCCCCTGCCTGGGTTTTTAGATAGGCTTGTCCATTTTGAGAGAAAAGAAGAAAAAACAAGATAGGAATGAAGAAAAATCTTAAAATTCTCATATTTAGTTTTCCATTGTTCGTTTTATTTCAACAATGAAATATATACAAGAATTACACCAGAGTCAAGTAATAAATGCAACAATTATGATTTCATAGGATTAGAGAGATGGGAAAGTTGGTAAAGAGAGGGGGAGATTATTAAGGTGATAATGGGGGATTATTATTTTGAGAAGAGTGTTTCAAAAATTCATCATCTTCAAAACAGTCAGTTGGATAGCGATTTTGGGTAGTAGTGGTACAAGTTATGTTTGAGCTAATTCAAAAATTTTCATGCAAGAATTCTTAAAGCCTTCTAATTTCTAAAACCTTCGCCTCCGCAGGCGCAATGACTTTTTCTTCAATTGTTTCAATTAAATTATCAGCCTCTTTGTAGCGATGGATAGGAAGTACCCAAGGATATCTTTTAAAATGTTCAAACATACCGTATTCATCTTTTCCATTTTGAAGTAAGGGCTGAACTGCAACAGAAGGAAGATTTGGCACAATGGCTTTTAATTCTTGTGGGATACTCTTAGCATCTGTTATGTCAGCAATAATGAACCGTGCGAGATGCGCCAATATAGAAATGGTTTCTGTTATATCTCGGCTGCTTGGCCCTTCAAAATCAAACAAAACAGGTAAATAATTTCTTTTACGAATTTCTTCTCTTATGACATCCAAAATAGCTTTTTTTTCTTTGATAAACCTACCCAAAATTAAAACAACTTTAGATGTAATAGTATCTATAACATTACGGATTTTTTCATTATTAATTAACAAATATACAAATTGAGCAACTTCAAGATTATCGATTGTAATAACATGCTTATTTTTTTCTGAAATTATAAGATTAGATTGTATCGTATCTTCTAAATTTAAATTCCAGGCAGAAATTCCATAGATTGAAGATCCAGAAAGGTTTGCTTTTTTGAGATTTGTTTCGACGAGGATTGCTTTGTTCAGGTTTGCCTTGCTGAGGTTCGCCCCGCAGAGGTCTGTCTCACTGAGGTCAGCCCCACTAAGGTCTGCGTCTCTGAGGTTTGCATTTTTGAGGTTTGCATATTTGAGGTTTGCTCCTCTGAGGTCTGCTTCTTCGAGGTCTGCCTCGCTGATGAGTGCCCTTATGAGGTTTGCCCAGCTGAGGTATGACCTGACGAGCTGCGCTCGGCTGAGGTTTGTCCCGCTGAGGTTTGCCTTGTTTAGGTTTGCCCCGCTGATGTCTGTGCCGCTTAGCTTTGCCCGGCTTAGGTCTAGTTCTATGTTAAGATTGTTTCCTCTCCAATTATTCCAAACCTCAGCCCCTTGTTTTAAAATATTTAGATGTTCCTCATTTGCCATTAGAATTACCTCACTTTTTTAGAAATCAAAACCGCAACACCTTCACCGTCCTACTTTTATCCTCATCATAAGCCTTTGTATATCTCCCTGTCGTATTAGGAGCTCTCAAGAAATGGGTTGACCTATAAACGAATTCCTTTCAATTCATCGATATTATACAAATTATACAACTCGTTGTCAAGAATTATTTTTAATGATGTTATAAAATTATTTCAACCATAGTTCCTTACATATCCGATAACAATTCGGTGGCACCAACCCAAGCTTCCGAGCCACTTCGCATCCGATGAAGTATGATCCCTCACAAACATAAAATATTCCCATCGCATTTTTTCATTGCAAGTTTAAACGCTCTATTAAAATCGCCATATAACTTTTGCTTGACTTTACGAGTTAATTTTTCTATATTGATTGGCAAATCATTGATTATTTCACTTCATTAAATTTTATGATCAAATTTCTGGTGGTCAATTATGGATGCATCAACAATCGATACGGTTGAAAATATTTTGCAATCTGCTAAAAAATTAAACTCAATTGAACGCCTATCAATAGCCCGTGCTTTGCTCAAAGATATTCCAGAGCGACTGAGAAAAGAAATTAAGCTGCCTTTGATTTCAGGACTGAATGAACAAGAATTGGATGTTTTGGCAAAGACTTCTTTGTCGCCATCTCGAAATCGACGTTTAAAATATTTATTAAGGAAAAACCGAGAGGGAAAATTAAACGAGAAGGAATCTGAGGAGCTTGATACATTACTTGCCGAAAGCGACAAAATTGCGCTGTTAAAAGCTAAAGCACAGTACACGCTTCAAAAAATTAAAGGTCAGTAAAAAATGCCTTATATATCCGCTGTGCTTCGAGCTAGAATTCGTCGCAAATTTTATGATGCCTGTGCCTATTGTCGTTCGCCTGAACAATTGATGGGTGTAATCTTTGAGATAGACCATATTATTCCTCTGGCAGAAGGTGGAAAAACTCAGGAAGAAAACCTCTGCCTTTGTTGTCCAACCTGTAATCGTTACAAAGCCGCCAATATTGCTGCAATCGATCCGCTAACTCAAAAATTATGTTCTTTATTCCATTCTGTATTGGATCATTGGGATGATCACTTTTATTGGAGTAATGATTTTTCCCTTCTCCTTGGTAAAACCGAAACTGGCAGAGCTACTATTGATTTACTGAGAATGAATCGTCCTATCCTCGTGGAATTGCGTAAGTATTGGAAAGAGCTTGGGAAGCACCCAATTTAATAAATTGTTGCAAAATAAAAGCCTTGTGATAGTTGATGTGGAAAATTAAAGATAGATAGAACAATGAATGGAAAAGAATTGATGTTTGGCTATGATAGAGAAGTTGATGTTCTCTATATTTCATTAGGTAAGCCAAAGAAAGGAATGCAATATATCGAGTTAAGCTCAAACCTTATTTTAAGGCTGGATCCAAAATCAAAAGAGATCGTTGGGATTACCATAATTGATTTTTCAAAACAGTTCTCTGGAGAGCGATATTTTAGCAAGGTTCCTATCATGGCTTCGTTTTTACCTGGTAAAGAAATATCAGCATTACTTGAGAGCGAGAAGATTGCAGATTTTAACAATTAATTGAAAAATAAAAACCTTAAAGCAAAAGATAGTCAAAGCTCTGGAAAAAGGAAAGAATATGAAACTCTCAAACATCACCGAAATTTTAGGTGGAGAGAAGATTCTTCGAAAGAAAATCCAAAATCGTATGGATTTAGTTGAATTGAGTGACATCGGTGTCACCAAAGATGCTCTTTTAAACCTGGCAAATTATTTAAGCTGTTCAATGAGTCAAATAGCAACGCTGCTTTCGATGACTGAGCGCACAATTTAGAAGTACCGCCCTGGTGAATCATTTAATCGTTTTGTATCCGAGTAAATTTTGCAGATTGCTGAAGTAGCAGTTAGAGGTGCTGAGGTATTTGAAGATAAAGATAAGTTTTTGATATGGATGAACAACCCAAATAAAGCTTTAGCTGATAAGACTCCAATGAGCTTACTGAACTCAAGATTTGGGACAGATATGATACTGGACGAGCTTGGCAGAATTGAGCACGGGGTGTTCTCTTAAAGAGAAATCATTTATATTGGAATCCCGGCAGCATCTGGAGTCATTTCATAAGATCGTGTCCAAGATTATGTTATTCTTGGGGAATTATCTCTGGATGGAAGTTTGCGGTCCATTCGGGGGGCTCTGCCAATTGCAGTAGATATAAGTAAAAATCACAACAAAGGAATTGTACTCCCAATTGAAAACGCTAGCGAAGCAGCGATGGCCCAGGGAGTAAAGGTTCATCCTGTTGCCAGTTTGGCTGAAGCTGTTGAATTTTTCAATGGTGTGAAAGTAATCGAGCCGTATAAAGTCTCATTGGCGGAAGTTTTTTCGAGTAGCCGCCTCTACCTAATAGATTTTCAGGATGTGAAAGGTCAGGAACATGTGAAACGGGCATTAGAGGTTGCAGCCGCGGGCGGACATAATATTATTATGATTGGTCTCCCAGGTTCTGGAAAAACGATGTTAGCCAAGCGATTTCCAACGATTCTGCCCGATTTAACCTTAGCTGAAGCCTTGGAGACAACAAAAATTCACTCTGTCGCAGGATTGCTCCCTTCGCATACACCTCTGATTGCGACTCGCCCCTTTCGCTCTCCGCACCATACAATTTCTGAGGCGGGAAAGGTGCAATGGGAGGTATCAGTTTCTGATCAATTCGGTTGTTTGAATTAGATGATATGATATAATTAATTTCTCGCCATTAATAGAATCTTTCATGTTTATAATACCTCACTTTTTTCTTGCTTTGTTACAAAATTTACATTATATTCATTACTGCCGAGTTACCTTCCTTTCTGTGATTTTTAGTAAATACTCTTGATAAATGAAATAATTGGACATTTCAGACAATCATAGACGGTTCCAGTTATATTGTTTAACCACAAAAATAATATCAGATTTTGAGTGAAAATTTTTTGCCCCTTTATTTTCTGGTAATCGATATATTAACAAATAATTATCTAGAGCCAAAAATATTTTTGGGGCTGTATAAACTAGGTTATACATCATATGAAAACCGAAGACTTCACATTTCTTGATCCAGGTCGTTTGGTGGATGGTGATTTGGAGCTCGTGCTTGTCAAAAAGAAAACTGGAAATCCGGAAAAAGAACTCGTTCCCGCATATGATTTTAAAATGAGACTATTAGGAACTGAGATGAAGATGGGGCATATTAACCTCAGGATTGGCAATATTGACAAGATTGTGAAATATGGTGGACACATTGGCTACGGTGTTGATCCTGAGTATCGAGGACATCGGTATGCTGCCCGAAGCTGTCGGCTGCTTTTTCCATTTGCTAAGAGGCATGGCTTGAACACCTTATGGATCACTTGTAACCCAGGCAATCTAGGTTCTCGAAAAACCTGTGAGATAGCAGGCGGGAAGCTTATCGAAATTGTGGATTTGCCTGAAGATAATGACATGTACAAGAAAGGTGATCGTAAGAAATGTCGTTATCGATTTGATCTTTAGATATAAAGATGTATAACCAGCGGATGGACACAGAAAGGTCTTTGCTGGCGCTTACACCATCAAGGCATCCACATCGTTAGCCATAATAAAGTAAAATTCTTATTTTTATTAATAATGCCCGAGGCAGAATACTTTGCAGTTTTTAATAATACTGAGGGTAATAAAGTCGCATTACCTTCAGTGAAATAATAAACTTATAGGAGCAAAAAATGAATCGATTAATTTTTATTATATTATTTATTCCCCATTTACTTTTTTCACCAGAATCAGAAAATAATAATGTGTGGAAACCGTTACAGTATTTTGTCGGAGAATGGGAAGGTCAGAGCACAGGGAAAGCAGGTGAAGGAAATGGTGAAAGAATTTATAAATTTATCATGAATAATACCTACCTTTACTACCAAAATACTATGAAATTTGAACCACAAGAAAAAAGCAAGCAGAGACTTCAAAAGACAGTCTTTCCGTTAATTCCTTGGAATTAAATTACTCCAATTCACAGATGCGAAAATTCAAGCAAAAGAATATGAAGACAAAATTTTTAGTGGATTAATAATGAAATGAGAGTTTCCCATAAATGATACTTCTGCCACGTTGAACATTCATGGGGATTTTGGTTGGGAAGATTCGAAAACGCAGGCACAGATGCTGGTAATGCCAGTTTTGTCTGATTATGGACAAGTGAACCGAATTTGGAGTCATCCACCGTGAATGGATATCGTGTGCGAATCGGTGGATTTGGCATTGGTGTTCAACAGATCTATCGTGAACGGATCGATAATGGCATTCCTTCAACAATTATAATCGGTACAATTAAAATACCCTCACATATAAGGAACAACTCAAGATCCGCATCAATATGAATATTTAGATACTAATCTCAACATAGGAAATTATCAATATAGACTCAAGCAAATAGACATAGATGGAGGATTTAAGTATTCCAATATACTTTCTATTGCGGTAGAGATACACAATAAGTTTCAACTGACCCAGAATCATCCAAATCCATTTAATACATCAACACAAATTTCTTACTTGATATTAACTCCAGATTTTGTCACATTGAAAATCTTTGATACGCTGGGAAAAGAAGTTGAGACACTAGTTGATGAATTTCAAGAAGC
>JABAOC010015337.1_pt2 | contig 30415 bp, 23 predicted proteins | sample 7062161 | NCBI WGS metagenome assembly JABAOC01 (sample SAMN14538625, study PRJNA623070) | marine sediment metagenome | biome: marine biome [ENVO:00000428]; feature: marine pelagic biome [ENVO:01000023]; material: deep marine sediment [ENVO:00002113] | place: India: Gulf of Khambhat ... | reverse complement strand
GCTGGGAGTGAGACGACTTCTGCCACCCCCATCAGCCCCGCGAGCACCTCGGGGAAGGGCGACACATCCACCATGCTTAGGATCCGCCAGCGCCTCACTTCGTATTCTCCGATGCCTGGATCCGGGAGCTGTGGTCTGCGCGCATCTCACCTTACGACTGAGATGGCGGCCACTAAAGCCTCCCCTTGCTTAGTCGCATCGGGCCCGAGAGTTATCGAAAGAGACTCGATGGCAACATCCGGCCGGGGGTTCACCCATTCCTGGGCGTAGAGGGTGTGGCCCGGGCCTGCCGGCACCGGCACCGCGCGGAAGCAGTAGTCAGCTCTCGACGCTGGCCAGCTTCCGGCTACGCGGCCGATGTCCTCACCGAAGAAGGCCGAGAAGGTTGCCCGCTTGCCGTCAGCGTACTTCACCTGATACCTGAGCACATCTGCGGGCCCGCGATCGAATGACCACGTGGGGCCGTGGTACACGCCTTCCAGCGTCGCTCCCTGAAGCACCAACAGCCGGGCGGCCTTGCGTCCAACAGGGATCGAGGATGATCTTGGATGGGCCGAATCGAGTACGACTGCCCCCTTCATCACGCTCCCCTTGGCTGACAAGGCGAATACTCTCCCCGCCGACCGGCTGCCACCGCCCGCTGGCGCCCTCAGCCTCCCGGCCAGCGATGCCGGCAGCGGCTGAGCGGCCGCGGTGAGGTCGATGGGCGTCGCTTTGCCTTTCCCACCCGATACAAGCCAGCGCTCTTGCCCGGTCAGGCATTCGACCGCGCGCGTCAGCCACGGGGCCATTCTCAAAGACGTCCGCTCGCGGTCTGTGTGTCGGCCGCCCCACCACATGTCTGCGCCAGCGAAGATATCATAGAAGGCACCGTTGTGGCCAAACGCGTAAGGCGAAACCTCACACCACGTGGACATCTCCGCCCCCAATACGAAGGGGACCTTTGCGCGTTCCTGGATGTTCGCCTTCTTGAAGGGGTTGAAGTTCCCGTAGACGACGTCGAAGCCGTGTTTGTGGAAGTTACGCTCGGACTTCGGATCGGAGGCATAGTACCAATCGAGGATGAGCAGATCGTGCGGCACCCGCTCCGCGGCCCGATACGTCGCCGGCATGAAGTCCTTCTTCCCCGATCCCCGGTCGATTGTCCACTTCGCTACCCCTCCCATGCGAGTTCCGTCAGGGCGCGTAATGTTCATGAACTTGTCGCCCCACAGGAAAGTCCTGATGCCGCGCGCCGCGAGGAAATCGTGGATTCTGGTCACATCCTCCGCGAAGATGTCGTGGGCACTGCGCTTGCGGCACTTGGGGCAGATGCGGAATGTGTAGGCCTCATCATGGCCGATGTGCATGATGCGGGGCGCGAACAAATCGATCACTTCATCCATGACGTCGAAGAGCAGCTCGTAGCTCTTAGGGTTGGAGGGGCAGTAGGTATCCGGCCAGGGATCGTTCGCGCGTTCCGCGATCTCAGGGTGTGCGCAGCACAGGTAGTAACAGTGGCTGAGAGACTGCACCTCGGGGATGATCTCGATCTGCCGCCGGTCGCACTCGGCCTTGAGCTGGCGCAGCTCCTTTTTGGTCAACCAGGTGCCGCCGGCGAGTTCCGTGTGAGGTGAGTCCTTACGGAAGTAACGCGAGCTCTGTAGCGCACTCGGGCCCCGGCGAGGCGACCGGCCCCAGTAGTTCAGCTTGTATTCCGACCCCTTGCTGCCATAGGGATCTGTGTCCTTGTCGTAGTCATAGGTCAGGGCGTCCTTGCAGAACTTGGCCCAGGCCCGGTTGATTTCCGGGTGCCGCTCGTACTCCATCCCCCCGCCGATCTCCAGAACGAGGGTGTTCAGCTTCACCTCAGCCATGAAGTCCAGGAACTGCCAGACGAAGCTCATCTGTTCTTTCGGTGGGACGTACATGTGAACGCCGCGGATAGGGAAGGCAGGCCAGTCACGGACCACGATACGCGCCGGGGGCGCGTCGGACCTTAGGAGTTGAACCAGAGTCTGAGCGCCGTGGAGAAGGCCGCGATGATCGCTCCCCGCCAGCACCACCCCCGTCGCATTCAGTGATAGTACATAGCCCTCCGGCTTGCTGACCGGGCGAATGCCACTGGGGAGCTCGTCCATCGTAGTAAGGGTCAGCAGGGATTTGCCGTCTCCCGCTGCTGACGACACGAGGCGTCGTGCTGCCGTACGGTTGATTGCCGCGGCTGCCTCTCCGGCGGCGGCGCCCAGCCATGGGGCGGCGCCGGCGACGTTCAGGCGCATCGGGAGCGAAAGCGATACCGCGCCTTCTTCCGGCTTGACCTCGCGGGGGCGGGGCCAAATCAGGTTCGCGTACCAGTCTCTTTTCATCTCATCACTCCGTGGGTCTCGTACTCGGGCCGGTTGGCAGTCTGACTCCCCGACTCTGGGCTCCGTACGCCCGCCGGTCCCTGCAAACCAGAGTTATGGATATGTCTCTCTCCGCTAGCAAGCGCGATCAACGTCTCATCCTTCACCGAAACTCGCGATCCCGCGCCTCTTCGTGCCGCTCGTCCACGACCGGAAGAGCGATCTCTCCGATCCCGTCGACGGCGGCGCCAAGGGTCACCCCATTGCCCAATCGCTCGCTGGGCGGCAGGGAGACGCCCTCACCGGCCGGACCAAGGGAAACAACGTCGCCAGGCAACAGCGTGGTCATGCGCGAGACCATTGCTATCATCTCGCCGAGGCCGCGCCGGTACGCCGCGGTGGAGGTCTCGACCTGTCGTCCCGACGAGCACCAGACCCGCATAGGCCGCGCGTCTCCCAGCCCCGACAGGGGCACGGTAGACCCCAACCGGTGGAACCCGTCGCCCCAGGCGCCCATCACGTAGGCAGAGCGGCACTCGTAGTCATTGGGGTCGCGGAGTGGGTCAGTGAGCGAGGTGTCCACGACCGAGAGCATCACTGCCGTCCCCTCCAGCCGGTCGAGCGCGTCGGCCGGCGCAACGTTGTAGACGGGCACAGGGCCGATCACCGCGGCCAGTTCGGCGGAGCACCGGATCATCCCGGCTGATGGCGGTAGGACGATGGGAGACAGCGAATCGTCGACGGAACGATCAGGACAGAGAAACGGGCACAGGCCGACCCACTCCGGGATACCTTCCAGGCGGTCAGCCCCGCGGTAGTTGCCCCGCAACATCCACAGGCTCTTCCCTCTCGGCACCTGGCGCACACCGCGGCTGCGGATCGCGGCAAGAAATGGGCTCTCCCGCGGTTCGTCGAGTCCGCTGGCTCGCACCAGCCGCGTGCGCAGCTCGCCGACATGCTCCAGGTCCACCATAACCTCGGCCTGCGAGCCCGGAGCGTCGCCGAGCTCGGTCCAGTTCCCATCCCAGCCGGCCGCGCCGAGGCCCACGACCGTTCCCGCGGGCAGCGTCATGAAGCGCGACAGGTAAGCGATCAGATACTCGGCCCCGAGGAGATAGGCGCCGGTGTAGGAGCGATCATTGTAGGCGCCGTCCTGACCGGTGCGCATCACCAAGTTGTAGAGAGGGGCCGATGTGCGGCTTGCACCGGCCATCTTCTGGAGCATGGAGCGCCCATACTGCTCAGCGAACCTTGCAGTCAGCTCGTCGAGAGGGACAACGCGCGGGCCCATGGCGCCACATCCGTCCGCAGCCTTCGCCAGGGTGTCAAGGGAGTACTGCTGGTGTGTGGAGAAGCGCTCCGGAGGCGCTTGGGTAGAGAAGTCCGAGTGCGCTCCGCTGAGGAAGAGATCGTTAAGGCAAGTGACGCCGGCGATGTACTCCACCACCCCTTCCTCAGGGACCTGGCATGCTTCGCGGCCCAAGACGACGCCCAGTTCAGCGCCATAGGACACCTCACAGCCTCGGGGGACCGCCAGTACGTGACCACCGCCGCTGAAGGAGGTCAGTGGTCGGATCCGCCAGTGAGGCACGCGAGGGAGCATCCAGCGCTTAGCGAGGTCTGCCTGGCGCTTCCAAACGGTAGCCGAGTTCCCATGGGCGAAGATGTAGAGTGGCGGGTTTGGGACTGCTTCCATCCTCCACCTCAGACGTCAGGGGCGCGGGCGCGACCGGTCCGCGGTCCCAACCCGCGCCCGGCCCGACGCAATCCCATCTCTCTCAACCGCGCCACGATCATAGACCCGGCCTGGTAGGGCGTCCATGCCTGAACGAATGGGAAGCATGTCCGGGACGATGGTTGCGCCTGGGAATGCGCGCGCTCAGAGTCGGAATCTCCAATCGGATCAGGTCACAAGACAGGCAGTTGCCAGCGCAGACTAGTGGCCGGCTCACCTCGCGCCGCTTTCCCCGGGTGTCACCACATCGGCTTCACAGAGGCGGTTCCGCAGCCTCAGGTACGCCACGTAGTCGGCGTAGGATGTCTCGGGAATGGGGGAGTGATCGAGAGTTGCGATATAGCCGGTATCCCCCATACCGGTCAGACGCCGGTGGAGCTCGGCCCGGGCGGCAGCAGGCCCGAGCGCGACCTGCCGCTTGTTGACGCCCCCTATAAGGGCCATGCTGTCCCCATAGCGCTGGCGAACCTTCACCACATCCATGCCAGCATCCACCTCGAAGGGGGCGAGCATATTGATGCCGGCTTCGAGCCAGAGAGGAACAATGCTCTCAATGTTGCCATCCGAATCAACCATAAGAAGGCGCAGGCCTACGCTGCGGAAGTGCTCGATCACACGCCGGTAGTGTGGCAGAAAGAAGCGGCGGAAATGTGCTGGTGAAAGGAGTGGCCCGTTCTTATATGCCAAGTCCTCCCAAAACAGGAGATAGTCCACATCGACTTCGCGTAAGGCGCGATCGAACACCTGGATGAGGAAATCACCCCAGAACTCGCTGATCTCTTCAACCAGCGCGGCGTCTTCGTGGAAGGCTAGAGAGAGCCCCTCCACCCCCATCAGCTCCCGCAGCAACCCGTACCAGCCGTAAGTCCAAGCGCAGACCGGATAGTCGCGTCCCTCCCATCTCCTCTTGCGCTCTTCCCAGTCTTCCGGGTAACGTGCCGGTGTGCTCGGGTCCCACGACGCCCTGAACCGGCCGAAGTCCTCTCGTGTCTGGAGACTGAAGGAGAGGGACTGGGGTATACTCTCGCCCACCTTCGACACTCGCACCAATGCCCCCCACGCGTTTCGGACTAGAGCGGTCCGGTCGTTCTCATCAACCACTGGCTCGCTGAAGTCCGGCATGAGCCTCACGTCCACGCCAAGCCGCTCGGCCATTGGGCCGTTGGCGTAGCCGCACCCGCGGTCGAAGCCGAAGTGCCGTACCCAGCCCACTTCCGAAGGCACATTGGACGGAAGCCCCTCGCCATGCCACCGCACCGTCGTGTCAGCGCGGAAGCACCATTCCCACCGGGGCATGCGGTCCAGACCTCTGAAGTGCATGCAGTTCAGGAATCGCTCACGATCGGTCACGGACAAATGCTCACGCGCGGGAAGCTCCCCAGCTCGCTCCCACAGATCTCATGCAGGCGCGTCATGCAGTAGCACAACTCGGGGAATCCAACGTTGATCTGAAGCATGTGATCGAACGTGGGGAAGTAGCCGCCCTGTTCCAGCACCGGCGGAATCTTGGCCAGTTCGGCATCAATGCAACGGCCGTTGCCGCTGTTGACGATCTCCTTCTCGATGCCGCCGATGAATATCATGTTCGGGTGACGCTCGCGATACTCGATAACGGGATTACCGCATACCTGCTCCAGCGGCCAGCTGCCGTTGAACCCGACTTCTTCGAGCAGTGCGCAGAGCTCGCCCACCTTGCCATCGCAATCGACGATCAGCAACTCTACGCCGCAGTCCCGGCAGAACGATGCGACGCGTCGGTAGTACGGTGCGCAGAACTCGCGAAAGGTCTTGGGGCTGATCATCAACCCGTGGTTGTAGGCAAAGTCCTCCCAGATGTTCACGACCTCCGGCCGCAGCGCCTCGATCACTGGGAGGACAAAGCGCTCCGTCTCGTGCAGCTCATGCCTGATGATCTCGCGCACGAACTCAGGCTCATCATAGATGCCCATGAGCGCGCGTTCGGGGCCCATCAGGTTCCGCACGTGGCCCCACGTTCCGGTGACGTGGACCATGAGCGGGCGCGTTCGACCGGCGAATCTCCGCACCTGCTCATCGAGCATCTCCGCGGACGCGTGGGTACACCCGAAGCTCTTGTACCTCTCCCACGATGCCCGGTCGCGCACAGCGAACTCGATGAAGTCTGGCATGCTGTAGCTCGTAGCCCAGTCTTTCACTCGCCGCGTCAGCGCCCCGGTTTCCGAGCGCTCATACTCAAACTCCCCGTCGATCCAGGTCTCGACTTCGGGCGTACGTCCGCCAGCCCCGATTCCCCGCGCGGTGTCGAACGTGCACTGACCCCAGTAGCGGCACCAGGTCTCATTGTCCGTGACCCACTCCGGCAGCCCCTCCCGGTGGAGCTTCGCGAGGCCACCTTGCGAGATGTTGTAGCCGCCCAGACAGAGCAACAGTGGCCAGTAATCCGGCCTCTCAAAGTGCACGACTGCTTTGAAGCGTTCCAGCTCGTCCATGGGGACCTCTTCGGGCAGCTACTGCCGGAGCACGAATCTTACCGTCTCGTCCGGTTCGACTGGCTCGAACCGAACCTTCACGCCGGGCGGCGCCTGCGCGGTCAGATCGATGGCGTGCTCTTGCCGCTGCCAGCCGATCTGCACGTCCCCCGCGATTGTGGGCACGATCCCGCTGGCATGGTCGAGCCCCGAGAACGCCGGAGAGAGACGCACCAGCGCTCCTTCCACTCGGGCGCCGAGAACGTGACGCTGTAGGAGCGCGCCCGCAAGCGAGGCGTAGGAGTGGCACCGGGAGTAAGCCGGACTCCAGCGGCAGTCGGCGCCTGGAACGCCATTCATGTCGAAGAACTCCGGCACCTGTTTGAGGTCGGCATCCAGCATGCGCCCGTAGTAGTCGCGAACAAGGGATACCGCTGCCTCGCCCTTGCCGTGACGGAACAGCGCCTCCACCGCCAGCGCGATCCCGATGCCGCTGCGAGGGGGCTTGAGACGTCGTTCGACGATCGTCTCAAGGCTACGCTCGCGGATGCGCGTCGGGATGTGATCGAAGAACCGCAGTGTGGCGATGTGAGGGTGCATACACCCCGCGTCGACCCGCCTGCCATTCACCAGACAGTCGGCCACGTGACCTGTTCGGGAATTCACGAAGGCGCCAAAGAACCGTGCCTCGAGTTCGGAGGCCCTCTGATCAGTGGCCCGCGCCTCGGACTCCTTCCCCAGCGCGAGGGCCATCGCTGAGATCGCCTTCAGCGCGCCATGATAGACACCCTGGGTGAAGCTGTAGAGTGCGGGTTGCCGCTGGAGGCCCTCGTAACCCCAGTCGATATGATCGCTCCCCGGCACTTCGCCGATGGTGGCGAACCCGTCGCGCTCGGAGCGCGCGTAGTAATCCATGCACCGTTTGCAGACCGGGTAGATCTCGTCGAGGAATCCCTGGTCTTGCGTGTACTCGAAGTGCTCCCACACGGCCAGCATGAAGTAGAAGTTGAAGTTGAGCCAGTCATTGGATAGGTACCTGGAGGTGCTGCTGTCCAGGAGCCTCTCAAGCGGACGGCAGCTAGGGCCGTAGGAGAGCAGGTGGCCGTTGGGCAGTTGGAGGATGGCGAACTGGCGGAAGCACTTGCGGGCGAGCGCGGCATCGCCGAAGCAGTAGTAATGCTGAAGCGCCTGGAACCGGAAGTCCATCATCCAGAGCACCTGCTCTCGCCCAACGCAGTCGGCGAAGTGCTCCATCGCGCAGGTCTCTGCGGTCAGCGCGCACATCCTCCAGATGGCATCGAGCCTCGGATCAGAGCAGCTGAATGCCCCTCGATGCGAGACCGGGTAGTTTGTCCGTATCCACTGGATTCTCCGAATGGCGACCGGGTTGCGCGCTCCCGTCACGACCAACCGGAAGTAGCGCCCTCCTCGCGCGGTGAATGGAGACCAGCTAAGCGCGCCCCTTCCCAGATGGATCGTATCCCACAGCGTCATGTTCAGCGATTCACCGTAGTACAGCTCGATCGTCCCGCCAGTGCTGTCCGCGATCTCCACGCGCGGATAGCCGGCAACAACACGGCCCATATCAAACAGCAGTTCCTGTCGGTCCTGCCGGTCGTTCCATATCCTGAAGTCGCCCGCCGCTCGCTCCGCCTTGTCGCCGATGATGGTGTAAACGCGGTCGGCATCGCACTCCCAGGTGCCCTGGCCTCCGGGCGAAGCGTAATAGACGTTGAGAGGGTCGAGCGCCTCCGCCGTGAGCTCAGGCGTGTCCTTCGCCACCAGCCTCGTCCACGGGCCGCCCTCGGCAGGAGCCACGACCCGTGCGCTCGACCAGGCAGAGTCGTCGAACGTTGCCGTGCTCCAGCTGGCGAGAGCTTCGCCTGCGTGGTACTCCTCTCTCCACTCGCGATGAAAGGAGGCCGGCTCAGTGCGCTCCGCGTAGGCCGGGTCCCTTGTGGTCTTCCACTGNNCCAGACGTGTGTCCTGCCGTCTATCTCCAGCTGCGCCAGGCATCCGCCCGGCCCTTCGGCGTGGCGTTCCATCACGCCCGGTGCCCCCTGGCCCAGGTAATGCACCTCGATCGCCAGGGCATTTGCCCCTCGCCTGACGAGCCCAGTCACGTCGCACGTGTGGTACGTCTTCCCGCGGAAGTAGCAGCGGTCCGGCCCGCGGCCGATCAGCAGGCCGTTGAGATACACGTGTCCGAAGTGAGCCGCTGTCCAGTGCAGCCGTGCAGACCGCGGGGCCCGTCGACATACGAACCTGCGGCGGAACAAGTGATAGGTGTTCGGCGCCTCAGGCCGCTCCGGCGTCCAGATCCAGGCCGCTTTCCAGCGCAGCCGCGCCTCGGTCTTCACCAGTTTCCTTCGCCGGAAGTCGGCGTACTCCGGGCTGACGTCGCTCCGTACAGCAGCGGCGCCTCGCTCGAAGGCATCGGGGGATAGTCCGGACGGCCGATGCGCTTCACCAGGCTGCTGATCTTCACCGGCCTTCCAGTGGCGATGGACTTGTTCGCCGCCACGCCTGTCAGTATCGAGTAAGCGCCTGATCGCTGGTCGGCTTTCCGCAAGTACTTGTCCGCCGGCGGATTGGGGTGGAGCAGATCGGCGAGCATCGCTGCATCGCCGCCCCCATGGGGCCCCTCGCCCACGGTCACCTCGACGAGGTAGGGCTCCTCGAAGTGCGGGCAGATGCGCAGCAGCGGTTCGCCGGGCAGGGCCGTCCCCAGGATGCCTGCCACCTGGTCGCCCGCGCCCTTCCCCTTCCGAACGTCGAAGTGCTCGCCCTCGGTGAACTCAAGCCGCCCTTTCGTGCCGTTGAAGCTGATCGTCATCCCCTCCCACGGCAGGAAGGAGTTCAGCGAATACGTCATTTTGGTGCCGTTCTCATAGCCGACGACGAGGTTCATCGTGTCGTAGATGTCTATCTCATCGTTGAACACACACCGATCGCGGACGTAGCCGTCATACTGCTCATTGTCGAGGTAGAGCTCCTTCGCCTCGCCGCTGCTGATATCGAAGAAGAACGGACACCTCACCGAGACGGAGCATTCCTTGCATCGCCCCGCGCGGTTCTGCAGCCCGTAGCGATCGGCCGTGCTCGCGGTGTAGAACTGCCGCCCGCCGATGGCGTAAACGGAGCTCGGCACCGCCGACAGCCACCAGTGGGCGAGGTCGAAGTGGTGGGTGGCCTTGTGCACCAGCAGGCCGCCTGAGTTCTTCATGTAGGCATGCCAGCGGTTGTAGTAGCTCGCCCCGTGATCGGTGTTGAGCATGTGGTGGAAGTCAACCGAGATGATGTCTCCGATCACGCCCGACATGAGCAGCTCCTTCACCTTCGTGCGCGGCGGCATGTAACGGCAGTTGAAGGTGACGGCGCACTTCCTCTTCGTCCTGCGCTGGGTATCGATGATCCGCTGGCACTTCACATCATCGATGGTCATCGGCTTCTCGGTGACTGCGTCACAACCCAGCTCCATCGCCCGGCACACGTACTCGTCATGGGACGAGTCGATGGTTGTGACGATGACGCAGTCCGGCCTGCACTCGTCAATCATACGGCCGAACTCGGGCGCGAGGTAGCCCTTCGGTCTGGCACCATGCCCCTGGGCCCGGTCCATCGCAAGCTTCAGCCGCCCCTCGTTTGTGTCGCACAGCCCCACCATCTCGCAGAACTGGGCGTGTTCTCCGACGACCGCGTCGGTGAACAGGCGCGCCCGCCCGCCCAGACCGACCTGTGCATATCGCTTTCTCTCAGCCATCTCTGTCTCTCACTCCTCTGCTTCTCGCGGTGTCTCCCAGGATTTCCTCACTGCGCCGCAGAACCAACGCTCGCGTCGCTCCCGAAGAATGCACGAACCTTGGCCTCGAGGAGCGAGATCGTCTCCTCGACCTTGCACCGGCCTTCCTCTTCGCTCTCTGTCCCCGTCAAATCCTCGCCATAGCTGTAGCTGACATACGGCTTCCCTGTGCGCACGACCCCCGGCTCAATACCAAGAACCATGAGGGTCTCCCAGTGTCCGGCGTGGTCTCCCCTGGTTACCAGATAGGGATACAGATAAAGAGCGCGCCCGCGGCCGGCGTCGTTGATGTCCGACGCAAGCGCCTCCATCACTTTCCTATCAGGTTGACCGCAGTGGCCCGCGAGGATCACCAGACGCCGAAACCCATTATCGATCACGCCCTGGGCAACGGCCCGCAGCAGGCCCTGGTACAAGGCCTCGTCGAAGAGCGCTATCGTGCCCACACCCGCTGCGAATTGGTACGGCCCGTGCTTGTCGAAGGTGCAGCCGGCGGCCCACGGGTTCGCCGGCAGGACGAGTCCGCCGGTCTTCTCCGCGAGGCGCAGGCAGAGGCCCTCCGCGATGATTGAGTCCGTGTTCAGCGGGAGGTGATTGTTATGCCATTCGATGGACCCCATCGGCAGATAGATGATGGCGTCCTCCGCCAGCGCGCGGCCGAACTCCTCCGGGGCCATCTCCTCATAGCGTCCCCAGAGTCTCCCCGCGCCATTCCGGGCGATGGGTGAGACCTGCCGCATACGGGAAGGAAAGGCCTTCGTTCGGTCTGCTCTGTTCGCCATCATCCTACCAGTCCCAGCTCTGTCAGCCGAGCCTCGTCCCCGAGCACGATTCCATCCGCGACTAGCTGGCGCTGCACCTTCTTGATGTCGACGTTCTTGGCCGATACACCGTCCAGCGCCGCGATCGCCGCGGCGGTTCCCACACACTGCCCGAGGACCATCATGCTGGGGCGCGCCCGCATGCCGCTCGGATCGTGACCGCGGCGCAGATATCCCGCCCCGCGACCGCAGACCAGGATGCCGTCGACACCCTTCGGCAGTGTCGCGCGATAGGGCACGTCGAAGCCGCTCGGGTCGCCCCCGTGGTCCTGTTCGTGGGTGTTGCAGTAGAGCACATCGTCGAAGNNNNAGCACTCCTTCGGTGTGAGGGTGTGCTCGGCATCGATGTGAGCCCCGCCGCGCGCCCCCAGGAAAGGACACATCACAAAGAAGGCTCTTTCCCACCCAGGCGCATTCCGGCGATGGAACTCCACGGCCTGGAAGGCAAGGTGTCGCAGCTTCGCCTCGATGCTAGACATCTGCACACCGTCCAGGCTGTTGAAACCGCCCAGGCACGAGGTGCTGAACTGCACCACCCCGTCCGTCATCCCCCTCCAGAAACCTGTCGGCGCCCAGTAGGGCACACCCGGCATAATCTCTCCCAGTGGGCGATACTCGTTTGCCAGCCACGCCTTGCGAAGCGCCGGGATAAGCGGCTTGGGACACCCCGTGCGGGAGGGAACCTGCAGTTGCGGATCCTCCGCCCACTGGCTATCCTCTTCTGTCAACGTTATCTCCTGTTGGCAGAACGCCTGGTACCTCGCCCAATCCACGCCGCCTACGATGCAGAAGAGCCCCGTGTCATTATAGAAAGTCGGGAACTCCGGCGTGTTCTCTCGCGGGCGGATGTACGGCTCGTTCGAGGGGTGTTGCGGGTGGTAGAGGATCATCGGAGCGCCGGCGCGTTGAGCGATCTCCGCGTTCCCGGTCCCGTCGATAGTCACCTTCGCACGCACGGCCGACCGTCCGCCCGTGCACTCGACGAACAGCCCCTTCACCGAATCGCCTTCCATGATGGGATCGCTTGCGTACCCGGACAGCAGCAGCCGAACTCCCGCCTCCTCCATCATCTCCTGCGCGACCAGAGAGAGGATGGACGACTGGCCCGCCAGGAGCAGCGGCTGCGGTCCTTCCGTCGCCCGAAGACGGTCCATCAGTTCCTTCGGGATGCCGGAAAGCCCCCCCGGCAGGCTGGACGCTGCCTCGCCGTCCAGCGTGCCACCGAGAATCCAGCCTGGCCCTCCGTTGCCGCCGAGGCTGGCGAACCGCTCGACCACCAATGTTCTCGCCCCGAGTCTCCCTGCCGCGACTGCGGCGAACGTGCCGCTCAGACCCGATCCTGCCACCACCACGTCGACGTCATAGAGCACCGGCCGCGCCCGGCGCGGCTCTTCAACATAGCTAACTGCGCCGCCTTTCATTGGGTGATCCTCCTTGAGCTTCGTGACCATCCCCCCACTGCTAGAGCGAATACGTCTGGGGCCAGCTCTGACATGGCGACGTACGCGTGCAGTGAAGCAGGCCTCGTGTCGGCTCGACGATGACCGCTGAGCCGGTGATCGCTTCCTCGCCCTCGTGACGGCAGAGACTACGCGGGAGACCGTCGTGGTCGCACAGCGCGCGGTAGGCCAACTGCGCGGTCAGGCGGCCGCGCTCCGGTTCGAACTGCGCGTACAGTCGCTCGGTGCGGTGACGCGAGTCCACACGGTAGGAGTCGGCGTTGTTTCTGCGTTCCTGCGCGAGTAGGCGCGGGTTCGAGATGACGCCGTTTGCGTGCGCGTACACCCCCTTCTTGGGTCTAGGAAACACCGGTCCGCCGGCGCCGTTCTCGATGCCGATGATCCCGCCGCGCTCGTCGGCCACGGTCAGATGCCCCGGCGAGTCGAAGCCGTAGTCGCGGGTCAGCTTCATGACCTCCTCCACGTTCGGACAGTGCAGAGCGAGAATCCCCCACACGTCGAACGGCAGCCCAGTATGGGGCCGAGCTACGTACAGCGAGTTGCGGAAGATGGCCGTCCCGCCGCGGACGAAACCGTGCCCGAAGAGCCAGCCCGGGTAGGTGAGCGTCAGGCAAGATGGCCCTTCCGCGATCTTCATCCGCAGGACGAGCAGTTGCGCCATACGCTTCCGCGGACCGTCTTTGTTCTGGCCCGAGATGGGGACCCTGTCGAGGGTCGCGCTGGGAGCGAGCGCGAAAGAGGTGCAGCCGTCGTGCTCGTTCGGCGCGCGGGGAGCGACCATATCCTCCTTGAGGGCCGCTCCGCTGGCCATGCCGCGATAGAGATCAGGCAGATGAGGCACATACTTCGATACGAGCTTCTGGTAGCGGCGGTCCTTCCACCAGGCCTTGTCCGAACTCGTGTGCTCGGCCTCGAAGGTGAGCACTTCCCTCCAGGCACAGCCGAGCTGCTCGCCGCATTCGGAAGCAGTGCCTTCGCAACTGACCAGTGTCATCGCGCCGTCCGGCCTCAGACGCGGTGTACCAGACCGCAAGGACTTCGCCCTGGGATTCATGGGCATCGCCGTCAGTCTCCTCTCCCACTTACGATTCGGGGGCCTGCGGACGAAAGCGATAGGCGACCCCGAAGCACAGCACCTCCTCCAGCACATACAGCCCAACATCGAGGATTCTGCGAAAGCTCGATGGGCGGCCGCCGCAGTTGGACGGGAACTCGACCATCAACGGGAGGGCGCCGCACGCGTGGTACACGAGGTCGCTCTGGTAGAGCACTTCACCCGCGTAGCAGCGCTGGTCCTGCGGAATACGGAATACGTCGGCTCCTTCGTACTTGCAGCGCGCGCCGACGAGTGCTCCGATCTGGGCCTGGCGTTGACGGTACCGCTCGGGTATGAAGGCGTCCGGCGGCTGCACGAGACTCCCCGCGTCGGTATGAGAAAGCAACACGCAGTCCGGCATCTCCTCCCGTAGGAAACTCAGCAGTGCTTTCGTCTCCGGCTGCGGATCCGAGCCCAGACCTGTGTCATAGACGAGATTCACTCCGTTGTCGTTGAAGTACACGCCAAGTGATCCGACTTGCTCCAGGGGGACGGGCCACACCGTCTTTGACTTCATCCACTCCAGGCTGTCGCCGTTCTTCCAGTTGCCGAAGAAGATGCGGCGCAGATCGTCGCCATTGAGGCCGATGGAGTGACGATACCAGGGGACGCGCGCTCGGCCGTCGATATTCAGGTGGGGGATCACCACTATCCGCAGCTTGCGGCCCGCCCGGTGCAGCCGGGGCCATTCGCATCCACGCAGGTCCTTGCCGGTCGTCACTACGCTCAGCATGTTGAGCGCGGCCACCGTCCCCTCGAACTCGAGGCCGTGCACGTTGCCGACGAAGACGAATGACTGGCGCTTTCGCTCGCCCTCTCCATAGAAGGCCGACGACGACCCGCCTGAGATGGCCGAGGCCAGGCTCTGCGAGGTGCGGTTCGGCAAGTCCTCCCGCTTCCTCAACGCGCCGGCGAGAATGGGCCGGCCGCCCGCGCTCCGGCCCATCTCGAAGACCCGCACACCGGGCAGCGAGCGCAGACACCGCTCGGACTCTTCAGCCGTACTCGGCCACCACCGCGGAGCCTTCCTCACGTCCACCGTATGACTGCCGTCCCAGTGCCCAAAGACGCCCGATCTCGGCGACTGCTCTTTCCCCATGCGACTTCCTCGTCACCTCCTGGTTGACGCGCAGTCGCCCTGCTCCGCAGGGCCTCTGCTGTCGACGCCACGGACGCCATCGTCACTATGTTCTCTGGCGGTCGCGCACGCCGGGGCCGAGACGTACAGCACTGCCTCTCCCTCGAACGGTGCCGTCAGTTCGAGACTGCGTCCGCCCTCGACTGCTTCGCGCGCAGCGGTCCTGCTGGTGGCCGGGTCAAACCACTCCACGCTAAGTAGGCCCGAGGCCGCAGAGAGATCAACGGTCACCTTCCCGCCTTCCGGCAGGTACACCAGATACTCTCGGCCAGGATTGGCGAGGCAGCAGTCGCTGGAGGCGAGCTCTCCCATCGGCTTCATCTTCACGAGGTCCATGCGCTCGGCGAACCGGAGGGCATAGCCCATGCTCCGGCGCGCCGGGTCGGCGTCGGAGCTGTCAAAATGATCTATGAGGATCGGGTTCAGACCGCGGCAGAAGCTCCTCCAGACCCAGATGGTGCTGTGACCGCCCCCAAGATGGTCAGTATCGGCGATGATGACTTTCCTGCCGTCGGCTGGACGCGGGTCGTCCGCGGCGCGGGGGTCGCCTGTCACAACGGAATCGAACGCATCCGCGCCCGGCGAGATCCAGTCCGCGGGGCTGGCGAAGAGCGCCTCGTTCGTGCCGCCCTCGTACTGGAAGGTCATCCCCACTGGGTGCTGCTTGGGCTTACCAGCCTCATAGCCCTTGATGTAGCTAATCAAATGGTACTGCCAGGCTGTGGAGTAGGGACCGCTCTCATTGGTGATTTCGTAGAGCACGTTATCGAGGTCATTGACAGTATCGACCACCTTGCGAACGTAGTTCTCCTGGAGACGGGTGATGGCCGGTACAGCAAGAGTGTGCACGGCCAGGCCCTTGCCTGTGCAGTTCGGATCGCCGTCAATGCCGTTGATGTTGTTCGCGGGGTTGAATGGATGTCCGCCCCAGCGCCACGGCTCCGCTGAGAACTGGAGGCCGTGGCCTTCGAACAACATGATGGAGACATAGATACCTCGCTCACTTGCCTGCACCGCCCGGGACCGTAGCTGCGCGAAGTAGCGGTCATCGAACCGGCTGAGATCGAACCTAGGCTTTCCATCGAGAGCATCACCTGGGCCGGTGCGTGGCCACGGCAGGGGCTGGACGTACTGCCGTCGATCTCCCCAATCCGGGTACGTGAACTGGAACAGCTCCCAACTCCACAGACGTATAAGATTGTGATGGTATTGCACCATGAAGTCGAGGTAGCCTTTGTAGTCGAACGGCGCCGGAGGATCGGTGAAGCTCTTGTCCGCGACGTTGACACAAGTGTCGTGGGAGCCGGTGAGATAGACGGCCTTGCCACTCCCGTCGGTGAAGTAGCGGGGGTTCTCCGGACACACGCGCAGCGGGGCCCGCGCCGTTCTCGCCTCGTTGCTCGCACTGCTCGTCGGCATGCTCATGCCGCATACTCCCAGGAAGATCAGCGCGTAAGTTTGGATAATCCCCGCGTTCACCTTGATTTGCAGCACGGCCCTCGCCAAGGTAATGCCGCGATCCACGCCAAGCCGTTTGCGTTGCATCTGACCGTCTTCCATGCTATCCGGCCAACAGCCGCGTAAGCTTCGCGTCCGTGCTCGTCAACCTAGTTGAGAAATCCGCGAACGTTCGCTGGCTCTCGTGATCCCAGAGGCGCTCACTCATCGCAGGAAGCCGGTGCCGCAAGCTAGGGATCTCGGCTTCGGCCGGCTGCTCCCATGCGCACATCTGGGCTCCGGTGACGAGTGGCGTCGGCGCCACATCGATGCCATCAGGATAGGCCGCTGACTGCTTCCCCTTATTGAAGTTCTCCCATCGATAGACGTTCCAGGAGAGGATCTCCTCGGGTGACCAGTTCCTGTCATTCACCACGTAGAGCGGCTTCCAGCTTGTGTTGATGACCGTGTATCCTGCAGCGACGAGGTTCTGCGGCAGTTCGTAGAAGCACTCGAATTCCATCACCGTGATATCCTTGGGTATCTCGATGTCCCCGGCGACCTTGAACCCCTCCCACACGATCGTACGCTTGCCGTGCTTCTTGACGATATCGTTCATCCTGACGATGAAATGCCGATACAGCTCCTCGTCGCTGCTGATCCCATGCTGCTCACGATACTCACGACAGTACCTGCATTCGGCCCATGCCGATTTCCTGACCTCATCGCTGCCGGTGTGGAAGTATGGCGTCGAAGCGAAGACCTCGCACACCTCCCCGACGATGCTATCCATCGCCTCGTAGGTGGACTCTCTGCCCGGCGATACGGCGTTGCCCGCCAGGGGATCCGTCCCAACGGTGTCGGGAAGCGCATTCACCAACGCTCCCGCGTGACCAGGAGCCTCTAGCTCTGGAACGATGGTGACGCCGCGGGCAGAGGCGAATGACTCAAGGTCGCGCAACTGCTGGAGCGTGTACTGGCGCCCGGGCGTGGCAAGTTGCGGGAATGCCGCAGAAGGGAACGTCCACGACTGATCGTCAGTCAGGTGTAATTGCAGATGCCCGATCCTGTACCAGTGGCACAGAACGACAGCTTGTTTCACCGCCTCTATCGGGTGCCATTGTCTGGCGACGTCCAACAGGAGGCCGCGGTACTGAGCAAAGGGCTGATCGCTTATCTTCATGCGCGGAATGATGATCCTGCCGCCGTCCGTCTCAGCCGCCTGAAGCAGGGCGGCCAGGCCCCAGGCAACGCCCTTGTAACCGCCGCCCCGTACAACAACGCGATCGCCCACCTCAAGCTCGTATGCTTCTTCTCCCAGGCGCGCGTCGATGCTGAGGGCAATCCCGCCCGTCTCCCCGCTGCCGTTCGCTATGTGAGAGTTCGCTCCGAACAGCAGCGCCAGCCCGTCTGCGGCTACTGCGGCCAGGGGCGTGAGCAATCCATCGGCAGCCGCGACAGGACAGTCTGCCTTCAGCACCAGGTGACCCTTGCCTCGCTCATGCTTCTTCGGGAAAGGTATCAGGACTATTATCATCGCCTCCCATCTGCCGCGAGGTAGAGCACTCCTTCTCCGGCGAAGGGAGCGCCAAGTTCAACCCTCCCTCCCCCAGCAACGGTTGTCCCCTCAGTCGTCTCCCCGGTAACCGGANNGCCGTCCCCTCAGTCATCTCCCCGGTAACCGGATTGAACCATTCCACGCGAACCCGGTGCGCAGCCGCGCGCAGATCGATGCTCACCTTCCCGCCTTGCGGCAGGTAGACGAGGTACTCTTGGCCCGGATTGGCCAGGCAGTAGCCGCTGGACGCCAGCTCCCCCATCGGCCTCATCCTCACCAGCTCCATACGCTCGGCGAAGCGGAGGGCATAGCCCATGTTTCTACGGACCGGCTCCCAGTTGTCGTCCATGTCGTCCATGAAGATCGGATGCACCGACCTGCAGAAGCTCTTCCAGACCCAGGCTACGTCGCCACCGACTCCCCACATATGGTCAGTGTCGGCGAGGATGACCTTGCGCCCGTCGGAGGGAGGCGGATTGTCCTTGTAGCCAAAGTCTCCCTCTGCCTCGTGTGGAGGCGATATCCAATCCGCCGGGCTTGCGAACAGCACACGGTTATCGTGCAGCGAGAGCTGGCAGGTCATCCCGACGGGGTGCTGCTTGGGCTTGCCCGCCTCGTACTCCTTAACCATCTCTATCAGATGGTACTGCCATTCGGTCGAGTCCATGATCGCTTCGTTGCTGATCTCGTAGAGTACATTGTCGAGATCGTTGACGGTGTCGATCACCTTGCGCACATAGGCTTCCTGTACTCGCGTGACCGCGGGAACCTTCAGGGTGTTCGTCGCGTGGCCCCGGCCCGTTCCCTCGGGATCGCCGTCGATGCCGTTTATGTTGTTGCATCCGTTGAGCGCATGGCCCTCCCAGCTCGAGGTACCCTGGTCATGGGTGCGATCAATGGCCCAGCCCTCAAAGAGCATGACAGAGACGTAGAAGCCTAATTTGCCGGCCTCGACTGTTCGCGAGCGCAGTCTCTCGAAGTATGACTCGTCGAAGCGCGTGAGATCGAACCTGGGTTTGCCGTCGAGCGCCTTACCAGGGCCGGCGCGGAGCCAGGGCGACGGCCGGAAATGGTGAATCGCGCCGCCCTGCCAGAGACGCGTTTGATATCTGAAAACGCTCGACGTCCAAAGGCGGATGAGATTGTGGTGACGCTCCTTGAGGAAGTCGAGGTGGCTCGTGTAGTCGAACGCGGGCGGAGGGTCCGTCGTGCCGGAATCGATGAGGTTGTTCCAGGTGTGTGAGCCGGTAAGGTAGACGGCCTTGCCGGTGCCATCAGTGAAGTACCGCGGGTTCTCCTCACAGACTCGCAGCGGCCCTCGTATCTGGGCTGCCTCATTGCTTGGCGAACTCGCCATCGCTAGCTCCCGTTCCCATCCCTAAGATAGAGCACGGCATCTCCTGCGAACGGAGCTGTAAGGTCGACCTTGCCTCCCCCGGAGACGGTTACCTTTCCCTCCGTTTCACCGCTCTTCGGATCGAACCACTCCGCACCAAGCGGGCCCGAGACCGCAGAGAGATCAACGGTCACTCCGCCGCCTTCCGGCAGATAGACGAGGTACTCGCGGCCAGGGTTGGCCAGGCAGTACCCACTGGAGGCCAACTCCCCCATCGGCTTCATCTTCACCAGGTCCATGCGCTCGGCCAACTGGAGGGTATACCCCATGCTCCGTCGCGCGAGTTCGCGCCTCTTCTTCGCCACGATCTCGGCGTCCATGACGGTCAGGTAGTGGTCCATGAGGATCGGGTTCAGACCGCGACAGAAGCTCTTCCAGACCCAAGTGTGCTCGTCGGCCGGGTGGATGTGGTCCGTGTCCGAGATGATCACCTTCTTGCCATCAGCGGGGCGAGGATCATCTTTGGCGCGCACGTCGCGGGTGGGGTCATTGGTGATACTGGGATCGAAAACCTCCGCCGCCGGGGAGATCCAATCGGCCGGGCTCTCATAGAGCGCCCGGTTCGTGCCGCCCTCATACTGAAAGGTCATCCCCACCGGGTGCTGCTTGGGCTTGAGGGCTTGATAGCCTTTGATGTAGCTGACCAGGTGGTACTGCCATGCCGTGGAGTAAGGTCCGGATTCGTTGGCGATCTCATAGAGCACATTATCCAGGTCATTGACGGTATCGATCACCTTACGGACGTAGGCCTCCTGCACCCGCGTCACGTCTGGTACCATGAGGGTGTGCACCGCCAGGCCCTTCCCGGTGCATTCGGGATCGCCGTCTACCCCATTGATGTTGTTGCTCGGATGGAAGGGATGCCCGTGCCACCCCCAAGGCGGCATGATGAACTGGAGCCCCCAGCCCTCAAGCAACATGATCCCGACGTAGATGTGTCGCTTCCCGGCCTCCTCCGCCCGCGAGCGGAGCCGGTCGAAGTAGCTCTGATCGAACTGACTGAGATCGAACTTGGGTTTGCCGTCTAGGGCCTCTCCAGGGCCGGTGCGCGACCAGGGGAAGGGCTCGACATACCGCCGGGCTTGCTCTCCCTCGATGAGGAAAGTCGACTGCTCCCAGGCCNNGGCCCAGAGGCGGATGAAGTTGTGGTGATGCTCCTCGAGGAAGTCGAGGTACTTCGTGAAGTCGAACGCCGGGGGAGGATCCGTCTCGCCTGAATCAACGAGGTTGTTCCAGGTGTGAGACCCAGTGAGGTAGACGGCCCTTCCGCTGCCGTCGGTGAAATACCGACGATTCTCCGGACACACCCGCAGGGGCCCGATCGCGGCCCGCACCTCGGCGGGGGGCGGCGTTCCGTTGCGAGCGGTCATGGCTGTTCCTCCTTCAGCCACCGGTCGAACCATGCGATCGCATCCCGCTGTAGATCGGCATCATAGCAGTGGCCCTTGGGAGGGTTGTTGTGAGCGAACTTCTCCGGGCAGCCGGCCCAGCAATAGCCTTCCCGAATCTGCCGTGCGGCCTCCTGCTGGCCCTCAGGCGGGAAAAGCTCATCCTTGCTGTTGCTGATGACCATGCTGGCATTCGGCGCCGCCAGAATGGTCAGATCAGGAACATCGATCCGGTCCCAGACCCCGGGCAATAGGCAGAACGTGCCTATCGCCCCATCTACGTTGTAGAGCTGCTGGTGGTCGCCGGTGGTCATCCAGCACGCGCTGACCGAGGCCTTCACGCGGTGGTCGAGCGCGGCCAGCATGTTCGTTCGCCACCCTCCCCCAGAGAGACCAGTGCAGCCGATGCGTGATGAGTCTACCTCAGGGCGGCTTGCTAGGTAATCCACACAGCGACTGTCGTCCCAATAGTTGAGGCCCATCCAGGTAGTGCCGGCCCAGTTAAGCTGACGGACGCCGAGGTAGAGTAGCTCTCGTGCCCTGGCATCAACGGCAACGTAATCGCTAATGCTAAGATCGAACGGATCAAACTCGGCGGGGATGCCTTTGATGCCCTTGGGCACGCGTTCGCCGAAGTGGTGTGCGTCTATGACGATCACCGCGTAGCCCGCCTTGGCGAACTCTTCGGCCAGGTAGTTCCCGCTGTGGCCGTATCGCCGGTGCTCCTCCAGAACTGGGTGGTCGCGCCCGGTGTTCACGATGCGCTCTTTGCCGAAGAGCATCGGTCCGCCCCATTCGTGGAAGATCACCAGGCCCGGCACAGGCTCTGTAGCATTTTTCGGCAGGAGCAAGAAGCCATTGACGCGGATCCAGGGAGTGGTATTGAAGGCGATCCATTCGAGCGTAAACGCTCCCCGGTCCTTGCGGTCCAGCACCTCGGGCTTCAGGTCCTGTGGTCCGGGATCGTAGTGAAGGCCCTCCAGGAGGCAGCGGCGTGCCTGGGTATGCCATTCATCGAATCCGCCCTGGGGATGCGCGCGCCGCCACCGCTCCCCGTTCAGGTCCAGCGGACGGTGGTCGCGAATCCCTCGAATCACCGGCTCAAGACTCCCGTAGACACTGAGGGGACTCCGGGCGACCCTCACTTTACTGAGTGACGTGCGCAAGCTCCGCTCCTATCTTACTCACCAGCGTATTCATAGGCGCCGATGTCGAATGCACCGCTGCGGGGCTTCCCGTCTTTGTCCGTGGTGAAGATGGCCGACAGATCATAGCCCCCATCAACACACGCCGCGCTGTTCCCGGTCAGGTGAAAGTCCCGATCTGCTGCGTTCACGAAGCGCACTGCATTCGTGTCGGTGACGTTGTTCGTCATTGGAATGCCCTGACCATCATCCTCAATACCCCCCTTGGCCGAGAGCACGATGGAGTTCCTGACTTCGCCGCCGGGGTTATGCCCCGAGCGCGGGTTTCCGGAGACGTAGATCCCTCTCTCGTTGTTGCAGACTGTACAATTGTAGATCCTCTGGTTGCGGCCTCCGTACACTACTATCCCGTGACCCTTGTTGTCGTAGGCCACGCAGTTGTAGATCGTGTTGCCCACCCCGGACATCTCGAAGCCGCCGCCGTTCCTGTAGGAGGTGCAGTTGCGAATGGTGTTGTTGTCGTGGGGCGGCCAGATCTGGATGCCATAGCCCGGGTTGTTGTAGAACACGCAGCCGTCTACTACGCTGCTATCGTCCGAAAGGTACATCCCATGCGGAAGTGGCCCCCCCGGTTCACTTACTGTACCGGCCACATCATTGTCGTGAGACAGACAGTTCAGGAACTCGTTGTGGTGGGTGCCGCCCTCGAAACCAATGTGCCTTGCGTTGTGCACGTCCAGATCTTTGAAGCGCAAGTGGTGGGAGCCGTTCGCCCAGCCCACCCCGAAACCGGCTGTATCCAGCCCGTCGATCTCCAATCCCTCGACCGTAATGTAGCTGGCGCCGTCCTCGATACCCAGGATCTCGTCTTGGACGCCCGCTGGCTGGATCACCGGCCGCTTGCCCACGCCATCCCACTTGATGGTCACGCGGTGCTCCTCGTCCGTCCCCGAGGGGATGCAGTTGAGAATGTACTCCCGGTAGGGATCTGCTCCCGATCGCACCCAAAGGGTATCTCCGGGCTGAAGATAGCGGGCGGAGAAGACGATCGTCTGCCAGGGAGCATCGGAACTGCCGGTACCCCTAGTGTCGGAACCCTTGTTCCAGTCCACGTAGAAACTGCCCGCTTGGGCGTTGACTCCCAGCGAGAGGAGCAGAAGCGCGACGGCAATCAAGCAGAGACTGCAGTGCCTTGTCCACATCAGAGCCTCCTTCTATCCGCTATCTCACATGAATCAACGCAACACCGACTATCGGCTTCCTGGTCCCGCCTGGTACTCGTACGCGCCTATATCCCACTCTTTCCCTTGCGGACGTGGTCGGCCGGCCTTGTCCGTCGAGACTTCGCCCAGCTTCATACCCGCGTCGATCGCCGCGCTTGCGGGCACCAATCGGAAGTCGCAAAGGGCTCCATTCACGAATAAGGGATCGGTAGTCAAGTTGCGATCTACAAGCGTCTTAGCGCCGTGATCCTCGATGGCAGTCCCGAAGTTGTAGATGATGTTGTTGTAGATGGATACCCCGGTGGCCCCTGGGCCGTAATCGTGAGGGCCAGAAAGGTAGATTCCTACGCTGTCGTTAGGCGTGGAGCGAACGAGGGTGTTGTTAAGTATGCGCGCACGGGAGCAGTCGTCGCGCACCTTCATTCCGAGCGTGTTGTCATGGCACACATTGTTGTAGTAGGTCCCACCGTCGCACACATGGATGCCGACCGTGTTGCTGTAACAAGTGTTGCCATACACCCTGTCCGAAGCCCCCGCGACGATGCCTGCGCCCCAGCTGGTTGTGTGATCGTAGCAGACGTTGTTGTAGGCCTCGTTGTTGCCGCCTGTGAGGATAATGCCGCCGGCAAAGTTGTGGTGCACCACGGAGTTGCGGACAACGCTGTGGGATGCGGGGTGGAAGTGAACGCCGAATCCGTCGAGGTTGTCACAGAACTCGCAGCCGTCAATGACGTTATGTTCTCCGGTGAGGTAGATCCCATGGTGGAAGCCCTTGTATGGTCCGCCCGCGACGTCCTCTGGACCTCCCCAGTAAGGGTGCCTTCCATTGCCGACGAACTTGCAGTTGATGAACTCGATGTAGGAGCCCCCGGATCCAGCCCCTGAGCTGGGCGAGTTGCGGAAGATGCAGTTCTCGAAACGGACGTGGTGCGAGCTTGCTTCGACCCCCATACAGCCGGTGCTGGCATTGATGGCGTTGCAGTCCAACCCATCAATGATGATGTAGTGACCGTCGATGTCCAGGCAGTCCACTTCCTGCCCCGGCTCCGGCGTGGGCGGCTCTATGACCGGCTTTTCGCCGATGCCGTCCCATTGGATCGTCACTGCCTCGTCCCAACTCGCCCCTGAGGGGATATTCTCGTAGAGCCACTCCTGGTAGGTCCCTGACCGTACCATCAGCGTCGTGCCGGGCCCTAGCGCCTGCACTCCCCTGTTCAGGCTCTTCCAGGGACTGGCTTGCGAGCCATCTCCTGTAGCGTCATCGCCGTTGTCCCAGTCCACCCAATAGGTGGCCCCGGGGCCGCTGCTTCTCTGCTGCCCTGCGCAGTACTCGTATGCGCCGATGTCCCAACCGTTCCCTTGAGGACGCAGCCGACCATCCTTGTCCGTCACGACCTCCTTCAACCCCGGCCCGGCATCGATCGCCGCGCTTCCAGCATTCAACCGGAGGTCGCGACGACTGACATCCACGAAGGAAGGATCGGACGTCAGTTTGTACTCGTTCACCGTGCTCGTGGCGTGGTCGTCGATGGGTGTGCCGCAGTTCCAGACGATGTTGCTGAGAACGCGGCAGTCACTCGCTCCGGGACCCCACTGGTCCGGACCGGACAGATAGACGCCGACGGTCTCCGAAGGCGTCGCAGCATGCACCGTGTTGTTGTATATGGCGTTCCGCGAGCCGTCCGACCTAACCGCTATCCCCGTCTTATTGCGGTAGCACACGTTGCTGTAGATGAGCGCCCCCGACGACATGGCGATCCCGGTGTTGTTGTCATAGCAGGCATTGCGGTAGGCGGCGGTGCCCTCCGACCACACGGTCACCCCAACATCGTTGCCGTAGCACACATTGTCGTAGATCTCGTTGTCTCTCCCCCCGCACACAACAATGCCAGCGCTGTAGTTCCCGTAGGCTACGCAGTTGCGCACGACGCAACGCTCGGGGTCTGGATATAGATGGAAGCCATATCCGTCCTTGTTGTTATAGGCCTCGCAACCGTCCACAAGGTTGTTCTTCCCACTGAGGTAGATGCCGTGGTGGTAGCCGTGGTACGGCCCGTTCCTGATATCCTCTTCAGTAACGCCGTAGTAAGGTTTGGTGCCATTGTCATGGAACTTACAGCGGATGAACTCGAAGTACTCGCCTCCCCCAAGCACTCCCTGGGTCGGCGAGTTGCGGAAGATGCAGTCCTGGAAGCGGATGTGGTTTCCGCTGATGCCGATGCAGCCCGCGTTGGCGTTTCTCGCGTCGCAGTCCAGGCCCTCGATGATAATGTACTGGCCATCAACGTCGATGCAGTCTGAATCCTTGCCCGGCTCGGGGGCAGGCGCTTCGATGATCGGCTTCGTGCCCTGCGCGTCCCACCGAATGCTGACCGCTCTGTCCCAACTCGTGCCCGAGGGGATGACATTCAGCAGCATCTCTTGATACGTACCGGAACGCACCATCAGCGTCTTCCCTGGCCCAAGCGCCTGCACGCCTCTGTTGAGGCTCTTCCAGGGATTGGCCCGCGAGCCGTCTCCAGTCGCATCATCCCCATTGTTCCAGTCCACCCAGTAGGTGGGTCTGCTCGCGGCTTCGGACCCATCGCCGTTCGCGCCACCCGAACCAGCGGCCAGACACACCACCAGAAGACACGCCGCCAACAGTCTCATCCCTCGCTCTCCTTCATCTGAGTCTCCCGCGGTCCAAGCTCCCTTGGTCGCCGCTCCTCCCCCAGCGCGGCTGGTCAGGCCCCGAAGAACGAATAGCAGGGCGTTCCCGTCAGCATCCCGTACAGCGGCCAGAGCATACCTCCGCTCATCTCACCCAGGATGAGCCCGAAGAAGAAGGGCAGCGCCGACTGGAAACCGACCCGCCCCCGGTAGTGCAAGATGAGCAGTTTCACCACCCAGGCGATCATGAACGGCATCCAGAAAAAGCTCACGAAGTCTCCCGAGGTCACAACGAAGGGCACTGGATGGAAAGGCCACTGCGCGAACCGCACCCGCGCCGCGGCCAGCCCGACCGTCAGAGCACCGCCGACCAGCATTCCGGNNGCTGAGCCGGGTTGTCGATCCACTCCGCAAGTCGCGACCATGCGCCAGGCTGTGCCCAGCCAGTCTTGTTGATTTCGGCTGCCTCTCCCATTTTGTAGGCGAAGTGCATCTCTACCAGCACGGTCCCCAGCATGCCAATCACAGCCGCGGCCACGGCAGCCACGAAGAAGCGGCGCTGGGAGCGCCGCGACTCCTCCGCCATCTTCAGCGCCTCCATTCCGTATGGCATCGGCTGGTTGAAGCCGTAGTCCACGTACCACTGGTTAATGGAGATCCCCGTAAGCGCCGGGATCGGGATGCCGCGTGTCCCCGTCACCCTCGTCAGCATCAGAGACGGGCTCAGGTTGTGCGGGACGTCCAGTATCGGCCCCCCGGATTCGGCGCGAATGCGAGTCAGTGCAAGTAGTGCAACGAGCAACACGCACACGGTGAATACCGCTGTCGCCAGCGGCATCCCGCTTTCACGCAGGAACGCCGTCACAACGATTGTCGCCAACATCAGGCCGGCAAGAGCAGTTCGCTCTGACACCGCCTCGGTCGACGCGTGGGCCTGCGCGCCGCGGCTTCGGCTCCAGGCGCGCCGCCAAGCGCTCAGCAGACTCCGCCTGCTCCCCCACAGTGCCACAAGCCCCAGCGCCAGCAGGCCGCCGTACGCCTGATCCCGGATGAACGGGAAGGCGGAACCTTGCTGCGCCGGGGTGAATCCGCCGGCGGCTGAGACGACCCGCAGCATCTGCCAGTAGAGGTGGAAAAACCAACTCGAAAAGAGCAGATCCAGCGGCAGCAGAAAGCCAAGCCCTATCATCATCGGGTCCGACGAGAAGCCCAAGCTCTGCACTGCGTTCCACGGAGGATTCAGGGAAGCGCTGTTAACGGGCTGGACCTGGCCTGGCAAGCTGATGATGCCGGGATGCAGGTAGGCCAGCCCGTTGATGATCTGCGGCGCGCAGGCCATCGCGAATCCGATCCACAGCCAGTTGGAACGGAAGATCGCCCCGGAGGGACGTGTCATCTCCATAGGAAGCCACACGATCGGGAACGTCAAACGCTCTTCCTCGACCCAGTGCCTGCGCATCAAGACGTTCACACACATCGTTCCGACAAACAACGTCACGATCAGCGCGCTCCAGGCGAGCAGAGGGACTGCCCAAGCCCTCAAGATGCCGGGCCGGAGAAAAGAGGAGTTCCCTGCCCAGAACCCCCGCAGCGCGTCCGGATCGTGCACAGTGAGCCACGAGTCCAGGTACGGCAGGAACCGACTGCAGTCCACCGTCGCGGTTTTCCACCGCTCCGGGTTTCCAAACCAGGCAGGATACGCAATGACGATGCCAAGCGCCTGTCCGTAGCACGACCCTCCGATCGCGGTCGAGACCGCTAGCACCGTATATATCAACAGCAGCTCAGTCTGCGAGAACATCCACCGCGGACGCCAGCGCCGACAGGCCGCGTTGATGCCGGCCAGCGCGAAGATGAACAGGATGGCGTTCGCTAGCAGCGGAAACTCATCGAACCAGGGTCCCCCCGAGTTGATGGAGAGCGTCCACACCACCCATACCAGGTTGGCGGGTACGATCAGCGCGCACGCTACCCAGAAGCGACCACGCAGCGCGGGGGGCGAAGCTGGTCGCCCCGCTGTACGCACAGGCTTCAGCGGCTGCGTTATCGTTGACCGCATCTCACCGCAGGCGGATTCGTTGGGACTATGCCTTGTGTTTTGCACTCGGAGTGTTGGGAAACCGAGTGGTTTCCGCGGCTACAGCACACGCGCTCCCACTCGCCGCGCACCGGAACCTCCCGACTGCTAGCGGCGAGGGCGGAGGCAACACCGTGAGCATAGCGGTGGGCCGCAGCAAGTGTCCATGGCTGAATGGATGAGAATGATGTCTGCAACAATGGCAGGACGCTATGCTTGCGCCGGGAGTTCTGGTCTGCAACGCACTCCCTTCACCGATCCTGGGCAGGGACATGAATGAGCGGGGAGAACAACTGCAGAAAAGATGGCACAATGGTGTCATCGCCCGCGGAGAACGAACCTCCGGCGCGGCTGTGATGCCTTGTCCTCCTGCAGAGCAAGGAGCAGACGACATGACGACTCAAACCCGCGAGTTGCTGCGCGACCTGTCCGAGGCCTTCGGCCTTTCCGGCGCCGAAGAGGAAGTGCGCGCCATCATGGCTCGCCATCTCGCCTCATCCGCAGAGATCACCTATGATCGGCTCGGCAGCCTGATCGCCCGCAAGGAGGGCGGCGGGGCGGAGCCGCGCGTGATGCTCCCGGCCCACATGGATGAGATCGGCCTGATCGTGAAGCAGATCACTGACGATGGTTTCCTGCGGTTTGCCCCCGTAGGCGTCTGGTGGACCCAGGTCATGGTCGCGCAGCGATGGGTCGTCCGCACATCCAGCGGGAACCTGGCGGCTGTGACCGGCGCCCGGGCTTTCCATCTGCTGACCGACGACGAGCGCAACAAGCCGATCCAGTTGAAGGACATGTTTCTCGATATCGGAGCCAAGAGCCGCGACCACGCCATGGAGATGGGCGTCCGGCCGGGCGACCCCATCGTTCCCTGCAGCCCGTTCGCAGAGATGGGCGGCGGCCGTCTGGTCGGCAAGGCGTGGGACGATCGCGTCGGCTGCGCCGTGGTGATCGAGGTCATACGGCAACTGGCGGAGCGCGATCACCCCAACACGGTCTACGCAGTCGGAACCACCGCCGAAGAGGCAGGCCTCCTTGGCGCTCAGACCAGCGCGTTCGCCATCGCTCCGCACGTCGCCATCGTCGCCGAAGTCACGTGCGCTAGCGACGTGCCCGGCAGCACCCAGGATGGCAGCTACTCCGAACTCGGCAGAGGACCGGCGCTGTGCATACGTGACGCCGGCATGATCCCCAATCGCCGGCTTCGCCAACTTGTCCAACAGGTGGCAGAGGAAAACGGGATTCCTTTCCACTTCGTCACCATGGAGCGCGGCACCACCGACGGCACGCGGGTCCAGGTCCATGGCGAGGGTGTTCCTGTGCTCTACCTCGGACCTCCCGCGCGATACATCCACAGCCATGAGAGCGTCATCGATGAAGCTGACTTTGACCACACGGTCACACTGCTCGTCGAGACCACCCTCCGCCTGGATCGAGATACGGTCGACCGCCTGACCGCATTCTGATCTCGCACCAGGCGCTTGTCTCAGCCCACCCCGCGCTCGCGAAGCAACCGGGTTACGTTCCGCCCCAACACCTTCTCCTTGGTGCCGGCATCGAGATCGGCCATCTGCACCCGCACGATCACTCCTGCCGGATCGTTGATGGTATAGTCGCTCCCAAAGAGCACCCGATCCGTCCCGGCGCACGCCACCGCACACTCGAGTATCCCCATCCGCTGATAGCCATGCCCACAGATATCCAGGTGCAGATTGGTGTGCTTCGCCGCCAATTCGCAGCGCTTGCGGCACTCCTCCGGGGAATCGCCCAGGTGCGCAAGCACCCATGTCGTCTCCGGAAATCGGGTGCAGAGCCGGTCGACCTCCGGGGAGCTGTCCTCGTGGAACTGCACAACCATCTGTAGTTCGGTCGCGAGTTCGACCACCCGCCGGAAGCTCTCCGTGCCGTAAGAGTACTCGCTCGCGTAGCCGCACAACTCGCCGAGCCACACCACACCCGCGTCGCGGCAGCGACGGACCTCTGCCAGCGCATCTTCGCCAAGCCCTCCGTTCACTAAGCACGTCGGCACGATGAAGTCCGGGTATTCCCGCGCTGCGGCCAGGGTCTCATCGTTCCCCGCGCGCATGTCCTCGGGGGTCCTCGCCCAGATCCCGCGAATGGAGTTCGCCAGCGCTCTCTCCACTCCGCACCGGCGCAGGTAGCTCACTGCCGCAGGCACATCCGGGGTGCAGGGATACCACTCCCACAACCCGGCGCTGTTCGCCGACGGCAGATGAACGTGACAGTCGAAGATCACGTTCCTACCACCTTAATCGGTCGTTCGGTCTCGAGCTTCTCATTCACGCGCCTGCAGCGCGGCGACCAGATCCTTCGAATCGAACGCGTATCCGAAGAAGGAGGCGACCTGCCAGAGGTATACCTGCTTCCCCAATTCATCCCGCGCGGTCAAGTGGTTCTCAACTGCCGTGGTGGCGTCGCGGACGATGCTGCACACATAGCCGAGGCGCCGCATCTCGAACATTGCTCCGGGAACGAGGAAGATGCACACTCCGATGCAGAACCCCGCGTAGATGAGATGCCAGATCCCGCGCGCGCGACACAGCCCTGTAAGCTCCTCTGTCGTGGCGACTACAGGTTCGTTGTCCAGCGGCATGGCCTGCGGCGCGAAGTCGGCGTGCTCGCCGACCGTCCGAAGCGCTTCCAGGTTGCGTTCGCCCTTGTACTGTACCGACCGCTCTCTGTTCCAGAGATC
>JABAOC010007803.1_pt1 | contig 30423 bp, 30 predicted proteins | sample 7062161 | NCBI WGS metagenome assembly JABAOC01 (sample SAMN14538625, study PRJNA623070) | marine sediment metagenome | biome: marine biome [ENVO:00000428]; feature: marine pelagic biome [ENVO:01000023]; material: deep marine sediment [ENVO:00002113] | place: India: Gulf of Khambhat ... | reverse complement strand
ATGTTGATGTGCACGATGTCGAAGCCCATGTCTCCAGGTCTGGCTTTCCCGAGAATCGCATTCAGGTTGGCGCCATCATAATACAATAACCCTCCCGCATCATGCACGACGCAGGCTATCTCCTCGATGTTCTGTTCGAAGATGCCTAGTGTGTTTGGATTTGTGAGCATCAGGCCAGCGGTCCGAGGTGAAATAGCTGCTCTGAGTGCGTCAACGTCAACACACCCTGTTGTGTCAGAGGGCACGATCACCACTTCGAAGCCTGCCATGGCCGCGCTCGCAGGGTTGGTGCCATGAGCTGAATCAGGGATGATTAGCTCTGTTCGCTTGGAAAGATTTCCATTGCTCTTATGGAAACTTCGCATGATTAGCGTGCCTAAGAGTTCTCCATGGGCTCCGGCTGAAGGTTGAAGAGATACTGCGGCAGTTCCTGTGATTTCAGCGAGCCAGTTGCTCAAGGTGTAGAGCAGCTCAAGGATTCCTTGCACAGTTTGCTCGTCTTGGTAGGGGTGGAGATGCGTTAATGATGGTAACCCGGCAAGCACATCGTTGATTTTCGGGTTATACTTCATGGTACAGCTTCCTAGCGGGTAGAGTCCAAGGTCCACACAGTAGTTCATGTGGGAGAGTCGGGTGAAATGCCGGACAACTTCACCTTCAGAAAGCGCAGGGAGTTCAGGCGGAACCTTCCTTCGAAGGCCTTGAGGTAGCAGCTTCTGGGGATCTCCTACTCTGTGTTTGATGGGTTCTTCAACTTCTGGTACGATGAAACCTTGCCGATCTTTCTCCCCCAGTTGGAAGACAACTGGTTCGTTCCATCTCGCCTGTCGAAAATCAGCCATCACTTCTCACCTTTCATAACCTTTGCTAGCGATGCTGCAAGTTTGTCAATGTCAGCTTGTGAGTGTGTCTCTGTGATACTGTAGAGCGCTGTTTGACCGAGTTCAGGGAACTCCGTTGCTATGTTCTTTCCACCATGCACCTTCGATTCCAGGAGGTCTTTGTGCACTTTCTCAACTTGCTTATGGCCAAAGTTTACTGTGAACTCTCCAAAGTGCGCAGACTGAAAGACTGGAGCAGTGATTCCCTCAATCTCAGACAGGCGGCTCATTGCATAATGCGATTTGAGCACAATATGTTCACCTAGTTTGCGCAGTCCGTCTGATCCAAGTAGTGAAAGATACACTGCTGACGCCACGGCGCAGAGAGATTCGTTGCTGCAGATGTTTGACGTAGCATTCTGTCGCCGTATGTGCTGTTCACGAGTTTGGAGCACCATGCAGAACCCCGGTGAGTCGCCGTCTTTAGTCTGCGTCATCCCCACGATGCGACCTGGCATCTGCCTGATCATTGGCAGATCTCCTCGGCACGCAAGAATTCCAAGCAGCGGTCCTCCAAAATTCATGTGATTGCCTAGTGGTTGGCCTTCACCAATCACGATGTCTGCACCATAGTCTCCCGGAGCTTGCAGGATCCCCAGTGAAGTCGGGTCAGCACCCACAATGAATAGAGCTTCATGTTCGTGGGCAAGTTGGGCAACCTTGTTCACTGCAACTTCGATGGGGCCTAAATAGGAGGGATTCTCAATGTAGACGGCAGCCGTCTTCTCTGAAATCTTTGTTTCCAAATCTCCTAGATCGAGAAGACCTGTCTTCGGGTCATATTTGATTCTGCGAACAAGAATCTGTGAGGGTTTACTATATGTGGTCAGAGTGGAGTACCGCTCTGGATGAATGACTTCCGACACTAGGATCTCATATCGATTGGTCAAGCGTGCAGCCATTCTTGCTGCTTCTCCCAGTGCTGAAGCCCAATCGTACAGCGAACTGTTCGCCACGTCCATTCCAGTGAGTTCACAAATCATGCTTTGGTATTCAAACATGAGCTGCAGCATCCCTTGAGACATTTCAGGTTGATATGGTGTGTATGAAGTCAGGAATTCCGTTCGATTAACAATGTTATCCACGACAGCCGGCACGTAGTGTGGCCAGCATCCGCCGCCGAGAAACGTAGGCATCTCTTCGCTTGTGCTGTTCCTCGCCATCATGGCTTGGACCTGTCGTTTGACAGCGTATTCAGATTGCGGGTTCGGCAAGTTCAATGGATGATTCAGCACAAACTTACTTGGAATGTCTTTGAACAGTTCATCAATCCTCTCGATGTTTAGCTCTTTCATTAGAGCTGTCTTTGTGTGCAGGCTCGAATTGGGAATGTAAGGATGACTGTGGGATTGAGTCAATGTATGCACCTGCATGAGAATTAGGAATCACAGAACCAAGCCTTTAAGCTTTTGAAAGCCTCCGGTCAAGCACACTCGCCACTGGCTGCCCTCAAAAGTTTTTAAACTGCGTCTCGTTCTCTCTAGATGATTTGCAGGCGTGAAGGCAATGAAAAGTTACAAGGAGCTCTTGGAGCGTGCTCAACATAAACTCCCACGTGAAAAAGGGTCTGGGGAGCGTTTTGAGATTCCAAAAATCCGTCTGTTCGTTGTTGGGCGCACGCGGTCCATTATCAATAATTTCANNATTTCAAGGAGATCTCAGACGCGTTGAATCGTGATCCTCGCCACTTGCTGAAGTTTCTCACAAATGAGATGGCGACTGCTGCTACGCTGGAGGAGACCCGAGCGACGTTTCAAGGGAAGTTCACGAGAGACACTCTGGATCGACTCTTGAATATCTATATTGAGAATTTTGTCATATGTCCTGTTTGTAAACGTCCTGATACCAAGATCACGAAGGAAAAACGCTTCTTCTTCCTGGTCTGCGAGGCCTGCGGTGCCAGATCGTCAGCGAAATCTGTCTAAGTTGGATTGAAGCGGAACCCTTTGGGCGTCTATGTGAACCTGCGCAAGGCAGGCAAGCGCATCTTGCTAGCCGTTTGTGACATGGAAGTGTTAGGCAAACAGCTTCGACAAGGGCAAACTCGATTTCACGTTAGTGAGAAATTCTACAAAGGTCCTCTGGTGAGTGAAGAGGAAGCAATCGATCTGATTCGACAATCGCCAATCGTCAACATTGTTGGAAGCCGGATAGTGGAGCGAGCTATTGAAGAGGGCTTGGTGCATCCTGATGCTATTATTGAGATTGACGGAGTCCTTCACGCTCAGATTCTACGATTGTAAATGAATATATTTAAGCAACAGCCTACTTCATAAAAGAAGGAATTAGAAGCTGTTGGGATGCCAGTTTGGGAAAAAAGAAAGTTCTGAGTGAGCAATCACTGAGCAAACTGATGCTGCCATCTCCTAATGACGTCTTGGGGATAGCTGTCAAACTCTTGGGTTTTGATCGGATCCTCGTGAAATGCCAAGATGGCCACGAGCGCCTCTGCCGCATACGTGGAAAGATGAAACGGCGCGTCTGGATCAGAATAGGTGATGTGGTGCTGGTTTCACCTTGGGATTTTCAGAGTGACAAGAGAGGTGACGTGTTCTGGAGGTACACTCGGGCACAAGCAGAAATGCTGCGCAGAAGGGGCATCCTGACAATCTAACAGAGGAATCTTTCCGTGGCTTTTCGAAAGCGCGTGGACGGAAGGCTTGAGAGAAAGGAAAGAAGATATGAAACTGAACAGTTACTGAAGGAAAAGCGCAGCGAAGAATACGACGTTTTGGAAGAGGTTTTTGACAAATCCACACTCATGGTGATTTATGAGCTCCTCAACAAAGGCGTCATCGACGAGATCCATGGGGTTGTGAAGGCTGGCAAAGAGGCTCGGATCTACTGGGGAAAGGATCCGAATGGAAACGAACTCGCCATCAAGATCTACCTGACAATTGCTGCGGAATTCAAGAAAGGCAAACTACAGTACATTGAAGGAGATTCCAGATTCACGCACATGAAGCACGACACCCGATCCATCGTGTTCTCGTGGGCGCTCAAAGAGTTCAAGAATCTACAGTTGGCGCTAAAAGCCAAGGTGAAAGTCCCTAAACCGATCGCGATCAAGAAGAATGTTCTGGTCATGCAGTTCATCGGGAAGAATGGGATTCCAGCCGCACGACTAAAGGAGACCCCACCCAAGAGACCTGACTTCATCTACAACACGCTCACTGAATACATCACACGACTTTATCAAAAAGCAGAACTGGTTCACAGCGACATCAGTGAATACAACGTAATGGTGTGGAGAGGGAGACCCGTGTTATTTGACATGGCGCAGGCTGTCCTCTTCTCCCATCCAATGGCAACCACCTTTCTTCGACGAGATCTGGAAAACCTTAACCACTACTTCAAAAAACAAAGCGTGAATATAGTGCCAACAGATGAACTATACAGGAGAGTCACAGAAAATGCCCGAAGCTAGCAGCCTTGTCAAGATTCCGAAAGACCGAATCGGTGTTCTCATAGGGCCGAAGGCCTCTGCGAAAAACCTCATAGAACGAGAACTCGAAGTCCAACTGGCGATCGACAGTGAAACCGGTAACGTTGCCATCCGTCTCACACCCGAAACTGATGATCCATCCATGCTGTTCAGAGCGAAAGAAATCGTGACTGCAGTCGGTAGAGGGTTCTCGATAGAGAAAGCGAGAAGGCTCATCGATGATGAAGACACTATGCTGACGATTATCGATTTGCGAGTCTGGGTTGGCAAGTCGGAGTCTGACATCAAGAGATTGAGCGGACGAGTCATCGGGCGAGAAGGGAAGACCAGACGAACGATTGAAGAACTCACTGATACGTTTGTCACGGTCTATGGTCATACAATTGGCATTGTTGGAGCGAGTGAAGAAACTGACATCGCTAGACAAGCTGTGGAAATGTTTCTTCGAGGACGGTTGCATGCCTCCGTCTACAAGTTCCTCCATGCGAAGAGGCGAGATCTGAAGAAGAAAAAGCTGGCCCTCTGGAAAGAGCCGTACGAGCAAGTCTCAGACACGTGATGAGTCGCAACCTGCAGAGGTTGAAGTGAATCCTGAACGCCTGTGGTCACGCATGCATGCGTCGCGCTCTTGGACGATGGTTGCGACTGAGAGGTCGCTCGGTTAGCGGGTTTTCAACACATCTAAGTAGAGAAAAGATATAATTCTCCATGCTCAAACATATACTCCGTCAGAAGCTCGAGATACGGAGAAGGCGGCATGGTAAGTCAAGCGTTTGAAGAGATTAGTCCAGCCGACTTCTTCTACCGGAATCGAGACATTGCTGGATTCACGAATCCGTCGAGAGCCATTTTCGCTTCAGTGAGAGAACTCGTGGAGAACTCGTTGGATGCGTCAGAGCTGATGGGCATTGCTCCAGACATCTTTGTGCGTTTAACGCTGAGTGACGGTGCTGGATCGGATTCTGAGACCTACAAGCTGCGAGTGGAAGACAATGGATCAGGCATCTCGTCGCGTCACATTCCCTCGGCCTTTGGCCAAGTGCTTTTTGGCTCAAAGTACAAACTCAAGCAGTCGCGAGGGACCTTTGGGTTAGGTGGGACGATGGCCGTGCTCTATGGGCAAATCACGACGCACAAACCAGCCTACATTGTGTCAAGCACAGGGTCTACGAAGGTCTATCTGTATCGAATCATGATTGACATTCAGAAGAACAAGCCGATCATCCTGGAACGTCGAGTGCTCATCAACAAGGAAGCGTGGCATGGGACCATCATTGAGTTCTCATTGGAAGGTGACTATTTCCGGGCCATGCCGAAGATTCTGGAATACTTGAAGCAGACGGCACTGGTCAATCCATATGCGAACATCACCTTTGTGGATCCTAAAGGGCGCCTCTATCGGTTCACGCGGGTGACGACGACGATGCCTCCTGCACCCAAGGAAACGTTGCCTCATCCGTATGGTGTTGATGTAGAAACAGTGAAGCGCTTGATCAGAGTCACTCCCAATAAGACGATGATGGAGTTTATGAACGCTCACTTTCACAGGGTCAGCGAGAACATCGCTGAGAAGTTTCTCGCGTTCGCGGGGATTCCTCCAACAAAGAATCCCCGAAAGCTGGGTCCCCAAGAGATTGTGCAACTCGTCAGGATGATGAAGCGGTTTGAGGAGTTTCGCACTCCCAGTGCGAGTTGTCTCTCCCCTCTGGGCAAGGATCTGCTTCGAGCGGGAATACTGAAGGAGCTGCGACCTGAATTCACGGTCGTGTGCCAACGGCGACCTTCCACCTATGCAGGTCACCCGTTCGTTGTGGAGACGGCGATCGCCTACGGCGGGGAGATTCCGAAAAAAGGTGATCTGATTCTCTACCGGTTTGCGAATCGGATTCCTCTGCTGTATGATGAAGCCAGTGATGTGTCCTTCCGGGTCGTGAAAGGCATGAACTGGCGCCGGTACAAAGTTTCACAGGACATGCCCATCGCCATCTTGGTACACATCTGTAGCACCAAGATCCCGTACAAGACGGTGGGAAAAGAGTTCATCGCGGATCGCCCGGAAGTGCACAAAGAAGTCCTGAATGGGATTCGCGAGGCTGCTCGTCGGTTGCAACGATTTCTGTCCAAACGGGAACATGTGGAGAAGGAGCGACGACGTCTGAGTGTCTTCTCCAAGTACTTACCGAAGATTGCGCGATTCTCAACTGAATTAGCTGGACGAGAACAGCAGCCTGATATCAAGAAATTGTTGGAGAGTGTGGATGTTAGTGAAGGAGTCAAGACAAAACAGTAGTGGATCAGCGGCTGAGAAGAAGAATAAGACCGTCGCTGATTTGAAAGCGTTTGGTGACAAGCTGTATCTCCAGATGGAACAGGGGCAGTTTCCCTGGATCAAGATTCCGAGCCGATCTATCGAAAACATCTACTACAGTCCAGACCTGCGTCAATACGTGTTGGGGGATCGAGAGGTCAAACGTAGTGCCCGCAACATTCGTCACATCCGACCGTTCACGCAGCTCGTGTGGACGGCGTTTTTCGCGCATGAACTCTCCACCCACCGCAAAACCTCGACCCTGCGAGACGTGTACTATTCTGCCCAAGCCTACCAAATGTCCTTCAAAGATCAATCGGAGTCTGACAACGTCATCACAGATCTTGAAACCGTCATCGGGTTTGCCAGAGAAGACTTCAACATCTTTCCTGAGGAGCGATCAGCCGTCTTCGGCGATCTGACCATTGAATACACGGTTCCCGGATATGAAGGTCGGCAGATGAACCTCACCTCGCATCCGGACGGGTTAATGGTCGGTCCCGCGCTGACGTACAGTGAGTTTGTGAAGACGAGCGCTGACAAGGTCTTCGCGATTGAGAAAGGCGGCTTGTTCACTCGGTTCATCGAGGAAAACGTCCACGAGAAACACAATGCATTGCTGGTCTTAACCGCTGGGCAGGCTCCCAGAGCGACTCGGCACTTCATTCACCGACTCAACCGCGAACTCGAGTTGCCCGTCTACATCTTGACTGACGGAGATCCGTGGGGCATGCACATTGCGATGGTGATCATTAGCGGGTCCGCGAATGCCGCCCACGTACGAGATCTCACCACTCCCGACGCGAAGTGGAGCGGAGTGTGGGCGACGGACATCGTGGACTACAAGTTGCCGACTGATCCATTAACGGAGATTGATGTCAAGCGGCTACATGAGCTGCAACGCGATCCCCGATACAAGGACGAGCTGTGGCAGCGGGAAATCAAGATGTTTCTGAAGATCCGGAAGAAAGCTGAACAAGAGGCCTTCAGTCGATATGGCCTCACCTACATTGTCGACGAGTACTTGCCAGCGAAGCTGGAGGAAACGGCGTAAATCAGCTCAGAAGATTAAAATAACACCTCACTACCCATGTATTCTTCAACTTAGGCGGTGTTGGTGTTGAGCCGAGACGGAGATGAATCGACTGGGTGGACCATTGTCGAGAAATTCATTGCCTTGCTCATCATCCTCATTGGCGCCATAGTTACCTACAACACAGCAACCAGCCCCAGCATCGTCTACTCAGTGATCTTCGGCGTGGGCGGCCTCGCCTTGATCGCCCTCGGCTTTCTCATCATCATCGCCAAGGCAAAGTAACGGCCAATCCGGTACACTTGGCGTGAGAATTCAGCCAAAGAAGCTGGTCAAATGTCAAGAAGGAATTTGACCGTGACTTCATCTGCACTCTTCACGATGTCCATTTGATGATAGGTTACAGCTTTGACGCCGACCTTTTGAGGATGTTTCTTCGCGTCGAATTTTTCTCCGTAAATCGTTCCTGTGAGTTTCAGTTGTTGACCGTGTTTCTGGATCGGGTTCAGTTTGAATTTCGCGTAGAGAGTTCTCTCGAGATCGAATCTGATCAGAAGATCCTCGATCCAGTTGTATAGCAGCGCTTGTTCATCGGATCCTTGAACTTCGACTGTTTCAGCAAGCGTAGGATCCACCTTGCCGGTATCTGTCATCACTTCGAACGTTGCCAGAGCTGCGTTTTCGAAAGCTTGCTCTAGGCTTCTGCCATAGGCAACGATGTAGATGTCTGCTACATGATCAAGGAACTCGAATTTCTTCTTTCCTCTTGCCTGTTTCATCACACAAAGTATGACGAGTTGTCGCTAATTTGCTTTTGTTGGTCTGGGCATTCGAGCCAAAAAAAGCCCGGTCAAGAATTGTGACTTCGGGTGATATCTCCACAGTGGTAGGGGTGCAAATCCCACCCCACCCGCCCCATTTGTCACCTTGTCTTCAAGAGAACTCCTGAACGAAATCTGGTGCGTGCAGATTGAACATCAAACAATCTTTGGCACACGCTTAATCTGGCAGCTCGATGGGTTCTGATGGAAGGCGTTGACTTCCGAAAAGCTGAGTCGCCGTCTGGGGAGCCCTTTTCTTTAATGTTACCGCCTCCTATACGTTCTTAAAGTAATTCCGTACATCAGGAGACTCAGTTGTATGGGTGGGGGAAGCGATTGAAGCTCGCCGACGTTAAGCTTGTCCTAGTAGTGGGGATTGATGTTGCTGCATTGTGCACTTCTGGCCGAACAGCAGGGTTTGACGTCTTTGCTGTCGACTACTATGGAGATCAAGATCTAAAGCGAACATGCAGAAAGAGCTTGTCAATCCTAACGCAAGAAGCTGGCAGATCCTGTGGAAGGCTTCAGAGTTCCTTCAAGCCGGCAAAACTAGTGCAGCCTGCAAGAAGACTCTGTACAACCTATGAAATCGATGGTGTGGTATTGGGCTCTGGGTTGGACGATTCTCCCAGTGTTTTGCGCGACCTCAACTCGTTGGCTCCTCTAGTCGGCAACCCGCCTCAGACCATTGAAAGAGTGCGTAACAAAGAGCAGTTTTTCCATGAACTGAATCGGCTTGGGATTCCTCATCCTCAGACGGTTCTGGTCGGGTATCTCGAGGATGCAGAAAAAGCAGCCAAAGACATTGGCTACCCGATTGTAGTGAAGCCGCTTGTCAGCCTTGGAGGTGGAGGAATTCGAAAGGTTGGGAACAGAGACGAATTGAGCGACCTGTTGCGAAAGACTCTTGCTTCGTCAAAACGTGGCAGCGACCATGTGCTGGTTCAAGAGTGGATCGCTGGTGTTGATGGAAGTGTGAGTTTTCTTTCGTCAGCCAACGAAACACAGGTCCTGACAGTGAATGAGCAATTACTGGGAGTTGCAGAGCTTGGGCAAACAGAGCCCTTTGGCTACTGCGGGAATGTGGTTCCAGCAGCTTTCTCGAACTCGAGTAGGCGCCCACTCAGAAAGGTGTGTGAAGAATATGCACAGAAGCTTGCGTTGAGTTTCGGCTTGGTGGGGTCCAATGGCATAGATCTGGTGATTTCACCCGATGCTGTTCCATATGTTGTAGAAGTGAATCCTCGGTTTCAGGGAACACTTGAGTGCGTTGAAAAGGTTGCTGGTGTCAACTTGACAATGGCGCACATGCAGGCCTGCCTTGATCACACTCTTCCCAATCCTCAGCTACGTACTCACTATTCCTGTGCACGAGTGATTTTGTATGCTCACCACCGTTCGATAATCCCGAATCTCTCCAGCGTTGAAGGTGTCAGGGACGTGCCATTTCCTCAGGTGATCATTGAAAAGGGAGAGCCTGTGTGCTCACTCATCACTGACGGAAAAACGGGGCACATGGCATTGAAGGACGCAAGAAACCGTGCTCACCACATTTATGATCGATTGAAGCCGGCACCTTAATGACTCAGCCACGTGTGTTCCTTGCGAAGGAATCGCACGACAGGTCCACCAATGACCACGGTCGTGAGGGTCGAGAGCAGAACTTCCACGGGAGTAATAATGGCACCAGAGGTCCAAATGACGATCAACGCTCCAACATCGAACGTGTAGAACAACCGGTATGTTTGACATGGAATGAAGAGGAAAATCCGAAATAACACATCGGCTTCTAACCCGATAAACGCAGACACCGCAAGCGAAACAGGTAACCTCGATCGATAGTTCCACACACCTGTGCGCACCAGGAGAAGGATTGCCAGAAGCACGGCAAACGCGACATACGTGTCCCACATACCCCACAGTGGCAATTGCCACGCTTCTGCGGTGGCGNNGCACAGGCTTCAATCTTCCTCGGAAGATCAGAGCCGACACGGCGACTCCGATGGGAGCACCAACAGTAAAGAGAAACTCGTACACATCGATGAAGTAGATGTAGTGCCCGATCATAACTCCAATGAAACTTGCCAGAGATCCCATTGAGTACCCAAGTGCCACCCCAGTCAAGGGAGACATCAGAAAATTCCAGCTATACCACACACCAGATGGGAATACAGGCAAGCTTGCCAGAGAATCAGTCACCACATTCAACGCAGCGAAAATCGCGACAACTGCCACAACCAGCGACGTTGATCTCCTGTTTTGCATGACTAGAACGTCAATGAAAACGTGTTTAATTATTTTCGGTTCACAGAGGACCGCCCACTCACATTTCGGCAGACTATCACACATTTAGTCTCGCATACTCCCAGTGGTGTGGGATGGAGGGGGTAGGGAGGCCGGTCTGATCTGTGCAGATCCCATTGAAGATGCAGCTGAAATCACGGCACGTTTAGACCAGATTCAGTTTTGTAGCAGAAGAGCGCCGGGAATGGGATTTGAACCCATGCGGNNCTGCGCATTATCCACTCTGCCATCCCGGCATCCGAGACAAATAGTCTATGCTCTGAAATAAAACATTAATCCAGTTCAGAGTGCTCGTGCAAAGGGCAGAGAGAGCAGATCATCTGCCCTGAGCGCTCTGATGATGTGACCCCAAAACGGCGGGAGGAACCTACTCAGTGTTAAGGCTGACTCCCACTCAACAGAATGTTGCAGTTGGAATCGGAAAAGAAGGAAGAAAGAAGGAATATGAGACTAGTCTTGTAAGTCTTTGTAGATACGTTTATGGTCGATGTTCTTCTCCATAAACACGCTGACTTGATTCTCACCCTTTGTAAAGGAGAGCAGCTTCAACGTGTCTCCAGTGATGATGATCTGCTCAACGCTGCCGAGTTCAAAGAGATCGAGGACCTGTTCGCTTGTCTCAAAGGCTGTGGAGGACAGGGTTGCATACTCAATAATTCTCGTTGGATCTTTCAGATCAATGCTAGCGGATTTGGTGTTCTTCAGGAAGTAGCCCACGACGCCATCTCGTGTTTTAAGGCGGGTGATAGCGTGCTGAATCGGGTCTTCTGGAGGTGTCTCAGCCCTTTCTGAAGATTCCTCTGCAGGAGTATCAGTGGTTTCAATGACCTCTTCAGGCTGGGATTCATCAGAGAGATCGATGGTGATTTCTGGTTTCTCTTCGACCTCGAGTTTCGTCTTTTTCCTTTTACGTTTCTTCGATACCATGCGAATCCTCTCCATCAAGCGACGACTGGTGTTACTCGCACCAGTTCGCCTTTCTTGATGTCTAGCGATTGACAGATTTTCTCGGGAATCCGAATGACTGCCTTATTTTCCAGTTTCGATTCGTCGACGGTTTTGACTTTGCATTGTTTGGCTTCACCGTTGAAGGCTTCAATTTCAACGAGATTGATCCGTTTGCCTTCCACAGCATCCTCCCACTCAGACATGATGTCCTTGCAGATTTGAACTGTGTCGCTGCGGACTAGCAGGCCGCCAAAGGTCTCCACGATCAGTTGATTCGACGGGAGATCAAGCTCCCGGACTGGTTCCTTCTCAGGGTCCTTGTCAGGTGCCTTTTCAAGTTCCTCCAGCTCTTCCTCATTAACGCTGTCAGGCTCGTGGATTTCCTCGATTGGGGGATCCTCAACTTCGGTGGGCTTGAACAAACTTGGGTAAGGAGGTGATTGTTTGAGGGAGGTAGGGGCAACGTGATCAGACAGCTTCAGAATGGTTGGAATCAGCACTCGTGAAACAGTCTGCAGATACTTCATGTCTGCATGTTTCTTGGCAATCATAACGAGAAGCGTGTCGTCAACAGAGGTTATGTGAGCGCTCCCCTTACTGCCTTCCACAATCAGCGAATCTAGGCCTCCGATAGTTTCACTCTTCGCGATCACAGTTTCCAGAGCGGACGCTACACCATCCACGGTCACTTGAGGGGTTCCTATGTCTCCCGCAATCAAGTTGGCCTTCTTGTCCAAGAGAAACGAGGCTTTCACGTCTGGGCAGATATTCTGAATCTCAGTGAGAGCATTGCTTAGCGCAGATACATATGCTTCATTCATTCTCGACACCTTGCACAGGCAATCCTATGAAATCTTGAAAAGGATTCGGTCCGGCACTCCATCTCTCTCCAGAACCAAGTACTTGAGCCCGTCAGTGTCTCCAATCTGATCCACCCAGTTCAGCGCTTCTCTCGACTTCTGTAAAACGAGGAGTCTGTCCTGCTGACTTCTCACGACTTCTTCGATGGCTGTCAATTCATGGAATGGGTTGGCATCTAACACAACGCTCAGGCCGCCGACTGCGATCTCGCCAAGTGTTTCTTGGTTCGCCTTCTTGCCCGCGAGTTTGAATACTACATCGCGGATTTTCTTGGATCGCTCTGCTAGGGCGCGGATCTCATCTAAGCGCCGAAGATACTCGCCTAGCATGCTCTTGGTTCGTGAAATCTCGTCATCAATTGTTCTTGCTATCTCTGATGCTGACTCGTATTCCTTCAATTCTACTACCATTCTTTTACCTCCAAACATAGTGGAAGAAGAGGGGTGGTTCTACCCTACCCCCACTCTCAAACAAATAGAGGGCGCTATACTAAGCAACCTTAGTGTAGGTAGCTACGTTTGTGCCAGTACTGGACTGCAAGATGACTTTGTACGTATTGCCAGCTGTCCACGTATACGTAATGTCCACGTACCCTGACTCGCCTGCCTCCCAGGCGTTGTTTGTCATCGTAGTGGTGAAGTCATCGCTCAGAACGGGATTACCGTTTAGGCTTGCTCCTGCTAGAGTGACCTTTGCAGTACCTGTGTTTTTCACTGCTAGCCTGATTGTGCTGTTCGCTATGTAGGTCATGCTAGTGACTTGCATCTGTTCCGTTTGCATGAAGGTGAAGGTTAATGCTCCCATCCATGCGGCAACAGCGATTGAAACGGCGACTGTGACTGCGATGAGTATGATGGCTGCGACGACGGGGCTCAGCGCCTTTCTGCTCTTGAAAAGTCTCTTCATTTGAGTTCTATCCCTCCTTTTCGGGTTCACAAAAAAGATAACAACATATTGAGATTTAAGTCTTACTAATTACGACAACATATTGCTCGACACCAGACACCACCACAAAAACACTCACGAACGAAGAGCGTCAAGGAGAGAACCCGCAACACAGGAACCTCCAAGCAAGTAATCCAACACAAAACGAACCTTTAAATCCCCTGTCACTTCATAACACCCAAACAGCACCGAGTCGTAGAGATGAATGAGCGAGTCTCCTGTTCCACAAGAAGAACCCACTGAAACGAGTGATGCACTTTCGCTCGATCGGATTCAGTCGAAAGTTGTTGCACAGTTTGAAGTAGAAGAAGCCATGATCGAGTATGATATACCAACGTTCTTCGTAAAACTGGGTACGAATTCAAAACAACAATTCATCAAACTCATCAGGGACCTAGATCCGATGGGCCTTTCACCCATGTTGAGACAACGAAAGGGCAGAAACGTCTTAAAAGTGGTCCCGAAACCGAAAACTAAACCGAGTCGCCCAATCATCAACGTGATCCTGCTCCTTGTCACCATTGGAACAGTGCTCATCACAGGCTACGTGCTTTCACTCAGTCTCGCTGAGGAGGGTTTGAACCCTTTCCTCGGAGCGGGCAGTTTTGCCTTGGCACTGCTGGGAATATTGGGCGCGCATGAGATGGGACACAAGTTTGCTGCGAATCATCACGGCATGGAAGCAACAATGCCATATTTCATTCCTGGACCACCTGCAATCCCTGGATTTTTCCTGGGAGGAATTGGAACCTTTGGAGCCGTCATTGTGCAGAAGGAAAATGCTCCAAACAGGGACGCATTGTTTGACATTGGCGCAAGCGGGCCGATTGCCGGCTTTGTCCTAACAGTCGTGGTGACAACGATAGGACTCATGCTGTCCCCCATCAAAGCTTCACCAACACCTCTGGAGGGCGGGCTTCCCATTTCCTACCTATTCATGATTCTTGGCGACATTTTCGTAAACTTCCAACCAGCTCCAGATATGTACTACTACATCCTTCTGCATCCGATCGCGTTCGCTGGGTGGATCGGAATGTTTGTAACCGTGCTCAATCTCCTGCCAACAGGCATGCTCGACGGCGGCCACACCTTGAGAAGCCTCATAGACAATGATCTCGCACGCACGATCTTCAACATCGTCTCGGTGTTGGTCCTGCTGCTTACCCAGCAATATATAATGCTCGCCTTCGTGCTGTTTCTCTCAATGTACAGACACCCAGGCCCACTCGATGATGTTTCGAAGTTGTCTCTGTCCCGAAAGTTCGTAGCTATCTTGCTACTAGCTATCTTTGGGCTCTGTCTGTTCATTTTTTAGCCTGAGAGCGCAGAAACGTCTTCGGCATGGCTACATAGATGTTCTGCTTGTCAATCCGGTATTCATGCCACTCCGCGTCGATCTCAACCCTATCTTTGCAGATCTCTATCTGCTTAGTTCGAACCAACTCAGTCATCGATTCGAGGTGCGGCTTCAGTAGTGCTTCGCTCCGTTGATCGAGCTCCGCGATGTACACTCTCTCTAGGATTTCCATCGGTGAGAATCCCAGTTCCTTGCGCAATGCTTGGATTCGTCGTGCCATGTCTCGCATCAATCCTTCACCGACAAGCAGTGAATCTCTGCTCGTGTCAATGGATACGGAGAACTCGTTTTCCGAGGCAACGATCCTGTTTTCAGAAGCTTGACTGCTGAGATCTGCTAGCGTGGCGGTGTATTCAACAGTTTTGACGTTGGAGAGTTCAAGGAACAAGTCCTCCAGTTTCATGATTGCATCAAGAGCTGTTTTGGGCCCCGCGACAATCACATTCTTGAGCGGCCATCTCCGTTTCAAGTTCGCAGTTTGTCGAGCGGAATACGTCAGGGAGAGATATGTGAAGAAGACTTCAAAGTTCTCTTCCAGTTTGAGATCAACCAGACGCTTGTCCACTGTTGGCCAAGCGTCTAGGTTCACTGACAACGACAATCTGCTGTCCAGCGATCTGTGAACTTGCTGGTACATGGCTTCTGAAAGGAAGGGCGTGATTGGATTGAAGAGCAGGTTCAAGGTTCTCAGCACTTGCCACAGAACTGCATAGACTGTGAATCTCCGATTCAGTGACTGCTGGTTGTCGCTCCACAGTTCCTGTCTCACCATTGGAACATACTGGCGACTTAGAGCATTAACCACAAACTCCTCCAGCTCTGCGAGGGCGAAGTTAAACTCGCAGCTCTCAAACTTCTGGTTCACAATTGTTATCGTCCTCTGCAGCTTGGACAGAATCCATTTGTCTGGAAGCTTCAGAGTCTGCTGTGTCCGCACCCACTGCATCGTGTGCTCACATGGGTCGAATCTGTCATACTCAGCGTTCTGTATGAAGAACCGATAGAGATTGTGGAGAGTGTTGAGAACTTGGAAGGGTCGTTTGGTCATTTCAGCTCTGTCGAAGTTCATCGCATCGATTGGGGAGCATTTCCGAAGCATGTAGAAGCGAAACAGGTCAGCAGAGGCTTTGTCCAACACGACGTTGGCATCGATCACGTTCCCAAGGCTCTTACTCATTTTTCGACCTTTTTCGTCGAGGACATGTCCATAGAACAAGAACGCTTTGTAAGGCGGCTCTGCTTTCCCAGTGAGAATGACATGTTCAAGAAGTAATGTATTGGCCCATCCTCGGGTCTGGTCGATGGCTTCGACCAGGAAGTCAACGGGCACGTATCTTTCAAACTCTGCATCAGTGAACCGTGCGTAGGGAGCTGCGCCGCTATTGTGCCAGGTATCTAAGACAAAAGGTTCACGATGCATGTCGTCGCCACAATTGCGACAGGTCAAGACTATGCGATCTATCCATGGCTTGTGGAGTTCAAAGTGACCCGTTGGCGAATCCTTAGCTTTCTCAAGCAGATCCTTCTTGCTGGACACGAGGGTTTTTTCTCCACACTGCAGGCACTTCCACACTGGGAGGGGGGTTCCCCAAACGCGTTCCCTCGAGACGCACCATGGTTTGGCCTCGCCGAGGAATGCGAGAAAGCGGTTTTTCGGAGGTTTGTAGTAGTATTTGACCTTCTCAGCAGCCTCGATGATCTTGGAGTTTATCTCGTTGGTCCAAAGGAAGTATTCGCGTCGTGCAAACCACACAAGCTTATGATGAGAACGCCAGCAAGTTGGGTACTCGTGACGGATTTGCTTGACGGAAACGAGCAGGTTCCGTTTCTTCAGTTCGTCGACAACTACTTTGTCTGCGTCTCTGGCAAACAATCCGGCGAAGAGCCCAGCCTCGTCAGTGAAGGTTACTTCATCGTCAAATGGGGCAAAGATTGGAACTCCACGCTTCTGCGCGGCGTTGAAGTCATCCTCTCCATTTCCCGGAGCAAGGTGAACTACACCAGTTGCGGTGGATATATCGACAAATTCCTCTGTTACAACGGTGTGAACAAGAGGGTGCTCATCGAGTTCTTGCTGCTTCGACACGATTTCCTGAAAAGGGTACTCGTATTTTGCTCCCTCGAGNNTTTCAGTGATTGTGTAGTCTTGAATGCCCAGTTCCTGCATCGTCGCCTCTAGACGTTGTTGGACAACAATCCAAACTTCTGCTCCAACTCTAGCCTTGACGTATTCAGCGTCAGGATGCACAGCAAGCATCAGATCTGTAACCAACGTGAACGGCATTGTTGTCCAGACGAGGAAATACTCGTCTTTGGACGTAGCTCGTTTGAGCTTGAAGTAGAGTGAGGGATCCTCCACGTCTTCGTAGCCCATTCCTACCTCTGCATTGCTCAAAGATGTTTGACAGTGGGGGCAATAAGCCACAACGTAGTAGCCTTCACCGAGTAAATCCTGCTGCCAAGAGCGTTCCAAGATTTTCCATTCACGTTCGATGTACTCATCTAAGTATGTCCAGTAGGCTTTGGAGTCATCTATGAAGACTCCGGCTTGGAGGTCAGCTTTGTGCCATGCTTCATAGTATTTCATAATGGCCTGCTTACACTCTGTGACAAACCTCTCTTCGCCAATCCGCTGCAGCAAATCCCGCTTGTTCTTCACCTTCAGCGCACGCTCCACTTCCAACTCAACAGGCAATCCCTGGCAGTCCCAGCCCGTCCAGAATGGAATGTAGAAACCTTGCATGGTTTTCCAGCGGTATCGCAGATCTTTGATCACTCGCCCTCGAACGTGGCCGACATGGGGATAACCATTCAGTGTCGGCGGGCCTTCCACATATCCCAAAACTCCCTTGTGATTATGAAGCCTGTCCTGATCCATTTTCTGAAGGATACCGTGGTCTTTCCAGAATCGGCGTACTTCTCGTTCAAGGTCAAGGGGGCGGTAGCTCAGTGTGGGCCAACGACTAGAATCAGCTTTGAATTTGACGGTCACCTTTCATTTGCACATCCCGCCTTCCCACTCAAAAGATCATTCGCGAATATAACTCTTTTGAAGTGAAGGTTCAGAAAGTTGGGGTCTATCCCTAACCTCCGGGGTCTTGTGCTTCAGAATCCCTGAGTTGCACGAGCGAGCATTGGACAGAATTGACCATACAAGAGCCCTATGACAGCTACTTGAGACTACTCGAGATTGGCACCTGACGACCATCATGTCCTCGCTTAAGGCGGCCGAACTCCGCTTCAACTTCGCTGAGCTGATCATGATCAAAGACTGGTCCGTCGACACACACACGATACTTACCGATCGTGCAGCTTCCACACAATCCTATTGCACAACGCATGAGTCGCTCCAGGCTGGCCTGTAAAGGAACGCCATACTTCTTCGCTAACTTGAACGTCTTGCAGATCATTAATTCCTTCCCACAGGTATAGATCATGTCAAACTTCGTGTGGGCTAGAACGTCTTCCACCAGGTCAGTGACAACGCCTTTGTGTCCATGGCTTCCATCCTCGGTCGACACGAGGCATTCTCCGTGGGTCTTTGACGTCAGTGTTTCCATCTTTGACCAGCAGATCAGTTCTGCCTCTGTTTTGGCGCCCGCAAGAAACGATATTTGGCCTCCTAAAGGCAGGAGCTTATCCGCTAGAAACGTCAAGGGCGCAATCCCCGTTCCGCCGCCAACAAGAAGAACGTTCCCACTGGCAAGTGAAAAGCTGTTGCCAAGAGGGCCTCTGATACCAATAGTGTCTCCAGCATTTTTGGTGTGCAATGAGGTGGTTGCTTCCCCGACTTTTGCCACTGTGATTGAAGCGAGATCCGAGGGAGAAGTTGAGGAGATGCTCATCGGAACCTCATCGATTCGGGGAAGCCACACCATGACAAACTGGCCTGGGTTTGCTTGGCTGGAGAGTTGATCGTTGAACAGAAAGGTTTTGACCAGTGGGCTCTCTTCGAGGACCTCTTCGATTTCCACTGTTCTCAAGAGGCTAGCTTCGATGGGATAATCCGACAAGTTCATTCACACTACTGATACGCTTTCTCTCCAGGAATAGTTCAATCCCTTCAACAACGTCACGAAACACGTCCAGACCCTTCGTAGCAATGGCAGTCCCGATCTGGACAGCGGATGCTCCAGCTTGTATGAACTCTATCGCATCTGACCAGGATTCTACGCCACCGCATCCAAGGATTGGAATTTCCACAGTCTCAAAAATCTCGAAGACACACCGAATGGCTATCGGTTTGATTGCGGGACCTGACAATCCGCCGACTTTGTTGCTGAGGATTGGCACAGCGGCCTCAGCGTTTATGGCCATCGCTTTCACAGTGTTGATTGCAGTGACCGCATCTGCCCCAGCCTTCTCTGCAGCGTGAGCTAGCTCAGCGATGTCAGCCACGTTTGGCGTGAGTTTGACAAATATCGGAATCTTGACGCTTGCTTTGGTTTCTCTGACAATCTTCTGAACCATCTCAGGATCTCGTCCGATCTCAGCTCCCAGTGCGTCAGCGTGCGGACATGACACATTGAGCTCCAGAGCGTCAGCTCCAATCATAACGGCCTTTCTAGCCACGAGCGCGAATTCCTGGGGAGAGGCAGCAATGAGGCTTACAATCCTGGGAACCGTCACAGGAGCTTGCCTCATCTCGTCACCGAACTCGTCGATGCCAGGGTTGGGAAGACCCATAGCGTTGAGAAGTCCATTCTTGAGGGATACAACTGTGGGATTGCCGTAGCCCATCCGAGGGTGTAGTCCCAAAGACTTGGTCACAATGCCGCCCGCACCTGCGTCTGCCACACGTTGGAGGGTCAACCCGGACATGCCTAACATTCCAGCCGCCAGCATCGTTGGGTTAGAGAATTCTAAGCCAGCAATTTCCACTGCGATCGCTGTCATGGGGAAAGGCTCCAGTAAGAGTTATTCATCAGCAGAGATAAAGGTTAGTGAATCTTAGATAAAACGTGCCTGTAGTCGGTATCAAAATGAAGATAACGATAGTTACATCATTGATTGGCGTTTTAGGCCTCGACGCGAAAGGCCGGATCATCGATGCGCTTCTATTCGAGAAGACTCCAAATCTGATTGCCGAAAAGTTGAATCTCACCGATGCTGGAGAGCTGATTCCAGAGACAGCGCTACTAGTCAAGAGACTCAAGAAGAAGGGCTACTCCACGTTCGTGGTGGGAAATTCTGGAATTGCCTCAGCACTGGAGAAGCAGATAGCCGTGAAGACCACCGTAGCACAAGTGCCTCTGCAGGACCAGGAATTGCGTCCAACGGTTGAGCAATATGCGGTAGAGGCTGGGTTCGTGAGTACTCCTGAAGAGCTCCAGAAGCTGACTCGATCAGTTTCGGTGGAACTTACTCGATTGAGAGTGCGAAAGGCTGGGGAAAAGCGAGATCTCATGGTGGTGCAAGCCATCCTCAGTGTTGAAGACTTGGACAAAACTGTGAATCTGTTCTTTGGGAGAATACGTGAATGGTATGGAATCCATTTCCCTGAGCTAGATAGACTCGTGGATAAACATGAGGTGTATTCAAAGCTGGTTCTAAGCCTTGGTCGGAGAGCAAACTTCAGTCGTCAAGCCCTCATTGACGGCGGCCAGTCAGAAAGCAAAGCCCTCCAAATTGCTGAAGCAGCTGGCAACTCCATGGGTGGAGAACTGGATAAAAACGATGTAGATCAGATTCAGACTCTCTGCAAGCATACCCTTGAATTGTGCCAGTTAAGACAAACTCTGACGAAATATGCCGATTCAATGGTGGGCGAGGTGGCACCCAACGTTCAGGCTCTGGTCGGATCGTTGCTCGCTGCCAAACTGATCTCACTGGCCGGAGGACTGACCAATCTCGCCAAGATGCCGGCGAGCACAATCCAGGTTCTAGGAGCGGAGAAGGCTCTCTTCCGAGCCCTCAAGACGGGGTCAAGACCCCCAAAACACGGGATCATCTTCCAAGACACTTCAATTCATGACGCCAAAAAATGGCAAAGGGGCAAGATGTCCAGGGCACTAGCTGGAAAACTTGCGATAGCTGCAAGAACTGATGCTTTTAGCACGAGATATATTGGTGACACGTTGAAGGACAGCTTGGAGAAACGCATGGATGAAATCAAGGAGAAATATCGGCAGCCTCCGCCACCCTCCAAAGAGGTGAAACCGCAGACACGACCTAGGAAACGCGTGGATCGCAGGCGTCAGAAAAGGGGAAGAAAGCAACGTGGGCGCAAACGTTGAGCCGCATCCCACTTTTGCGCGTGTGTACTGGGTAGAATTCACGGATGGAAAGAGGAGACTCGCCACAGAGAATCTGGCTCCCGGGAGAAGCGTGTACGGAGAACGTTTGATCTCCGTCAACGGGATTGAATATCGAATCTGGGATCCGTTTCGCAGTAAACTGGCAGCAGCAATACTGAAGGGATTGGACTTTTTGCCTATACTGGAGAATCACAAGGTGCTCTATTTGGGTGCCGCATCTGGAACGACAGCTAGTCATGTTTCAGATATTGTTGGGGACAGCGGCCAAGTTTATTGTGTAGAATTCTCAGCCCGTACGATGCGGGAACTTGTCAACAACGTATGTGTTTCTCGCTTGAACATGACTCCGATCCTGGAGGACTCTCGGATTCCGGAGAAGTATTCGATGTTTGTAAGTAAGGTGGATGATATATACTGTGACATAGCTCAACCAGAGCAAGCAAAGGTCTTAGCTGACAATGCGGGCTTTTTTCTGAAACAAGGTGGATGGAGCATGCTAGCCATCAAGTCTCAAAGCATCGACGTCACCAAAAGACCCGCTGACGTCTACAAACAGGAAATCCAGGTTCTGAAGAATCGTGGATTTTTCATACGGCAAACTATCCTACTTGAACCGTATGATAAGGCACACGCCATGATTGTATCGAGGATTTAGACCCCAAATCCTGATTTGCATCAATTTTAGCTTTCTCATTGTGAAACACGTTTATATTTGACCTTTGCATAATGGTTCATAACCGAGGGGGAGGAATGGACAGAACAGAGATTCTGGACAGCATTGAATCCCTTTTCGAAAAATCAGGCTTCGATGTGTCGCAACGATGCTGTGCACGTCGCAGTTGTTTCGACTTCGCAGCCCGCAGAGAAGAGCACCTCGTTTTCGTGAAAATTCAACCCAATATCGGAAACATCTATCGACAGGATGCAGAAGGACTCGCTGCGCTGGCACGATGCTTCTCCGGAGCTTCATTGTTTATCTGTGAGAAAAGTCGAAACAAACCACTGGAAGATGACACAGTGTACTTTCGGTATGGTGTGGGTGCAATAACTCAGGCGACACTGGAAGATGCCATTTCGAACGGAACAGGACCACTGATCGAAGCAGGTCCAGGCGGGTACTATGTTCGGTTGGATGCTGACACAATAAGAGAGAGACGAATTCAGAATGGATTGTCCATGGGAAAGATGGCTGAGATTCTAGGAGTCTCGCGAAGAACACTCTATGGATATGAACGTGGACTGACGAAAGCCTCTGTTTCTACAGCCTACAAACTGGGAACTGCGTGGGGTGTCCCTGTTGTGAAACCCTTTGACATTTTTAAGCATCCTGACGACTCTGAAGGGTTCATCGCGACCGCAAAGCGGTTGATCAGTGAAAGTAGATTCCTGCATTTCGTTTTCAGACAGCTCCTTCAATTCAACTTCGCGGTTCTGCAGCTGAAACGGGCTCCGTTTGACTTTGTGGCTAGGAACTCTGAAACAGAAACGAGTCTCCTGGGAGGAGTAGCGAACAACACAGAGCGAAATCTTGATGCTAGAAGCGAGGAAATCGCAAGTCTCAGCAAGGTTCTGGAGGCCCGACCCGTCTTCGTGGCAGACAGCAGAGTTGCAGTCAACAAAATCCCGCTGATTTGTCGAGAGGATTTCGAAAACATCAAATGCTCAGAAGATCTGATGGCACGACTCTAGCGCAGTGAGGGTGACTTAGCGCTCTGGAAGAGGAGTCTGCTTCCATCTGGCTTCTGCCTGAGCGATTCGCGCTGGCTTCCAGGAGCAGCGCACAAAATCAGGGTATTCATCACCCTCTCGTGCCAACCTTCGAAGAAAACTCACGGTCTTGGGATCAGACATGTAGCCACTTCCAAAGTCACCGTGCTGAGTTCTCAGTCTTTTGACGATGCGATCCCGTTCAACTTTTGCGATGATGGACGCGGCGGAAACCACGGGGTAGTTTCTATCTGCCTGATGTTCAGAGATCACCTGTACTCGAAAGTCAAGGCACTCTACAATATGTTGTTTGAATCGGTCAGCTAAAACATCAGAGGCGTCAACTATCGCTAGGTCCGGTTTCAATGCTTCAATCGATGCAGCCATCGCTCTCGCCTCCAGTCTGTTCAGCTTAAATAATCTCTTTCGAGTGTTCACTGCCGCATCAATTTCTGCAGGTGAGAGCTTGACAATGTGTATTGAGAGAGCGACCTTTCTGATCTCCGTGGCCAAAGATTCACGTCGGCGGGGGGAAAGTAGCTTGCTGTCCTTCACTCCGAGGTCCACAAGCCTACCCACGCTCTCCGAATGCATCAAAACACCCGCGACAATCAATGGACCAAGTACACAACCACGCCCAGCTTCGTCGACACCCATTATTCGCACAGAATCGCCTCTAAACAGGTCTTGACCTTAAGAGTTTAAGGATTTTGTCAACAAGTTGACTTGGAAGACGGTCTCTGTTGCTGGCAGTCACCTCGATCATCTCGCCGAACTCGCCTGACCCAAGTTGGGCAATGATCCGGCGGTGGGTGCGAAAGTGGATTGTTCCCAGAAGTGGTTTGAAGCTGTTTAGAGCGTTTTCCACCGCGGTTCTGAAGTTTTCAGACACGAGTTCCATTGGGCCTATTTCATCAATCACAACTACATCTGCATCTTTCAAGGCTTGGACGATGGCTGCAACACCTATCGAATCTAAGTCAGTAAGGTTTACTCTATATTTGCCGATTCGAGGTCCAACTGGTTGGTCAATGTGTGCAAGCCATCCAACGCTCCCGGAGATGTAGTCTTCTATTCTAAAGCCTACTCGATTTCCATTCTCTCTTGATTCCTGGCTTGTCATCCCGCCAATCTTGTAGCCTCTTGAAGCGAGATCTTCAGCAGTCTTGCTCAAGACTGTCGTCTTTCCTATGCCTGGACGTCCAGTTATCAAAGTGACGTTGCTCATTTTGCCTAGAATATCACTCTGACGTGTTTTTAAGTGTTGAAAACCTAACTGCTTGATCTGGTAGAGAACGTGGCGTTCCCGTTTCCGACCGAGCGTGTGACAGAAGGAGCTGTCAGTGCTATCACACCACGGCTTGAGGCTTTTCAGCAAACGCCTTCAGATTATGCACCCTCGAAAGCACCAGTCTTCTACAATCCCGTCATGGAGCTTAATCGAGATCTAACGGTGCTAGCTGTTCAGGCCTTTCAGAGAATCGGAGGAGGAGCCGTCTCCATTTGTGAACCATTGTCGGGTTGCGGGATTCGGGCAATCAGACTAGCCAGTGAGGTTGATAACGTGAAGACCGTAGTCGCCAACGATATCAGTGAAAGGGCCTACAAGATGACCCTGAACAACGTGGCACTTAATGGATTGCTGAATAAGGTTAAGGTGGAGAACCAGGATGCAAATCTACTGCTAAGTCGATATGCGGCTCCGAAGAAGCGATTCCACTGTGTTGATCTTGATCCTTTCGGTTCACCTGCACCTTACATGGATTCAGCACTGAGAGCACTGAGACGAGGCGGTTTCCTCGCATTGACTGCCACGGATATGGCTCCTTTGTGTGGCGTGCATCCGAAGGCCTGTGTGAGAAAGTACGGTGCGTATCCGCTGAGAACAGAGTATTGCCATGAGTTGGCTGTTCGCATCCTAGCGGCTGCCTCAGCAAGATCTGCAGCGAAACATGACATCGGCCTTGAAGTGATGTTCAGCTACAGTTCAGAGCATTACGTAAGGCTCTACAGCAGAGCCAACTACGGAGCCAAGAAGGCAGATGCAAGCCTGCAAAACATTGGGTATGTTACTCATTGTTATGCCTGTCTTCACAGAGCGATAATTAGAGGAATCGTCAACTGTGACAGTTCAGTCTGTCCAGAATGTGGGTCCAAAATGCGTGTGGGAGGGCCTCTTTGGCTCGGCGGGATAGTCGACGAGAGCTTTGTGACCCTGATGCAGCGTGAGACGAAAACCAAGCCTTTCAGACTGAAGAAAAGGATCTCCAAGCTGCTTGCGCTGGTGAAGAGTGAGGCAGATGCACCTATGACATACTATGTGATAGACAGGTTCTGCGACAGGCTCGGTCTTCAGGTTCCGCCAAACAGCTCCGTAGTGGAGAAGTTACACACCGCAAAGCGAAGAGTCTATCTGACCCACTTCGATTCACACGGCATCAAAACAGACGCCTCAACTTCAGAAGTTAAGACAGCAATCACTGCTAGTTCCAAGAGTCGCAAGCGTGAAGCAAAGAAGCCAAGGAAGACATGAAACCCTACAAGAAATGCGAGCAAGCCAATTGCTGAAAAAACACAAAACTGAATCAGCAAAACTGTGCTTTACTGTCTTTCATCTAAGAGAACCGAGAGGGCGGCCAACCTCTTCAGCCATAAACTTTGGCATACAGTATCGAACAAAATCAAGACTACACAACGTAGTATTGGACAACTTTTTTCATTCGTTTGGGAGCCATCTGCGCGCTCAGTTTTCTCAGAATTCTAATCATTTGAGGCTGAAAGCGGGCTAAATCAGAGAGCGTTATCAGCCCCATCAACTTACCGCTTTCAACTACTGGCAGCTTCTTGATCTTCAACTTGAACATGAGCTTCGCAGCCTCCTCCAGATCCATGTCAGGTTCCACAACGATGATGGGCCTAGACATGACACGCAACACCTTGGTGCTGGTAGGTCTCTTGGCTTCACTCACTACTCTTTTGAGCAAGTCTCGTTCTGTGAGTATGCCAACGGCTTTGCCCTCTTTGGTGACTATTAAACAACCAATCTCAAATCTATTCATCACATCTGCTGCCTGCTTGACCGTGGACTTCTCATCCACAGTGATGACCTCTTTAACCATGATATCCTGAACTTTCAGCGACATGAATACACAATCATCCGAGCATTTTGATCATTGGATAACGAGCAAGTGAATCTAGGTTTGTAGCTTCTTTAGGTTTTGTCACTCTCAAGAAAGACAGACAATCCACTCTATCCGGAGGCCTCGTGACATCCAGATCGTTTGAAGATAGCTTTTTTAGGAGTAGCTTGCACAAGAGAACCGTGGAATTCGATGTCTCTCAAGACAGTGGAAATCAGTCCAAACGTCTTTTGGGTTGGTATCGAAGACTGGAATCGCAGAATCTTCGACGCATTCATACCCCTGCCGTATGGCACGTCATACAACTCCTATCTCATTGTGGGACGTGACAAAACCGCACTAGTAGACACTGTAAACCCAGGCTTTGAAGATGTGCTCTTGAGGAAAATCAGTCAAATCCTTCCCCCTGATAAAATCGACTACGTGATCATGAATCATGCAGAACCTGATCACGCACACGGCATCTCAGCAGTGATGGAAGTCGCGAACAACGCCAAGCTGGTTGCGACCAAGATGGGAGTATCCATGGCGAACGTGATGTTCAGCGTCCCTAGTGAGAAGACCATTGCGGTCAAAGAAGGGGACGTTCTCACGCTTGGGGAAAAGACTTTGCGGTTCATTGACGCCCCTTGGCTTCATTGGCCTGAAACCATGTTCACGTTTGACGTAGAAGATCGAATTTTGTTTTCCTGCGATTTTTTCGGCACCCACTTGGCCTCTGACAGAGTCTACGCTGATGAAATAGGTGGGATGCTCTTGCCTGAGGCCAAAAGATACTATGCAGAAATAATGATGCCTCTTGCAGCTTCAGCACGCAAAGCTCTTGACAAAGTGAAGGCCACAAAAGCCAAGATGATCGCTCCAAGTCATGGTCCCATCTACCGAGATCCTGAACCTATAGTCAACGCCTACGAAGACTGGACACGGGGACCACTGAGGAAGAAGGTTGTGATCGTTTATGTCTCCATGTGGGGAAGCACTCAAACGCTGGAACAGGTAATCACTGAAACTATCTCAACCGAGGGTGTGGAAGCTATTCCCTACAACTTAACCGTTGCAGATGTTTCCCATGTCCTCCGAGATCTGGTCGACTCAAGCGCCGTAGTCGTTGGCACCCCCACAGTTCTCGGGGGAGCACATCCCCTGGCTACATACGCGACTGAGTTGATAGCTTCCTTTGGAATTCGGGGGAAGATAGCAGCAGTCTTCGGGTCATTCGGATGGGGCGGCGGAGGAATGAAAAGAGTGAAGGCCCGCCTTGAACAAGGAGGATTTGAGGTGATTGACTCCTTTGAGATTCGGGGATCCCCAAAACCTGAGGATATTACCAAGGCAATTTCCCTGGGCAAAGCTGTAGCAGCTCGTGTCAAGGGTGGAAACTGAAAGACCCGTGGAAGACCCCGAGCCGAAAAGAAATCCCTCCGTGAGCACATCACTGCAGAGAAACAGTTAACAGCCTGAAACCACCAGTCTCCATGAAGCTAAATGACAACTGGTAAGCAGAGAATTCTCTTGGCTGGATTCTTCTCTGTCATTTCATTCGCATTTGCTACTCACTCAATTGCTATCCTATACTTGGTTCCTGCCTGCGCGTGGTCGGCGTTCTTCGCCTATTGCTTCATCGTTACTATGTATGAAGCTACTCAGCAAAACAGCAACAATGGCCAAGATACACGAGCAGCCGAATGATGATGCAGACTAGAAAAAGCCCTCCAAGTACCGCGCGCATCATGTTTCAATGTCTGTTTGCTCATTTTGGGATTCAGCTTGTGCTTCTGTCGTCACCTGCTCGAAGAGCTTGATGAGAAGAGGCGCCGCAGCAGTTTCACTGAGGGTTCTTAGATATACTGAAACAAGACCGATCTTGCCCGATTTCGTGGCCAGTCTTTCTGCTAACATCCGTGCTGTCGTAGTATTTCGGTCTCCCAAGAGCACTGAGGACAAGGATTGCTGAAACTGGATTCCAGATGTGGAAGGTACAGATGCTGCCAGCGTGCCAAGTTGATCCTCGGTCTCGCTGAGGAGTACTAAGGATGCATTCCCTGCTTCAACATAGATCGCTAGCAAACGAGTGTCCCTGTGCGTGATTTCCTCTTTTATTATTCTAGCTCGCGTCAATTCAACCACCTCGAAACATTCAGCGATATCGTGAATTCTGGATTTCAGTCTACGTTCTCGAAGCTTTGGTCTGTCATTCAAGTCTCTTGATTATGTGATATCCAAACTTCGTTTTCACCGCAGATGATTCTTGTCCCTTCTGAAGTTCGAACGCAGCCTTCTCGAATTCCTTCACCATCTTCCCTCTGCTGAACGTTCCGAGGTCGCCGCCTCGCTTCTTAGAAGGACAAAGGGAAAGCTCACGGGCAATGTTCGCAAACTTCTCTCCGTTTTTCAATCTTTCCATTACAGTTTTTGCCTCTGCCTCTGTTTTAACAAGGATGTGCGCACAATGAACTTTGTTTGGCATAGAGGATGATTTGTCAGATTGACATATAACAATATCTAGACCCGCCAAAGGCAAGTCAGTCAACATGAGGCGGGGCACCTGCTTTCTCAGCTCTCCATGATGACTGCAGAAGCTCCTCAAGAAGTCAGACTCGTCGTTGAGTGCCTCTAGTCAAGACACGGCCTTGCCTGTGGCCAATTATGATTGCAGAGGTAATGTCCCTCTTTCCTCGCCGGTGTGATGTTCCACTCTTTGGCCTAGTTGTTCCCTCTTCTCCAACACTCTCTATGATCACATCACTTGGCAGTATTTCATCTAGACGTTGCCAAAGCGTTTGCGCAGGAGAAGGATCACCGTTTCCTATTCGTACAATTGCTTGGTGGGCAGGCATACGTGTCAACGCACTCTTAATCGTGTCCACGGTTTCATCTAGAGTTGCACAGCTTTTCGCCTCCAGAACGTTGCGGTCTTCGAGGATAGCAACACCAAAGTTTCGACCTGGATCGACGCCGACCACGATTTTCTGATAAGTGGTTTTCCCTCGAGCTATTCTGACAGCTTGATCTATGATCAATGAAGGCGGGTCACCGTCTCTGTAGTCCAGCACATTTGGGTGAGTGATTCTAGAATGCTCCTTCTCCGTAGTTATTACCACCTTGATATCTACTGGAATCGTTTCATCTGGCGTCAGGCTCAAAAAAGAGACGTTTCTGCTCTTTAGCTCGGTAACCAACAAGTAGTACGCTTTACCTGAGACCGTTGCAACGGCGATTCTTGCTTTCATGACTCTACCTTTGATAGCATAGTCGATATAAACAAAGCTATTACGTATGCTACCGAAAGGACTTTCTAAGAAAAAAGGTCAAATAGAGTGAAGTTGGTTCTGCTTTCTTCTTGTGTAAACAAGGACTGCAAACATTGCTGCAATTAAGAGAAAGGGCAGAAAGACTAGTGATGGAGCCTCTGGAATTAGGATTATCTCAAGCGTTGAGTGTTCGTATTCGAAGTATATCCATCTATGAGTGCCATTATCATATAGTGAATAGTTCCAGTAGGTTGAATTAACCCCGTCAATGGTTACGCGGTAGGGTTCAGTCATCAAAGTGTGTGGGATTGTGATTCTAACGAAACCATGTGTCTGATTTCCTGTCATGTTAGATACGTGCATTCTGATTGTACTGTTATACTCGAAGTAAGTAAAATCAACAATAGTTGAGTTAGAGATAACGTTTACCTGATGGTCCAGAGAAGTGTTGAAGCTGGAAAACATACCCATCAACGGATAATTGTCTGTGTTGCTAACATCTGCGACATAAGGTGTGTCTCCTATTCCATCTTGGTTGAAGTCAAAACGAGAACAGTCACTCCAATAGTTACCACCAGAAGGATACTCATCATCCCAAATATTCACCGAGTTGATGGAATGCAATTGAATGGTGTTGTTGACGAGATTGTTGTGGAAAACCCTGTTGTTTGAAGAATCGTAAAGGTCGATGCTATACTGGTTGTTTCTTATGTTGTTTTCCTGTATGCTGTTGTTTGAAGAAGAGTCAAGCCTGATGCCATACTGGTTGTTTCTTATGGTGTTTCTAGAAATGCTGTTACAGTTTGAAGAAGAGTGGAGAAGGATGCCATAATAGTTGTTTGCTGTTATGGTGTTTTCCTGTATGCTGTTGTTTGAAGAAGAGTCAAGGCTGATGCCGTACCAGTTATTTGCTGTTATGTTGTTCCCCTGTATGCTGTTATAACTTGAGTCAGAAAACACGATGCTATACTGGTTGTTTCTTATGGTGTTTCCCTGTATGCTGTTACAATTTGAAGAATAAGAAAGCATGATGCCAAGTTCGTTGTTTCCTATGATGTTTCTAGAAATACTGCAGTTTGAAGAAGAGTCAAGGCAGATGCCAGCATAGAAATTTCTGATGTTTGAGTTTAGCAATGTCACGTTGTTTATGCCAGACCATCTGAAG
>JABAOC010001944.1_pt2 | contig 30447 bp, 26 predicted proteins | sample 7062161 | NCBI WGS metagenome assembly JABAOC01 (sample SAMN14538625, study PRJNA623070) | marine sediment metagenome | biome: marine biome [ENVO:00000428]; feature: marine pelagic biome [ENVO:01000023]; material: deep marine sediment [ENVO:00002113] | place: India: Gulf of Khambhat ... | reverse complement strand
GTAGGGGGTTGATTTATCAAGCCCACCTTATAAAAAAATAATCAATTTTATGGTTTGATTAATCAAGTCCGCCCCACAATGTGAATAAATGCTGGAGGGATTAAACTATGAACTCCTCTTAGAGAGACTTTATTATGTTACAGAGTTAGCAGGAATGTATAATCGTATAAAGTCGCTATGTTTGTTGGCTTGAAATTTGCTCAATCACTTTAGCATAGAGCTCAGCAGTATGAAAGATCTTAAAGGGATGGCTCTCTTTCCTCAGGCTTGCCCTTAGCTGGAAAAGGCAGCCTGGGCAGTCAGTAGCAACGAGCGAAGCTTCGCTTTTAAGAATTTTTTTCTTTTTTTTCTCCCATATGATTGCTGAAATTTCCGGGTTTTTTAGCGAGAAGACTCCGCAAAATCCGCAGCAGGTGAATGGCTCCTCTTCTTCGATAGGGTTAAGGGCCAAAGCCTGAAGGATTGTTTTTGGCTCATCCTTTAGCTTTAGCGAGTTCAGATAATGGCATGGATAATGATAGAATACCTTTTCTTTTTTGAGAGTTTTCTTTGTTTCTGGGAATAATCCATTTTTTGTCATAAATTCTGTAAAGTCGAAGATTTTCTCTCTCCAGCAGGAAGATTTTGATTCGAGTTCGGGATAGAGTTTTTTGAGTATAGAATTTCCAGTCGGACAAACTGTAAGAATATAGTCGGGGTTTTCTCTCTCGAAAGATTCTAGGTTTTTTAAAGCCAGATTTTGAACATCTTTTTTATGCCCCAAGTGAAGACTGGGTGCTCCGCAGCAAGCCTGGTCAGACGGCGAAACCACATCAAAGCCAAAATGAGAAAGGATGGTACGGATGCTTTCCCGAATTTCGGGGAAGAAGAACTTAACCAGGCATCCCTGGAAGAGGTAAACTTTTGCTCCTTTTTTCTCTTTGAGCGGCTTGCTTTTTTTTAAGTTAACTGCCGGAAGTGATTTTCCTTTTGCCCAGGCAAAAGGAAGACTCTTTAAGTACCCATCTTTCTTCCACAGCTCTTGCAGGATGGAAAGGGCCTTTGCTGCTCTCTCTGCAAGGTTCTTTTTTCTAAAGAAGGTTGAAAGAGTTCTTTCCCATAATTTTGGGCCACTCTTGCTCTTAAGCTTAAGCATAATATCGCCTATAGGGATTCCAACTGGGCAGAACTCCTCGCATTTTTTGCAATCTGAACAAAAATCGAGCAGAGATAAATAATCTTTGAGAGACTCCGTTATTGAAGTCAGTAAGACACCAATGCCTCCAGGATAGACAGGTCCCCCATAAACATGACCACCCAAGGATTGAAAGATGGGGCAAACTAACATACATCCTCCACATTTCAGGCAGTTGAGAATTTTATCAAGATCCTTATCCTGGCTTATCCTGAGCCTTCCGTTATCGAGGATAATGATGTGGAGCTCCTGCGGTCCGTGAACACCCACGACCAATTCTTTTTCGATGTCAGTGGTGCGACTTGGCCCGGTAATGAAGGACACATAGGACGTCATTTTGAGCCCCGAGGAGGCGAGAATTAGTGCTCTGGAGAGAGTGATTGCTTGTTCCAGAGTTTCAACGAATTTTTCCGTCGTTACCAAAGCTATATGTACAGGAGGAAGAGAAGTGGCGAGGCGGGCATTTCCTTCGTTGCTGATGATGACTAGAGTCCCTGACTCGGCCACGGCAAGGTTAGCTCCTGAGATTCCTATGTCAGCCTCCATGAAGTATTTTCGCATCTCTTCCCGCGCGAGCTGCACTATTTTTTTTGGATCAGGAGGGACCGCTTTTCCTAGATGGCGGCTGAGAAGCTCTGCTATTTCCTCTTTAGTCTTGTGGAGGGCAGGAGCAGTGATATGGGAAGGTTTTTCTTTTGCAAGCTGGATGATCCATTCTCCAAGATCAGTTTCAACAATCTTGTATCCTTTTTTCTGGAGAAAACTATTAAGCTGGATTTCTTCACTCACCATGGATTTGGATTTAACTATAAGTTTGGCTTGCTTCTGCCGCAGTATTTTTTCAATCAGAGAAAGAGCATCATGTGGAGCTGAGGCTTCATAGACTTGGGCTCCGGCTTTTGTAGCTTCTTTGGTGAATTTTTTAATAAGCTGCGGAAGCTGCTTGATACACTCTTCTCTTATGACTTTCGCCTTTTCTTTGTAATCTTCCCAGGGGATTTCATTCTTTGTGGCATTGAATTTCTTGAAATGATGCAGAGAAGCTTTTTCAAGGGCTTTCTTAAGGTTTTCGTTTTGAAGGGCTTTTTTTATCTCTCTTTTCTTTTTTCTGGGGGGAAACACTCATTCCTCTTTCTTCATCTTATCTAGATACGATTGGGGATCGACCAGAAACTCTCTGGGCTTGCTTCCCTCGGAAGGACCCAATATTCCCTCATGTTCCATCTGGTCAATGATCCTGGCGGCCCGGGCGTAGCCCAACTTGAGCTTTCTCTGAAGATAAGAGGCGGAAGCTTGACCTGTGAGGAGGACAAGCTCAAGAGCTCTGTCATAGAGTTCATCTTTTTCCCCAATTTCCTCCCATATCTGGTCAGTTTGGTGTTTAAGAGTTCTGACAATTTTTTCATCGTAGCTCGGGCTTGCCTGTTCCTTAACAAACTTAACCAATCTGGTGATTTCAGGAACAGCAATATAAGAACAGTGCAATCTTATCAGGCGAGGATAATTAGGAGGCATAAAGAGCAGGTCTCCAAGGCCAAGGAGTTTTTCAGCTCCAGCTGTGTCAATAATGATTCGAGAGTCGACTTTTGAGGGAACGCGAAAGGCTATACGACTAGAAAAGTTATTTTTGATAGTCCCTGTTATGACATCTATCGAAGGACGCTGAGTAGCCATTACGAGGTGAATGCCAACGGCTCGAGCTAGTTGAGCTAGGCGGGCAATGCAATACTCCACATCTTGAGCTCCGATCATCATCAACTCCGCTAATTCATCGATGATGATGACAAGATAAGGGATAAGTTTGAGTTTTTCCTTCTCCTCTTCTGTGAGTTTTCCTTTTTCCTCTTTCAGTATTTGTTTTGCCTTTTGATTGTATTGTTCGATGTTTCTTACTTTGAGGTAACCCAGCCTTTGGTATCGTTCTTCCATTTTTTTTATGGTATCCAATAAAATCACACCTGCTTTCTTGGCGTCCTTGATAACAGGGCTGAGAAGGTGAGGAATACCATCCCAAAATGTGAATTCTAGTCTTTTGGGATCGATGAGGATGAGCTTGACTTCTTCTGGCGAAGCCTTGAAAAGAATGCTGGCGATAAGCGAATTGAGGGCAACGCTCTTTCCCGTTCCTGTAGCCCCGGCAATAAGAAGATGGGGCATGATGGACAGGTCTGTTATATAGATTTCACCATGAATAGTTTTTCCCACAGCAAAAGTCAGCTTAGAGGGAGATTCTTGGAATTTTTCCGATTGTATTACGTCTCTGAGCTTAATGATTTCTCTCTTGTTATTAGGGATTTCAACTCCCAGAGAAGATCTGCCGGGCATTCTCTGGACTCTGACTGATTCTGCCCCTAATGCTAGGGACAGGTCTTCTGTGAGATTAGCCACCTGACTTACTTTTATTCCTGGGTATGGATAGAATTCATAAGTGGTGACCACAGGGCCTGGATGATACTCTTTGACTTCTCCCTCGACGCGGAATTCCCCCAATTTCTCCTCTATACGTTGTTTTTTTTCAAGGAGCTCGTCTTTATCGATTTTTTCATAGGATTTTCCAGGATCCAAAAGGGTAAGAGGTGGAAAATTGTAGTCCCCTTTTACTTCCATTTCCGGAAAAAGATACTTTTCGGGCATTGGAGGAGGGGCAGGTTTTTTAAGCTCAGCCTCTGGCGCTGGTCCTATATCTATTTCCTTTTTTCTTTTTTTGAGCTCTGCTTTTTTAATCTTTTTCTCTCTCAGCAAAGAATATTTTTCGACAATCTTTTTCCTCATCTTCTCCCGACGCTTTAATTTTTGGTAGCGAACAATTCGGATCCTGATTTCTTTAAAAGCGAAACGAAAAAATCGCTGAAAGAGGCGGAAGATTGTTCCAAAAGAAATTTTAGTGGAGAAGATGAAAAAAAGGATGAGGAGAACAAAAAGAACTAGGTAGGTTCCAACACGGTCAAAATATCGAATCAAAAAAGAAGATACCAGTTTACCGATAAGACCTCCCCCCGAGAGTTCTGTTCCCTCCAGAGAAAAACTTCGGAACATCATGAAACAAAGAGAACTTACGATGATAACGAGAAAAAGAGCCCCGGCAGTTTTTAAGAAGAATCGCTTCTCCCTCTCGGAAGAGAAAGTCTGGAGACCAAGGTATAAAAGCGCTAAAGGCAGAAGGAAAGAAGCGAGTCCTAAAACTTGAAGTATAGCATCCGAGAGGTATGCGCCAACTCTTCCTGTGTAATTATGGATTTTTTGGCTGGCAACAGAGGCATTGGCCCAACCTGTGTTGGTCCAGGAAGGATCCCGGGAATCATAACTGATGAGGCTTAGGAAGATGAAAACAGCCAAGAAAATGAGACAGATTCCAGCTATTTCAAAAGATCGTATTCCCCTTTTTCTCAGAAGTTTTAGAGAAGACGCCTCTAATATATCCCTTCTCTTCTTTTTCATTGTCAGAATTATATCATATTTATATTGTTTTACTAAATGCAGGGATTCGATTTCTCGTAGGAGTTTGATTCATCTGTAGGGGCTTGATTCATCAAGCCCACCTTTTATTACTATACGGATTATATTGATATGTAGGGGTTTGATTTATCAAACCCACCTTATTCTTCTATTCGATAGAAAAAATTAAAAAGAGACACAAACTGGGAAATTGATATTTGCTCGGGGCGGAGATTCCTCTCTATTCCAAATTTGCCAAGCGCCTCGTCTATCAGAGGCAGAGGGAAGTTGAGTATTTCTAAATTCTTGCGAAGAACTTTTCTTCTATGTTTGAAAGCCCCCTTTAGAAATTGTCGAAAGAGTTCTTCCTGGTCTATTAAAAAGAGAGGATGGTCTCTTCTCTCCAAAGAAATCAAGGCGGAGTGAACTTTAGGAGGAGGAGCGAAACTTCCTGGAGGGACCAGAAAAAGAAGCTTTGCAGAAAAATGGATCTGGAAGAGGATAGAGAGAGGAGCATAATTTTTCGACCCGGGCTGGCTACAAATTCTTTCCGCCACCTCCTTCTGGAGAAGAAAGACACACCCTGATAGGACTTCCCTCTCTTGAAGCACCTTGAACAGCAGCGGTGATGAAACAGAATAGGGCAGATTTCCGACAAGTTTCGCCTTATTTTTAAAGTTTTGGGCTTTAATGAGCTCGCTGAAATTAACTTTCAAGATGTCTTCTTCTAGAATTGTTAAATTCGGAATGTCTTTTTTCTGGAGGAAAGGGATGAAAGCCGGGTCCTTCTCGATGGCGATAACTTTTCCCGCTTTTGCTGCCAGAAAAAATGTTAGTGCTCCCTTACCTGCTCCTATTTCGATGATAAGGTCTTCCTTGCTTGGCGAGATGTGTCGAATGATCTTTTTTAGGACATCATGGTCTTTCAAGAAATGCTGACCCAATGCCTTTATTTTTGTTCTTTTCATCCCCTTTAATATGAGAGATTAGGTCATTTTCTGGATTTGTGGGTCCAACCATTGAGGAAAGCCACAACCAGGGCGGCCATGATGGAGGCAGCACCGATGGAATAGGTTATGGCAATCCCGAAGTTATGAATCAATATCGGAGCCGCTGCTGTGATAAATCCTCCTCCCAGCATGGGTTCATAGATAATTTGCTTGAAGCCAAAGGATTTTGCCGCCGGGGTCTTGAAGTTCGGATCAGCAACACGAAGTAATAGAAGACCCAGTGCTGTGACTCCCGTCTGCATGCCATATTCGGTTATGCTCCGCTCAAACCAGGCATCGGGAAGCATGCGCGGCGCGATAAACCATGTAGCAAAAAGAACCCAGGCTAGACCGGCAATCATCAAAATTGAAAACGGTAAGAAATAGGCAAAAAACACATCAAGCTTTATGGAGGCGATGGCCGATATTACCAGGAAATCAAGTGCGAGTCCCAGGATGCGGTCGAATGTTCGTCTATCCAGATACTTTGAAAGCCCGGTTTTACTGGCAAAAATCTGGATAAAAAGACCCCCCAGCATGGCCAGTGGAAACAGCGGAAAGGCTTTAAAGAGGTCGGGCTCCATGTTGGCGCTCAGGCTTTTGATGCCTTTGAGCATATACCATCCGATAAGAATCGCTACACCGACAAACGCGGCATGAAAGGCAAAAGGTTCGAGCGTATCAGGAGATATGGTTGTGATCGAACCATGCGTTCTCTTATCTGGCGGTATCAGGCCACGGGTTTCCGCTGGAGTTAGCTGTTTGGGGGATTTGATGACTTTTGTGAAGCCGCGCCTTGCGGCCAGATTGATCATGGCCATTCCGAAGATAACTGCGCTTATGACGCCGACTGTTGCGGACATTAAACCAAGGTCAGACCCGGCTTGGAAGCCTAGCTGACTGAACGCTTCGGCCATCCCGGCCGCTGTTCCGTGTCCTCCAGAGAAACCGATTTCGAGTAGGCATCCGAAGAAATGCGGGACGCCGAATACCGGCGTGAGCAATATGACAGAAATTCCCACACCGACCATATACTGTCCCATGCCTACTAGCCAACCATAGCATAATTGCGGCCCTCCTTCTTTCCAGATGGACTTGAGGGAGGGAACAGCAAATCCGAGAAAAAGGCAGGCAAAGACGATGTTGATCAACCGGCCCGGATAGAGCGACCAGGAGTTCATAATCTCATGCGGGATGAAGGTGAAGAGGTACCTCCCGCAGACATATGGCCCAAGAAGAAGTCCTATAAATCCGGCAATGACAGATGCTGGCAAAAATAGCCTCTGAAGCAAAAAAAACCTTGTGCGTAGATATTTGCCGATGAGAAGCAAAAGGCTCAACCAGCAGATATCTACCATCAGTTTTGTGAGTTGATCGCCAGTTATTGCCATTATGAGTTTCGTTACGCAAGAAAATTGGAATTCATATCGTACTCAGATTGATCCTGCCTCCTTTACTCTAGAAGCGCTTTATGGAAATGTTGTTATTATCCTTTTGTCATTGTTCTCAGCGCATTTGAAGTGCATCACTCAGGTCTATGGTGGATTGAGTTCTTTCTCTGAATGGGCGATGACTGTCGCCGCAGCTACATCGCCGGTGATATTGATAACGGTACGGGACATATCCAGGATGCGTTCCACGCCTAGGATGAGTGCGATGCCTTCCAGGGGGATACCCACTTGTTTGAGCACGATAACCAGCATGAGCACGCCCATGGCTGGCGCTCCGGCAGCACCGATGGAGGCGAGCGTTGCGGTAAGGATGATGGCCAGCTGATCGCCGACTCCCAGGTTCATGCCATAGACTTGGGCGATAAAAATGGCTGTTACCCCCTGATAGAGAGCTGTTCCGTCCATATTTATGGTCGCACCCAGCGGAAGGACGAAACTTGAAATCTGCTTTGAAACGCCGATGTTGTCTTCCGCGCATTCCATAGTGACCGGCAGTGTGGCGGAGCTTGAGCAAGTGCTGAAGGCAATCAATTGAGCTTTGATAATCCCCTTCCAGAACTTAAAATAGGGATATTTTGTGAAGAGCGATACAACAGCCGGGTAGGTGAAAGCGAGGATGAGCAGCCCTCCGATAACGACCGCACAATATCGGGCAAGGGACACCAATATATCAACGCCGAATCTGCCGATAACTGTAGCGATGAGGGCGAAGACAGCATACGGAGCGATTTTTATCACAATCTCGACGATTTTAATCATGATGTCATTTATTGCTTCGAAAAACGAAATGACCGGCTTCATTTTTTCCTTGTTAAGAAGAGAGATGATCACGCCCATAAATATCGCAATGAAGATGACTTGTAGCATGTTGGCTTGCACAAATGAACCGGCTGGATTGTCAGGAATGATGTCGATGAGGACTTCCCCTATGGTGGGCCTCTCCTCGGCACGCATTGCCTCCATACCTGCGGTCTCCCCGTAGCTCGCCTTGAGCTCAGCCTGAACGGTTTCAGGGATATTGCTGCCGGGTTTTAGGCTGTTAGCCAGAAAAAGGCCAAGGGCAACAGCCGACACATAATAGCAAGCATAGAAGGCGAATATTTTGGTGCCAACACGTCCTAGTTTTCTCAGATTGCCGAGAGATGCAACCCCTACTAGCAAAGAAGCAAAAATCAGCGGGATCACAACCATTTTTATGAGACGGATAAACGCCGTTCCCACAGGGCGGATGACCGCTGCATCCGGGCCAAAGACTAGACCAACGACAGCTCCCAGGATCAGTCCGGCGAAGATCTGCGTCGGCACGCTTGTCCGGCGAAGGGTTGTTAAAATCAGGATAGCAACAGCCCCCAGCATCAGCAGGATCTGGATGATTTTGATGCTGAGAGCGTCTGCGGGGTGGCCCAGAGTATAAGCAATAGCACAGAGAGCAGCAGCAGCAACAGCTCCGGAGATTCTCCTCATGAGTCCTCCTTACCTCCAGGGTGGCTTTTGGTTAGATAATGTTATTGCACTGTTCATGATTAAAGTCAATATTTCAGAAAATTAAAATTCATAATATCTGCTTGTTCTTCTTAAGTCAATTTACGTTTGTTTTTTTGAATTCTTGAATAAAGATTTCTTATTGGGCAGGAAGGAAATCAGGGAATTTAATTATATCTAAAAGAATTAAAGACATTATTAGTATTAAAACAATCAATACGATCCGGATGATCCCTTCTCCCTTTTTCACAGAAACCTTTGCTGACCACCATGCTCCAGTTGCAGTTCCGGCTGCAAGGGCCAGGCCGAACTTCCAGTTCACGTTGTTGGTGAAAATGAAAATAAGCAGGGCTGGAATTGTATAGATAAATATTATAAAAACCTTGTGCATGTTGACACGGACAAGGCTGAGTCTCATCAGATGGTAGATCGATGCCATCAGCACGAAACCCACCCCGGCTTGGATAAAACCTCCATAAAGTCCGACAGCAAACATTGCAGGATAGATAAACCAGCAATTATGATGAAGGCTTTCGTTTGGGTTTTTCCTTTGATTTGATTTCCTGAAAAGCATCGAGATGATAACACCAATCATGACATAACCTAAAATATTCTCAAAGAGTTCATCGCTGATGTTGACCGCGATGATCGAGCCAGCTATAGCTCCTGGCAGGGCGAAAGCAGCCAATTTTAAGCTAAGTTTGAATTCGGAGTATTTTTCCTGACGAAAGGATAAAATCGCAGAAAAATTTTGAATAAGGATACCGAAACGGTTGGTTCCGTTTGCTACGGAACCATCGAGTCCAAGAAATATGAGCGTAGGGAGGGTAATTGCGGATCCACCACCAGCCATGACGTTGGTGAACCCTATCAGAGAACCGATTCCAAACAGAAGAACCAGCCTTAATAACTCATCCATTGGTTTTACTTTAGAGAAGCATATGAGTCAGGATATTTTACCATTCTGAGAGCAAGATGCAAAAATTTTTTCACAAAAAAGGTACAGGAATTAAGACGTCTTTGAGAAGAGTGGCAAGGCGAGATGAGATCGCCCTTAAAGCCATCTATTTATAAGAGCGATTAGGCTTAGGCGAGAAGTTATTGATGCGGAAGTAAGGGCTGTATCTAGGTTAAAACCTGATGCTAAATCCGGCTCTGTATTTGGGATCCAAGCCGCTTTTCATGGGGTAGACGATCTCAGAGAAAAGAAATAAAAAATTTGTTCCGACTGATATATAAGGATACTGAAATCCTTCATTCCTGGAGAATTGATATCCGCCTCCTGCGTATAGCTTGAAGATAAGAATTTTTGGAGGGAACAAATATACTGCCCCTCCCTGGAACTCTAGATCTTTTGTTGAATCTCGATAGTCAATGTTTCCCGTTGCATACACGTTATTAGCGACACGAAGTTTGGCGCCCAGGCTGGCAGGTTTAAAAAACCAGGAAAAGGTTAAATAGTTTTTTGATGAAGAATTGCTCTGCTGCTTGGCCAAAAGTTCAGTCGAGCCAATCGAGAGAATTAAGACCATCAGAATACTGATCGAAAGAAGCTTTCTCATTCTTTCCTCCTCTCTGTTTTTTGATTCTACCTGGAATTATAGCAAATATCATGCCAATTCTATTTGCCCTAAGCCGCTCCTTTTTTCGCCCAAAAAAGAGGACAGGTGTAAAAAATTTAATCATATTCTTCTCGTCAGGGATTCTTTATTCTCGATTATGGAATTGGGATGCCTATTTATCGAGGATCCTTGTAGGAAGGGACCATCCGAGAGGGTGATAAGAAGCTTTCACCCTGCTGGCAAAAAACAGAGCCTCGTTGCGTATCGATCCCTAAGCTCTGAAAAACATCCGGGAAGAAGATCGCCCCAGTTTCTTAAAGATTCAAGTCAGCTCGCCTTGGACTCCTTGCTCTCCTCAATCTCGGCAGGAAGTTTTATTTTTGTGGAGATTGGTGGCGGCTGAGTTCCTTCCTTCAACATCTGCACAATGCCATCGAAGAAGGAATTGTCGGAAATCATGACCGAGGGAGCTAAGATTTCACTCTTATACTTTCCTCCTTCTCGTAGCTCAACCTTTTCATTGGCAACAACTTTACCCTCCACTTCACCTTCGATGATTACATGCTCTGCCTTCACTTTACCTTTCAGCTTTCTTGTCTTGCTCACCGGCAAGACTGCAGTAAGGTCAATCTTTCCCTCGAATTGTCCGTTAAGAAAAAGATTGTGAGAGCCCTTTACGTTGCCAACTACGCTTAATCCATCAAAAATCCCTATTGTTTCTGTTTTCTGAGCTTTTTCGAGCATACGTCGATTCAATTTTGTCAAAAACCCCTGCTATATTCGAATTTTCCAAGGCATATTTTTGGGAAGGGATTTACTTTTACTGTTAATTTTCAATTTTTTTGATCTTCTGTGTTTCCTACCTGAGTATGAACGCGCAAGGATTTTGCTAATTTTGCGCAGGAAAGCTTATAGCACAGGAAAAATCCGATGTCAAAATGATTGTTATGCAGGCGTTGGATTCATCAAATCCATTTATACCTACGGTAAAATGCGGGCTTGATAAATCAAGCCCCTCCATTAAGATGGTATAATCGTGATTTTACAAAGTGTTACGGAATTATTGAGCTTACGAACCTGCTAGTTTCTCCAGTTTTTTCTAATTTTCGTTATCCATAGATGAAAGTGAAAAAAATTATAGGTTTTCTTAGATGAAAAAGAGAAGGTCTATTTCTCCGGCCTCTATCCCTTTCGCCTTTCCCGTTTCCTGCGTTGCGCCTTGCGACGTTCCTTCCAAGATCGCCTTTCGTCCCCAGATCGGCGCTCAGGTCCTGGATATCTTAAAGCATCTTTTTTATCTTTCCTAACCATATTGCACCCTTCGGTTTCAATTAGTTTCTTCTAACATTCCACAAAAGTCATGCCAAATCAAATATAGATTCGGAGCTTGTTTATTGCGCTTGAGCTAAGAAGTAATCAGAGATTCGGATGTTATATTTATTGGGATTTAAGGATTTTGCAATAGTCCTTTTATATTCCATTGTTTCCGGGTCCATTTCTATTAAATCTACAATTTCGCCGTCAATTTTATTGCCTATCCTATCAGTAATAAGTTTCACTTTTGGTCTGAGTAGAAATGCCACTTCTGATTTTGCCTCAGTTACAATTGCCAGCTCCTTAGTGTTAAGAACCACAAGGGAACCGATAGGATAAACTCCTATCATGTTAGCGAAAACCTTGAGCAAACTGGGATCAAATTCTGTTCCGCTTTTCTCTAACATAAGGCTTACGGCCTCGTCTCTAGTTAAGGTATGCTTTCTATAAGGTCTTTTAGTGGTTACAGAGTCAAAAAAATCACACATTTTAACTATCTTACTGAAGAGATCGATATGATCCTTTTTCCAGTATCTGGGGTATCCAGAGAGGTTTGCCCAGAGGTGGTGTTCCAGGGTAACATAAAGGGTTTTTATGGGAAGAAAGCTAAATTCTTTGAGTATGATCAATTTTTGGACACCTTGATAGGTATGTTTTTCCATTATTTTTCTTTCTTTTTTGCTTAATTTACCTTTTTTATCCAGAATTTTTTTTGGAATCTCTAATTTTCCGATATCGTGGAAAAAAGCGCTTACGCCCAGGTCTAATAATTCTTTTTTTTCAAGACCTAATCTTTTTCCAAAACAAATGGCCAAAACGCAGACATTGGTCGAGTGATTAAGGGTGTATTCATCATAGTCTTTTATATTGGTTAAGCCGATCATGAAAGACTCATCTTTGCTCACGAGATTGACTATGGATTGGACAAGTCTTCGAGTTGTTTTTAATCGGATCCTTTTTTTCTGTTTTTCTCTTTCAAAGGATTCTTTAAGGTGGGTAACACTCTTGAAAAAGACCTTTTTAGCGGATTTCTTAACTTCCTCTTGTTTCATTAAGGCGGCTAATTCAAAAGGATGGATTTTTTCTAAAAGTACATGGCTTATTCCCTTCCTTTCTATTTTCAGTTCAAAATCTTCAAAAGGATTTTTTTCATTTACTTTTTCATTAGCGAAGAGATATATAAATTCTCTCAGCTCCTGCTCAGCCAAGTCAGGGCTGAAGCTGATTGATCCTACTTCTTTTATTCTGAACTCATTGGATAAAAACTTAAAGTAGTGGTAGCTTAGGAAGGCAAATTTGACTCTAGTGTTGTTAAAGAATAATGTGTCTTCCTTAAACTCAAATACGGCTTCCTTTTCATCTTCTAAAATATTTTGCATTAAGGTGAAAACAATATGGACCTGTTTTAAAAAGGTAATGTTATTGGCTTCAAAGATTTGAGCGGTTCTTAAGGCTGAAGAAAAGCGGATAAATATCTCATTTATCTTTTTGAATGTAACTTTCTCATCCGATTTCCTAGAATCTATATCCTCTTTTTGATTATTTTTTTTCATGGGATTAGACACTTTGCTCACTAGTTTGAGTTTGATTAGGTTTATCCTTGTTGGCTATTTTCTTCAACGCTAGCTTGCAAGCTCGACGAATCATTTTATTCCGTATCTTAGTTCCTTCCATAATAATATCCACAGCTTTGGGAGTAGCCATTGTCCTCAATGCAGAAACTGCGCAGAGGCGAGTCTCATTCTGCTTGGACATGGAAAAAATACTCCATTTTTTCAATATGGATCCAAGGAGGGCAATAACTTCTCCGTTTTTAGTGTTTGCTAGAAAACTTAGAATAGCTTTTTTCTCATGCTTGCTCCTGCTCTTAAAATCTTTTTCTTGAGCCAATTGAATGACTTGGTTTAATGTGGTTTTATCTCCAAGATATTTGAGGTTCATGGCAGCCCTAGTGCGAACTTCTTCATCCTCATCAGAAAGAAATTTCATTAGAATCTGATTTGCAGTTTTATCTTTAATTTTGCTTAAAGCGTGGATAATTTCTAGCCTTATTGCTTTATGTTTTAAGTCAGCAAGACTGATTAGGTAGGGTAGAATTTTTTTCCCGCCTATTCTCCCTAGTATAACCACAATTTCCTTCGTAAGAGAAGCTCTAGTTACGCTGGCGGTCTTAATAAAAGAATTTAAATCTTTTGGGCCAAGCTCATGGAGAAAGGCTGAAGCCTCCTCAAGGAGAAAAGGATCTTTTGAGTATTCCCAGATATCGCCCACAATAGGAAAAGCGCTGGGGCCAATAAGCCTTAAGTATTGAAAGAAAGAGTCATAGTCTTTTATTTGTCCATCCAAAAATATTTTTCTCAAGGAAGCTATAAAACTTTCTCCTTTGCTATTCTGAAGGACTATCTCTAGTGATTTCTCCTTTTCTTCATTTTGGCCTTGAAACATGTCCTTTAGCTCTTGGATACGGCCCAGAATTAAAGAAGCTAAGGCAAAATTGGATTTATGGACGATTTCCTTATAGCATTGATTAAGAACGTTTAAAGTAGCAGAAAATTGGTCAAGTCTTTCCTCTAAGAAAAGGATTTCAAAAAGCATATTTACCATCGCCACCATAGGAGGCATTTCTCGGAATTCTGAGAGCATTAACTTCAGCTCAGGAGTTTCCCCCTGGCACGCGGCTGCTACATGATAGGGTAGATTAAAGTCTTCCAGACTTTTATTGTCTTCTTCCTCTTTCAGATCAAGATTTAGTTGAAGCCCTAAAGCAATGCTTCTTTTATAGAGATCTATCTTATCGTCTGCGGTAAGGGTTATTGAGCCTTTTGAAAATTCTTTTTTATCAACAGAGCCAATTTCTCCTCCACGTCCAATATCCGTGTCAAGAAATTCATCAATGGCAAAATATCGGATATGTGCAAAATCTTTTGCCCAAAGAGTGTTAACAATATCACTATCTTCTAAGGAGAGAGTAGATTCTTCTCTTATGAGTTCAAAAAAATCTTTAAGCTCGCTCTTTTTCAGACCTTCGTGAAAAGATAGCTGTCTTAGTCCATCTTTAAAGAAGAAAAAAGGAAGGCTGTTCTCTTTTTCCTCTTCTTGAAAGAGAATCTCCCCCTTGTAGGAAAAGCTAAATTCCCCCACGCTGACTACTAGCTCTTCATATTCATCAAGAAATTCTGTCATCCTCTCATAAAGAGAATCTATAGATTTTTTAGCAGCAGGATTATCAGCAGGATAAAGCTTTATCGATGAAAATGTTGCATCAAAGCACCTGAGGATACCCGCTGCCTTTTCTAATTCATCAGACAGGAGTTCTTGGCCAGGCTTCAAGCTAGTCTTTAATTTTGGAGAGTCCATTATTAACTCTCTTTTTAGCATAAGTTGGGTACAAGTATGGTAATTAGAAAAGGCTGACGGATTCAATACTCTAAACAGGTGAATCCATAGATGATTTTTAATATTTTCTCCTCACCTTCTTAGAGGAGAAAAATTTCACCCCGGAGGACATAAATTTTAGAGTTAAAAGGATAGTATTGATATGAGTTCTGTTAAATTTGCTTGATATGATGAGAATAAATCATCCTTTTAGGTGAGGAAAAAATGAGGAAAATCATTCCAGAAATCATCTCAAAAGGCTATTTACGTCCAGGAGAGATTTTTATTAATTTAAACTTGACATAATAATATGAAGCTCTGACCGGGCTTTATGCGGGATTGAGATGAGAAAGAAAGGACTGCTCTCCCTGAGGCAGCAAAGCGCTCAAAGGCAACTCGGATTTGGCAAAATACTGATGTCCCTGATGCCGGCTGTTTTAGCAAAAGGGGGTTTATGAAAATATTAGGTGAGAGCTTTCTCCAGCCGGCCCAAGAAAGCCATAAATATTATACTAGATTATGCAAGAATTACAAGTTTGTAGGTACTACTTTTGGATAGCTTTGGGACACAAATTGTAAGGCAGGAACTCAAAATTAAGGCAATCATAAGCAAATGACTGATTACTCAAGAAATTTCACATATCATTTGAAAATAAATTTGACTATTTTCTTGGTAATGATTATTTTATTACTTAAGGAACACAGGGGAAATTAGGCGATGAAGTGCCCCCAATGTGATTTAGAAAATCCCAATGATAGCCGTTTTTGTAGCAGGTGTGGCACTAAGATTACGCCTTCTGGGAAAATTACTTTGTCTAAAGAGTCTGTTCAATCCTCAACGAAAGAATTTAAGATTGGTAGCACATTTGCAGGAAGGTACATGATCATCGAAGATTTGGGAAAAGGTGGTATGGGCAGTGTCTATAAAGTTCTGGATAAGGAGGTAGAGGAGAAGATAGCTCTAAAACTCTTGAATCCTGAAATTGCAGCTAATGAAAAAACAATTACGCGCTTCCGGAACGAGCTTAAGATTGCCCGAAAGATATCCCACAAGAATGTTTGTCGGATATATGACCTCAGCAGAGCTGAAGGAATCTACTACATAACCATGGAATACATGACCGGCGAAGATTTAAAGAGCATGATCAGAATGATGGGGCAATTAAGTGTAGGGAAAGCTTTGTTCATAGCCGAGCAGGTGTGCGAGGGGCTGGCCGAAGCCCACCGGAAAGGGATTGTACACAGGGATTTAAAGCCTCAAAACATCATGGTCGATAAGGAGGGTAACGCTCGGATCATGGACTTTGGGATAGCTCGCTCCCTCGAGACAAAAGGGGTAACAGATACAGGAATTATGATCGGGACTCCTGAGTACATGTCTCCTGAGCAGGTGGAGGGGAAGCAAGCAGACCATCGGTCGGATATTTATTCTTTAGGAGTGATTCTCTATGAGATGGTGACAGGGAGAATACCTTTTGATGGGGAGACTTCTTTAAGCATAGCCTTGAAGCATAAGAACGAAACACCTAGGGACCCAACAGAGCTAAATAATAAGATTCCTGAAGCTCTCAGCCAAATGATACTGAAATGCATGGAAAAAGCTGGAGAGAAGAGATATCAAACAGCAGAGGAACTTATCTCTGAACTGAACAGGATTGAGAAGGATCTGCCTACTGCAGAGAGATTTATACCAGTAGAAAAGACTGAAGAAATAAAATCAGAGGAAGTTGAAGAAGAGGAAGAATTAGAGGAAATTGAGTTAAAAAAATCCATTGCGGTGCTTCCTTTCGCGGACTTGAGCCTCCAGAAGGATCAAGAATATTTTTGTGATGGTTTGGCAGAGGAAATAATAAATGCACTGACTGGAATCGAAAAACTTCGGGTTGTTGCTCGTAACTCCTCTTTTTCATTCAAGGAAAGCGATGTAAAGATACGTAAGATTGGCAGCACACTTTATGTAGAGACTTTGCTCGATGGCAGTGTAAGAAAAGCTGATACTAAGCTTCACGTTACAGTTAAGCTTATCAAGGTTTCGGATGGCTCCAGTCTCTGGTCAAGAGAATACGAACGTAAGTTGACCGATGTGTTCGCCATTCAGGATGAAATACTCCTGGAAGTTATGGAGAAACTCGAGATCAGGCTTCATGAAAAAGAGAAGAAACTCCTCCTGAAGCATCATCCGGAAGATTTGGAGGGTTATGATCTATATTTGAGAGGCCGCAGTTTCTTGAACAGGGAAATAGGACAAGTTATGGAGAAAGCTCTCTTGTGTTTCAAGAAGGCGATTAAAAAGATCCCGGACTATGCGCAGGCCTATACGGGGCTGGCGCTCTCTTATATTCGTCTGGGTTTATGGGATTATATGCCCCCAAAAGATGTATACCCGAAAGCAAAGAAAGCAGCAGAGAAAGCAATCGAGATCGACGAAACGCTCGCCGAAGCTCACTGCTCTCTGGGAGTAGTTAAAATGTTATACGACTGGGACTGGGAAGGCGCTGAGAAAGAGCTGAAAGAAGCAATCAGGCTTAGCCCCAATTACGCGGAAGGCCATGATGCTTATGCCGGATATTTGAGCGCAACTGGGAAGAAGAATGAAGCCATCGTAGAAGCCGAGATAGCAGTCGATCTTGACCCGCTCTCGTGGTATTTTAACGCGAACCTTGGCATGTATTTACTGAGAGCAGGCAGACAGCGAGAAGAGAAAGAGCGGTTTCGGCAGATACTAAGTATTGGAACGGTCCATCCCCATATGCATCGGATGATGGGGCAGGCTTATTTACTTGATTCAAAATATGATGTAGGTCTTGCAGAGATTAAAAAGGCTCTGGACATGTCAGGAAACAATCCAATGATATTAGGAGGCCTGGGATGGGGCTACGCGGTGGCTGGCCAAAAGGCAGAGGCGCAGAATGTGCTCGACGAGTTGAAAAAGAGGTCAGGAGGAGAGTACATCAGGCCGTATTACTTTGCCCAAATCTATAGTGGTCTTGGGGAGAAGGATCTGGCCTTTAAATGGCTCTTGAAAGCCTACGAGCAGAGTGATATATCCTTAGCCACCATACTTGTAGATGAAACCCTCGATAATCTACGCTCAGACACTAGATTCAATCTCATCCTTAAGAAAATGGAATTGGTATGAGATTGAGCAATAGATCATTCAATCAAATCTAAACCAAATCTCAACCCAACCTTAACTAATTCTATTTCAGAATGCTTTATATTATAATGGAATAAATTTGGGGAAGATTACCTTATGGATGCAAAATTCAATTTTTAAGGTAAACCTGCGCGTAAATAATTATTTAAAGCAATACGGAAACTCGAGGTTATTGGTCCGATATTAGATGCATTTAAATCAATATTTCCATTTTGTAGGATTTAGCCTTCCTTTTTTCCTTAGATTAGTCATTCTTGTTAAATGTCAAATTTAACTCCAAAATTTCTATCAAGTGGAATGAAGCTTCCCCTCGTTTGACCTCAGAGTTTTCAAATGATACAAGTAATTAAATGCAAAAAACCTTAGTATTTGAACTCCACATATTATGAACTTTCGCATGAGGAATAATGTGAGATTTGGGTTAATAGTTCCTTCATCGAACACGACGATGGAGGCTGAGTTTTGGAGGATGATATCCGGTTGGGCGACGGTGCATACCGCACGAATGAGACTCGAAAAGATCACAGTTAATGAGCTGGAAGAAATGGAAGAGCAGATGTTAGAAGCAGTAATTCGTATTGCTGATGCAGAAGTCAACATCATAGGGTATGGCTGCACTTCAGGAAGCCTGTTAAAGGGAAAAGATCACGGCGGAGAGATAGAGAGAAAGATAACGGAGAAGACCGGGATTCCTGCTGTGGCAACAGCCAAGGCTGTGATTGAAGCTCTGAACAAGCTTCAGATAAAAAAACTATGTGTCGCCACTCCCTACATTGAGGAGATAAACGAGCTAGAAAAAAGTTTTCTTGAGCAAAACAAAATAGATGTTTTAAATATTAAGGGTTTGGGTATAGCACAAAACAGGGAAGTTGGGAGTAAGAATCCAAACGTTGCCTGTGAGTTAGCCAAGGAAGTATATAAACAGGAAGCTCAGGGGATATTTATTAGCTGCACAAACTTCAAGACCATAGAAGTGATAGATAAACTTGAAAAAGAGCTGGGTGTGCCCGTTGTATCAAGCAATACCGCGACTTTATGGGCTATGATGAAGAAAGCGAGCACTAAGAGAAAGCTAAGAAAATACGGAAGGCTTTTGTTGCAATAGTTCTTAAAATCCATTGGTATTCCTCTCAATCCATTTTTCCTCACGACTCATTTTTCCTCGCAATCTATTTTTCATCAAAACTCTAGTGGTTGACACCGCCTAAAGGTGGGAAAAAATCACCTTCAATATCACCTTTGAAGAGGATTGATTTCTGAGAAGGTTATGAAGAAAATGACCAGAGAGGAAGAAGGATGAAAAAAATAATCCTTTTCGCATTATCTGTTGCTTTACTCTTAGGCGGATGCACTGCTGATAAGACAGGAAACTTCGAACTCTACTTGACAGATCAGCCGATTGATGGTTTAGAACAAGTGCTAATCACCATTACAGCGATTAAAGTCCAAAAAGATGATGGATCAATAATAACCGTGTGGGAAGGCGAGAGAACATTTGATTTGCTTCTGCTGCGGGACATAGAGGAGCGTATAATAGATGTTGAGTTAGAACAGGGGACGTACACGCATGTTATCGTTGTTATAAGCGGGGCGGCGGTTGTTGTCCATGGGATAACTTACGAAATCACTATATCACCCAGCTTAGAGGTGAGAATCCCTGTGGCTTTCACTGTTCTGAATAATCATGTCACTGAAGTCGTTTTAGATTTTCAGGCAGATCAATCTATAGAAGGATTTGGAGATCAGTATCTGCTAATTCCTGTTATCACAGTAAAAAGAGTAAGCTAATAGCTAAAGTGCGAGAAAAGTAGAATAAGCAGTTCTTAATTTGTACTTAAGAAGCTGCAAAGATCCTTAAAATAACCTCTTTCCAATGATTTAGCCTCTTCTTTCCATCCACTCTAAAACCCTTTTGACTTGTTTTCGTAAAAATATATGGCAGATATTGTTGAAGTCCATATATCCTCAGCCATGAACGAGAAAAACATGAGAATTAATTCGGCAAAATTCCGCTTGTTTTATGAGGAGAAAGAATAAATTTTTCCTTTCCCGAGATTGAAATATCAATTAAAATAATTGGTTCATATTTACTGTATTTTAAAAAGAAGTGACGTTTGCTTCCAAATATCTCGTAATATTATTTATATTGAAGGATGGAAATACTATACTGAATCGAATGAAGATAAAAATAAACATCAATAATAAATTAAAATGAGAATAAGCGGAGGAAATCTTATGAATAAATTAATGATTTCATGTTTAATAGCCTTGCTCTTGGTTCCAGCTTTATACGGCCAGGAGCTCATGGGTGAAGATATCGTTCAGAAAGTCAATGACTTGTTTAATGTCGAGTCTGGTTACGCAAAAGCAAAAATGACAATCGTGACCACCTCAGGCCAGAAAAGAACTTTTATTTATGACTCATGGAGTAAAAACAAAGGAGAGAAAAATCTTGTGCGGTATCTGGAACCAAGACGCGTAAAAGGCCAGGCGACATTGATGCTGAACAATGCCGATGATATCTGGATGTATTTTCCGCGAACACAACGTGTCCGAAAACTTGCTTCGCATGCCAAAAAACAGAAAATGCAGGGGAGTGATTTTTCTTATGAGGATATGGGCAGCGGAGATGCCTTTATCAACGATTTCAGTCCAAAAAGACTCAAGGATGAAAAAATGGAGGGATACGATTGCTATAAATTAGAGTTAACGCGCAAACCAGATAGTGACGTTTCCTATTCCAGGTTGATCATGTGGGTAATCAAAGAGAATTTTGTTCCCGTAGTTATTGACTATTATGACGAGGATGACCCTACTCTTCAGGAGAAAAGATTGGTTGAGAGCGATATTCGGGTCATCGATGACATCCCCACGGCGATGAAGGTAGTCATGTATAACAAAAATGACAACACTCAAACCGAGCTCGAACTTCTCGAGGTGAAATACAATATTACCCTAGAGGACAGCATGTTTACAGAAAGGGGATTAAAAAAATGAAAAAATGGCTTCCTGTACTGGTTTTTTTCTCCCTTAGCCTCTCCGTATATTCTGGTCAGGATAGTGTTGAGCTATTCGGATATTTCGAATCTCAAGCTATGGGTGCGGACATTAAAAACGAATTCTTGCTTCTCTATTCCAACAAGTTAAGGGTGGATCTAAAAACCAGTTTATCAGAAAAAGTCACTTTCGCCGCGAATTTCGATTACATAACCTTTCATGGTAAGACAGACTGGAACATACTCGATTTTTTGCCCTCTGACGTCACTGCTGAGGTTCCCGCTGGAACGGAGTCTTTCTATATGCTCCCTTTCTCAGACCGCCATTTTCTCGACAACGCTTACCTAAAGCTCTCGTTTAAACATTTTGACCTGACCGTGGGCAAACAGCAGATTTCTCTGGGGACCGGTTATGTCTGGAATCCGACCGACGTGTTTAATATAAAAGAACTCTTCGATCCTACCTACGAACAGCCCGGTCACAATGCCCTGCGGTTGGACGTTCCGCTGGGATCCATGTACACGCTCACTACCCTCTTCGCTCCCGAGGATACATGGAAAGACTCGGCTAAATTGATTCAGCTCAAGGGAAGGATTTCCCATTTCGATTATTCATTAATCGGGATAGAAAAGGTCTGGCGTTTTCATGATTATACGCAGTTTGATTTTGAAAACATGAATTTTCTAGAACTGCCGGGGAAAAGGCAGCTCCTCGGCGCAAGCACAGCCGGCGAGCTTTTAGGATTAGGAGTTTGGGCAGAATATGCCTATAACTGGATGGAAAATTCCGAAGATTTCTATGAACTTGTGGTCGGAACAGATTACACTTTCAATTTTCAAACCTACATGATGATTGAGTATTACAGGAATACCTTGGGCAAGACCGATTATGAACATTACAACCTCAATGATTGGATGCGGATGATAGCATTGGAACAGAAGGCCATCTCCCGCGATCAAGTCTATGTCTTCATCCAGCACCCGGCTACTGATTTAATGTCTGTTGGGATTTCAACGATTTACAGTATTTCGGATAACAGCTTGGCTCTGGTTCCGACCCTGAATTATTCTTTTTCAGATAATGTGGAGATTTTTGCTTATCTGAATTTTAATATTGGCAAGGAAGGAAAAGTTTTTGCCAAAAATATGGGTAATGGCGGGATGATTCGAGCTCGAGTGTATTTTTAATTAGCAAGCGGGAGGAGAAAATTAATGAGAGAAAAGATCCTTAAGAAACTGGCTAACTGGCATACTTCCTATCCCTGGAGAATGGCCCTGGTTGTTTTGCTTCTTACCGTTATTTTTGCTGCTTTTACCAGGCGGCTAAGCATAACCATGCGCACATCGGATTTGCTGCCAGAGCGTAACCCAAAAGTTATCCAATTCAATAAGATAATAGACGAATTCACCACAGCCACAAACCTCATCGTAGTCGTTCAAGGTGAAGAAAAACGCATCAAAGAGTTTGCAGATAAGCTCGCCCCCCAAATCTTAGAGACAAGAGATACAAGCAGGAATGATTCACTCCAAAGGCAAATCGATAAACTTCAAAAAAAGATAGACAGATTGAAAGCAAAGGAGAAAGAGTCGAAAATAGCAGAGCTTCAGCCTGAAATCAAAACGCTGCAATCCCAGATGAATTTCAAACTGTTTCAGCGTGTTGATTATAAAGTGGATGTAGATTTTTTAAGAAATCATATGCTGATGCTAATTAAAGAAGATGATTTAAAGAACATGAAGGATGTTTTCATGGACCCCAACTTGATTGGTTTGCTGACAAATCTCAATAACTCGATGGAAAAGGAGTACGTCGGTCGGGAAGAGTCGATTTCCACCAGGGAGAAAGAAGACGGAGCAGTATCGTTTTTGGAGGGCATTCAAAATCTGGTGCTCAACCTACAAAAAGCAACAGGCGATGGAGATATCTCAGACGAAGAAATAGAGATAGCTGTGGATAAACTTCTTTTCGGCGAACCGTATGCCCTTTCCTATGATAAAAAGGCGCTTATTTTAAACGCCATTCCCAACTTCACCTTGATGGATAGGAATTTTATCATGAGCTCAACGGTGGCTGTCCAGGCCGTTGTCGATAACCTGCTAAAGGATTTTCCTGACGTTGAGGCAGGGCTGTGCGGAGCGATACCCAAGGAGCATGATGAACAGATCTATGCTCTGAGGAGTTTTGGGTATACTACAGTGATCGCTTTTATAGCCATTTTGCTCCTGCTCATGATTTCCTTCAGGATGTGGGTGGCTCCAGTTTTCGCCGTAATCAATCTCATGTTTGGTGTGTTATGGGCGCTCGGAAGTGCTGCTGTAGTGGTCGGGCAGCTAAACATGATTACTTCCATGCTGGCTGTGATTGTTCTTGGACTGGGTATTGATTTTTCTATCCATCTTATCTCCGGATTCACAGAAAGACGTGCTGCCGGAGATACCATAGCTGTAGCCATGGAGAGCACATTTTTAAAAAGTGGAAAAGGGATTGTGACAGGAGCAATGACAACAGCTTGTGCTTTCTATGCTCTGGTCGTAAGTTCCTCCAGAGCCATGAAAGAAATGGGATTGGTTACGGGAACAGGCCTTGTGGCGATTCTTTTGGCCACTATGCTCTGCTTGCCAGTCATGTTGGTGTGGAGAGAGCGCCTGCGAGATAGAAGGCGTGAGAGAAGAAAAGGAGTAGAGAGATTCGTCGAGCGAGATATCTCCTTTCGTTTTCTGGGTCGTGCCGGAGAATGGCTCAGTAAGAATTATGCCTTTTCAATAGTTGCCTCGATTGTGTTAAGCGCCTTACTTATCTGGTCAGCATCAAGAATCCGTTGGGATTATGATTACAGGAATATGGAACCAGATGTCCCTTCGATCTGGCTTCTGGATACAATAATGGAAAAGTTTGATTTAAGCATGGATTATGCTTTGGTTTTAGCCGATGATGTCAGCGAATCCTATGATCTGTCAGAAAAGTACCGTGAACTGGGTTCAGTGGCCATAACTGAAGACATCTCAGTCTTTGTCCCCTCCGAAGAACAGCAGAAGAAAAGGATTCCTCATATAAAAGAGGTCCTTGAGAAAATCCAATCCGCTCGTGTAAAGCAAGCAGTGCTTCCGGGCGAGTTGTCCGTTTTGAGAGATGAGATAGGACGGCTGGAGATGAACATCATGGAAATGCAGGATATGGCCTTCATCGGAGGACAGGACAAAGTTGATAATAAATGCAAAGAGATCGTGGGAGACCCCGAGAACCCTAATTCCAAGAATATCATCCAGGATTTGCTGCAAATGCTGTATTCTAATGTTTCGGCAAGTGCCCGAGGATTCTCCAATTTTCAGCGGAATTTCGGGCCCTATTTTAAAGAGTCTGTAATCAGGATGAGCTCGACCGAGTCCATCCAGTTGGAAGAGCTTCCAGTAACAATCCTGGATCGCTACAGCAATAGAACCAGGGATCAATTTCTAATAACAGTCTATCCAGCCGGGAGTATTTATGATGGGGAGTTTCTTAATAAGTTCGCTGCGGATGTAGAAAGGGTGAGCGAAAAAGCAACCGGTATGCCCCCCTTATTTGTAGCCCTTCTCAAAATATTCGGCCGTGATGGACGAAACGCGATCATATTGACTCTGGTAGTTGTATTTTTTCTGTTATGGGTTGATTTTAAAAAACCAGGCCATGCCTTGATGGCAATGATCCCCCTGGCTTTGGGTGTGTTCTGGATGGTCGGCCTGATGAACTTGACTGGCATCCAGCTTTCCATGATGACTGTCATGGGCCTTCCGTTGATCATCGGCATCGGGATTGACGATGGAGTACACATCCTGCATCGATGGAGAAGCGAGGGGAAGGGCAAAATCCAGATAGTCTTTTCCAGCACGGGAAAAGCAATCTTTCTCACTTCTCTAACAACAATGTTCGCCTTCGGTTCATTGATGTTCTCTGCTTTTCCTGGTTGGGGTATGTTTGGAGGTTCGCTCTTCCTGGGAGTGGCAGCCTGTTTCCTGACAACTGTAATCATATTGCCTGGAATCCTAGGAATTATCGAAAAATAAATTGATTTGATTTATCTGTACAGGCTTTTGTATGGGTTTGATTCATCAAGCCCACATTTTAATTATCTATGGATTTTGTTTAATTGTAGGGGCTTGATTTATCAAGCCCATGTTTTTGAATATATAGATGAACTGAACGGATTTTATTTTTCTTGTCTAGGGATTTGATTTATTTGTAGGGGTTTGATTCATCAAGCCCACCTTATTTTAGATGTAAGGATTTATTTCGTCTGCTCCTTCAGCTTTTTGCCGCAGTGCGGGCAGACCTTCCAGTTCTCCTCGGATGGTTTCCCGCATTCTGGACATGCCGTATGGAGTCTCGCCGCACAATAAGGGCAGAACACGAATGTAGAATCGACCTTTTTCTGACAGCTTGGACATTCTTGTGTTGCTCGTTCCACCTTAGGAGCTTGGATGCCGCCTGAACGAACAATAAGATAGATCAACAATCCGATTATATTACCGATTAGCACCAGAAGAGCCCATAATATTCCGCTCATACCGCGGCGTTCCGCATCCCGATAAACCCAAACAATCACAAAAATCCATATTATCAAAAGTGCGATAGAGAACATGGAATTAGAAAGACGGACAAGCGAGGGGCCGAAATGAATAGTTTCAATATCCGGGAGGCGCAACGAGTGGAGCGCTCCAGAGAGAAGGCCAAAGGGAGCGACAATCAAAGGGGTTATGCGCCACATCAGGGCTAAAATAATTATAACTATTAGGATTAATCCTATTGTTTTTTCGGTTGAAGTTGCCATTATTAACCTCCTTATCCATGCCCAGATTCAGGCTCAGGGCGTGGTCGATTATATTTTTTAAGTTGCATTGGCGTTCATCGGCATGCCTCTTGTATCCTGTATCTTCCCTCGATACCTGCGAATCAAAATGGGTGCGAATAGAAGCATAACTGCGTTTTGGATGATGATGGTTAGAGCCACAACTGATTTAAATGTCAGGGTTTGATCCAATCTGATTTCTTTAAATATTGGGACTATTAGAATCACCGTCAAAATGATAAGAGGAAGGAGTGCTACCCATACATATTTAGGTATGGGTTCTGAAGGAGTCAGCTGGTCAGTTTTCGTAGTAGCTGCAGGCTCCCTGCCCATCTCAGTGTGAATCCTCAGCCGGATTTTTTGCGCTAGGTCTGGCGAAATGACGGGTTGGGGCATTACTTTGATGCCCGTCCGAATTTTTTCAAGGTCGTCTCGGAAGCGAGCGCAGAGCGCACAACGGACAACATGTGTCTCTATCGCAGTCAATTCTTCCTGACTTAGATCCTCTTCTGAGGAATCAATGATTAAACGCTCGATGTCTTTACATCGCATTTTACTTCCTCTTTATTCTTGGATTTCTTGCCATATTTCCAAAGCTCCCGCCTCAGCCGGCTAACGGCGCGGTGCATCAGCGATTTGACCGTTCCGACCGGAATCCCGAGGATATCGCTTATTTCCGCTTGTCTAAAATCTGCGATCTCTTTAAGCACAAATACGCGACGCTGTCGATCCGGCAACCTGGCCAGGGCCTGGTTGATATCCCTCCCCATGTCTTCCTGATACTCTTCGTCTAAATTAACTGAGATGGGCTTTTCGCGTAGGACTGGGAATACAGAATTTGCTTTTTCAAGGCTCATGGCTTTTTGGAAAAAAAATAATCTTCTAATCCTTTTCTTACGCAGCTCATCCCGGTGCAGATTGGCGACTATTGTGAATATCCAGGCTTTTATACTTTTCATTTTAACCTCTTCGGGCAGTTTTTTTGCAATCCGGAGCCAGGCTTCTTGAAACAAATCTTCTGCATCTCCTCTGTTCTGCGTAAGATAATAAGCAAAGCCGAAGACATCATTCTGATATTTGGCGTACAGATTGTCGAATGCCGGATGGATAATCTGTCCTGTATCATGGACGCATCTGCTGTCATCATTTTCCATGATTCGTTATTCTATCACGAATTTCACTAACTAAGACGTGCGAGAGGAAAAAAAGTTCTAGTCGCATAAAAGCTGTAGGGGTTTGATTTATCAAACCCACCTTTTTGAATATATAAATGAACTGAAAGGGTTTTGTTTTTCTTGTGAATGGGCTTGATTCATCAGGCCTACCTTATATATATAGAACAATTCCAAAAATTAAATAAAATAGGGCAATTATTCCGCGTCAGGGATTCTTACAGGAATCTTCCTATTCTTTAGCCATGGCCTGTTTTCGCAAATCGGGTGATAATTTCTCAATAGCATATCTCAAGGCTGTTCTGGGCATCTCTTTCTTATTCCTCATCACATATTCAAAAACCTTTTTTGGCTCATGATCGGCTGCCACCTTCAACATCCAGCCATAGCCTTTTTGAACCATATCGTCTTTATCCAGAAGTAGGATATCTGCAATCTCAAAAACAGGTTCGAGCGATTCTTTCTTTTCTATAGAATAAATCAGAATAACTGCCGCTCCCCTTCGTACCCATCTATTCTTTGAAACAGCCCATTTTTTAACTTTGGGAAAGTAATCTGGAAATTTGTAAATAAAGGCACCCAGTGCCCGGCAGCAAAGGCTATCACACGCAGCCCAGTTTGTAACATATTTTTTCAGCCAGGATTCCAAGATCGTAAAGTCTTTTTTTTCATATTGATGCCTCAGACGAAAGGCCCAGTCAAAAGCGACTCCCCGCTCTTCCATGAAGCCCGATTCCAATAGTTTCTCGCATAAGCTGAATATTTCCTGTTTGGGTCTATCTTGTATGGCTGGAAAATATTTCTTAGTGATCTTTCTGAAAATAGGAGTTTTCACACCCAACAATTTGACTTCTTCTTTGAAAAACCTTTGAATAGACTGGCGGTGTTTCTCATCGGCATTTTCCCGTAACTCCTTCCTTATATCCTGAATAACCTTATCCTCTCCTGACATAATCTTACCTCCTAAAAAATGGAAGATTAGAGATGCTTTAAACGCTTACTTCTGGAAAAGGGGTGCAGGTAATGAACGCTGTGGACACTTACTTCTGGCACGAAGGACAAATATAACACGAGCCGCCAAGATAACTGATCTTCTGGATCTTTGTTCCGCAGTTAGGGCAGGGCTTATCTTTCGTCTGCCTGTCCATTATTGGATTATACTTGCCGGGATTATCATAAATGTCCCGCTCAGCGGTTCTTCCATTTTGCCGAATCGCCTGATTGATTGTGTCCTTCACCGCACTATAGAGAGCCTTCTTTTCATCGGAACTAATATCGGCAACCTTTCTTTTCGGGCTGATTTTTGCCCGGAACAGGATGTCCTGCAGATAGGCGTTTCCGATTCCAGCAACACTCTTCCCGTTAGTGAAGAATGTCTTGACACTGTCTTTTTCCTTATCTTCATAGTGCTCACAGAGCTCGATGAAGCGCTTAACCCTGAACGAAGCGTCAGCAGGAGAAATGGCTTTGGCTCGGACCCTGGTCCACTTAGTCTGCTCCCATTCTTTCAAAGTTGATATGAAACCCCATCCTTGAATGGCTACAGTAAAGGAGGAATCGTCCTCAAATTTAAGGAAAAGGTGATATTTATCGGGGAGCATTGTGCCTGGAACATGATACAGGAGTTTTCCACCGAATTCGTCGATGACCAGTGCTTGGTCCGGCTCCAGCCCGATGTGGATGCCGCGGCCTACGGAGGTAACTTCTCCAATGGTTTTTTTAAATAACAGTTTTTCTAATTTTCTCTGGGATGGTTTGTAAAACACCCATTTATGGGGGCTATTTCCGGTATTGCATTCGACGATACGTTTGCCTCTTATCGTTTGGTTGAGTTGAGCTGCGATGGCAACGGCTTCAGGGAGTTCTATCATGAGATCCCTCCTTTATACGATATGAATTTATTGGCTTATTCAGACAAAGAATATACAGAAGGTTATAACAAAAATCAAGATAAGGCGACAAGGGCAAATCTATATCATAGTAATGCTACTGAAAATCGAAAAAGGATCAAAAAGGCGAAAAAGAAGCGAAAAAGGGGACAGGCTACTTTTTGCCACGAATTAGAGACATGGCGAGCGTAGCGCAGCAATCCTGTTTACTTAGAAAAAGTAGCCTGTCCCCTTTTTTTTGACAAAGGACGACATAATAAGATAGAAAATTGATATTAATAAAGAGTAAAAAGGAGTCATCGTGGGTGCGCGAAAAGGTATGGTCAGCATAATCAAATGGATCACAATTTCCGCAGGATTTGCGGCTTCTGCGTTTTACTGCATATTCACGGTTCTCGCTATTCAGCGCTTTCCGGGTCACTTTTCTGCCAATCTTCATTATTTAAGTGTTCTCGGGAATGTGACTCGAAATCCGAACGGAGCGATATTTTACAATAGAGGAGTTATGATTATCGGATTGTCTCTTTTGATTTTCTATGTGGGTTTTGTGGTATGGAATGCGTCACGAGAAAAAAGCAAAATCCTCTGGGGCGTTTTAATATTTGGATCCCTGAATGGTTTTTCTATATTCATGTCAGCCGTTTATCCGGAAGTTCCGGATTATCAAAAACATTACATATGGAGCTTACTGATTTTTATAGCGTTTATACCTGTTCTCATCCTCTTCAGCCTCTATCTGAGAAGATATTCCGGATTCAACAGGATCATCAGTTATTCAGGTTTCGTATTGGCGGCATACAATCTTGTTTTTGTATTATATGCATTAAAAGAAGGAACAACGAGCGGTGCACTGTTGGAATGGATATCTGTTTTCAGTTATATAGGTTGGATTATGCTGTATGTGATCAATCTGATGTTTTTCAATAAAACACAGAAGCAATTTTCCTAGATTACACAAATTAGCTTTCGTAAAAAAAGGAACATGGAAAAGGGGACAGGCTACTTTTTTAAAGAAGGGGGACAGTCCCTATCCCAACTTAATATAAGGATTGAAAGGGACAGTCCCCAAAAAAAGTAGCCTGTCCCCTTTTATAAGAGATAAGACACCACCCTTTTTACTTTTTATTCATACCGGAGTGAGTCAATCGGATTGGCCACAGCGGCTTTTATGGATTGATAGCTGACTGTTAGCAAAGCGATAAAAAGAGCTATTATGCCAGCCATGACAAACGTAAAGAGGCTGATGGGAATCCGGAACGGAAAATTAGCGAGCCAGTAGTTCCTCATGACATAATATGTCACCGGCCAGGCGATCAAATTAGCAACAAGAATCCACTTCAGGAAATTCCGGGAGAGCAGGACAAAAATGGAGCTGGCTGTGGCCCCCAGTACTTTTCGAATACCTATCTCTTTTGTGCTCTGTTCTGCTGTATAGGAAGCTAAACCGAAAAGACCGAGACAAGCCACAAATATTGCAATAGAGGCAAAAAATGTGATGATTTGGCTCAATTGCTGTTCCGAGTGGTACAGAGAGTCGAAATTTTCATCCACGAAGAAGTATCCAAAACTTCTTTCCTTCTCAAAAGCATTCCAAGTCTTCTCAATGTAGGATAATGTTGCAGAGA
>JABAOC010003968.1_pt1 | contig 30463 bp, 27 predicted proteins | sample 7062161 | NCBI WGS metagenome assembly JABAOC01 (sample SAMN14538625, study PRJNA623070) | marine sediment metagenome | biome: marine biome [ENVO:00000428]; feature: marine pelagic biome [ENVO:01000023]; material: deep marine sediment [ENVO:00002113] | place: India: Gulf of Khambhat ... | reverse complement strand
GTTCCATGCTCAACTGCTGTTATCAAATCATAATCTGGATATAAATGAACATGACCATCAATAACTAACGTGACGTTATCCATGCTGTGTACTCCTCATTTAATTACCGATAAATTTTTACTCTTTTTGAATTTTCAAAGCCAACATTCGCTTCATAGTATTTAAATTGATATCTAAATAATCATCTTATTAACTTTATCATATCGCGCACTGCATTTTCCATTCCAATAAGCACTGCTCGTGAAACAATCGAATGTCCAATATTTAACTCTTCGATCTGTTTAATTTTAGCAATGTCTAACACGTTTTGATAATTTAGACCATGTCCCGCACTCACACCCAGTCCCAGTTTTAATGCTGCCATTGCCATAGAACGAATCCGCTCCAGTTCCTCGACAACCTGATTTAAATCCTGAGCATTGGCATAAGCGCCAGTATGCAGTTCTACATAATCAGCCCCTAGCTTGGCAACGGCTTTTATCTGATGAATATCGGGATCAATAAAATAACTAACAACGATATTATTGGCACGTAAGGTAGATGTAACCTCCTCCAGATAATCAAAGTTGGCCATAACATCTAAGCCACCCTCTGTTGTAATTTCTTGTCGTCGCTCTGGGACCAGCGTAACCATATCCGGTAAAACCGAAATAGCCTTTTTCACCATCTCTTCCGTTGCCGCCATTTCCAAATTCAAGTGGGTTTTAACCACCTGCCTTAAAAGGGTTAAATCTCGATCCTTTATATGTCGTTTATCCTCTCGGAGATGACAAACAATGCCATCTGCCCCTGCAAGTTCTGCCAGTACAGCAGCTGCGATGGGATCGGGCTCCCTTCCACGACGAGCTTCCCGAATTGTAGCGACATGATCCACATTCACACCTAATCGAACCATATTTTGCCTCCCAAATTTTCAGTGTCTAAAAAGAGGAATGTAAATTTTAAATTTAAATTCCAAAAACCAAATACCAAATAAATTTTAATAACCAGTTCATCAAATTCCCAAAACCTGAAAATAAAATTTGCTGGATCGTCCTTATATTTTTATGTTTTGATCATTGAATTTTAGAATTTGTAATTTGTTTACAACCTAGAATTTGGCTAATTATGTGAATTGAACTTATAAGCAACTCTGTAAAAAAATAATTAGCGAACTATATCCGTAACAGGAACAATCTTAAAACCCTGTTTTTCTAGCTTTGGAAGTTCTTCTGTTAAAACTTTTATAGTTTCTTTATAAGGATGCCCGATGAGGATTGCTGTTCCCTGTTTTTTAGCGATTTTGGTCACAGCAGCCAATTTACTTTGAATATATCTTATATCCTCATTTTTATTCCGTTCAAGGAAAGCGTTGTTTACTGCAAATTTCAAATTGTATTTTTCGGCAATAGAAGGTGCAATACTTTTGCCAGAGGTTCTGCTGTCGACAAAAAATTTTTCCTTTGATTTTAATTCACTAATAATAATATTCATCACTCGATCATCCGCTGTTGCTTTGGAGCCCATGTGATTATTTATACCAACAGCATCTGGTAAATAAGCAACTACTTTTTGAACTCGACTGGCAATAACAGAATCAGACATATTCGACATAATTGTGAACTCACTATCCTCAACCTTTTCTTCAAGAGCCTCCATGGGCAAGTGAATCATAATTGGCTTATTATATTTTTTCGCTTTCTGGGCTATTTTGATCGAATGCTTTTGACCTGGAATTATTGAAAGTGCTATAGGATAATCTAGTTTCAAAAAATTATCAATCGTTTTATTGTCATAATATCCAAAATCATCGATAATGATGGCAATTTTACCAGTCCTACGTTGGATATCAACATTTTTATAGAATATAATAGTTAAAAAAATATTATCATCCGTACCGATAGAAATCGATGATTTATTGGATCTTAAATCTTCTTCGGAATTCAATACTTTTAAATCCAGTTGTTCAATCTTCTGGATGATTTCCCAAATGATTGATACTGCTGGCAGTTTTGCTGGAAGTTGTACTTTATAAATCTTTCCACTTCTGGCAATCCAGGAATCGTCTAAATTGAAAGTATCAAAAACTTCCTTCAGAAGATAGTCCAATGCTTGTTCTTTTGGAAGAGAATCGAGTTCTATTTTCTTTTTGATTGGTTCATGTATCGTTGTATCGATGGGTAATTTCGCGACTTCCTCTTGAACTATTTTTTGATCACCTTTTTTTTCTGGAAGAAATAATCGATAGATGATAAAAGCACAGATGGCTATTAAAATTAATAGCCTTATTATCTTTGATAACGCATCGACAAATTTATTTTCTGTTTGTTTTCTACCACGTTTAATTGTTACTTTTGTGCGTCTTCTTTTGGTTGGCTTACGTCGGTATGATCTTCTTCTGGGCATAATTAATTTATCTCTCATTTAATGAAACTTGCTTTAATTGTACTCCATGAAGGAATGCGGGTTGCAGACGTGTTAACTTTCGTCTCATAATCGAACCATCGAGTAATGACCCAATAGCCATTCCTTCGAATGAACCAAAAGTCTGCCTGCCCCTTCCCCAGTTTTGGAAAGCTTGGCGCCAGGATATGATGTAACTCTAGAGTATAATCTGTACGGATCAGTGCAGAGTCTGGAAATTCGTTTCTTTGAATATTTGAAAATCTTAATGATCGAAATGAATCATCAGGGATAGACGTAAATGCTTTGTTAATATAGGACTGCTCATGTGACAAACTCCATTGTTCAAAAATACCCACATTGTTCGAAGCTTCGTATTGGTCTGGAGTGAAATGAAATAAATTGATAGAATCAACCAGGCACTTCATATAGTTTTCAACATTTTTTTCTTTTATTGCAACTTCCATATTTTCCAACGCAATTATAGGATCAGTCGGGAATTGCCATGAAGTTCGTCCTTCCGTCGGTGGTTCTGCTTCTCGAGTTGCGAAAGGATTTTCACAGGAAAGCAACAATAATAGAGTTATTAATTTGATTTGAACTATTCTATTCATAAGAAGTTATTGTCAGTTTGCGATGCATGGAATACTCCTTCTTATCACCTGGATACAATTTTCAAAACTCATTCATCAAAGCAAACAAAAATGTTGCACTATAACAAAAATATTATTATATTTGCCAATAATAAATGTAACTCTTATATTTGAATTCTGTAAAGTTAAAGAAATGCTGTTCCGATTAATATTACTCTTTACCTTAGTACCCCTCATCGAACTCTCATTGCTCATCGAAATCGGTCGTCAAATTGGACTCTTTTCCACGATAGCGATTGTCATCATCACGGGTATTATCGGAGCTTATCTTGCCAAATATGAAGGCTTTAGAGTTATCTACCGAATTCGTCAGGATATGAGCCAAGGTCGAATTCCTGCCGAAGGACTACTTGACGGTGTGATCATTTTAGCTGGAGGGCTACTTTTGCTCACTCCAGGTTTAATCACTGACGTTATCGGTTTCCTTGCCCTCATTCCTCTATCTCGACATTATATCAAGCAATATCTGAAGCGGAAATTCAAACAGAAAATCGATTCGAGAGAAATATATACCTACTACACCATTGATGACGAGTGACTTTATAATATAAAATAATTATATGTCTTTATCAAGTATAAAATTTAGATTGCTAAGAACAAACCTGCAATCGGATTTAAACTCGATAGATTTGAAAAGATCAATAACTTTGATGCCTCTCTTTATCAATGTATATCTAAATCTTTATCCTATTTCTCCCACAGATCATTTAATCCCGGTAATAAATAAAGCTATGATCATAATAATCTGTAGGAAAAACTAAATAGAGATTAACTCCTATTTCAATTCTGAAAACGATAAAATTGTTTAATCCAGTATTTAAATCGAAAAATTCCTTTAAACCTTTTTCCTTTTAAAGTGTATTATTGGATAAAAGGGATTTAGAAATTAAAATTTGATTTTATCTATAAAATTTTTTTTATAATTGGAGGATACAAAAAATGAAGAGAATTAATTTCATATTAAGCATCTTGATGGCATTAATCCTATGCTTTAGTATGGTATATTCCCAACAGCCAAAACCCGAAAAAGTATTACGCATCGTTTATGAAGTCAAATCCGATGAGTGGTATCGCCAGCAGGCGAAACTCTGGAAGAAACAAATCGATAAAAATCCAAAGCATGCTGAAGCGTGGCATAATTATTACAATGCTGTTCGCTATGAAGATTTTGGTCGCACAATCGGCACCAAGGAAAAGCAAGAAAAATTACAAAAAATAGTTGATGAATTAGGAAAACACGCTCCTGACAGTTTTCAATACCATTACTTGAAATATTTCAACTGCGGTAACAAAACAAAAGATATAAAGGATATAGAAATAGCCCATAAAATGGCTCCTGAACGTCCTGATCCGCTCTATGAATTAATCACGCACTATGAACTTAAAGGCGATGAAGATAAAGTAACGGATTATTATAAAAAATTATATGAAACTAAAGATGTTGCTCCCTGGCTGGTCAATTATAACTACAATGTTTTAATGTCCACCGAAGAAAATGCTGTCATCTTCACCAATGGCGATAATGATACTTATCCATCCAGAATGCTCCAGGAGGCCAAAGGGATTCGATCTGACGTCACCATTATCAATATTCCACTGAGTGGTACCGAGTCATATCTTGAAAGAATCCTCAAAAAGAAAGGCATTAAAATCGATAGAAAAGCACTAATGAACAAAGCAATTACACTTGGCGCCGACCAATCAAAAAGCTTTTCAATTTCCGTTTTTACCCAGGAAGTGTGTAAATATTTGGCTAATAATTATCCAGACATTCCGATTTATTTTGCCTTGACCATCTATGAAGATCATTTTAAGCCGCTTAAAGATGATTTATACATTGTTGGTCTGGCTTATAGATATAGCCCTAAGCGAATCGATAATATAGCGCTTATAAAGAAGAATCTTGAAATAAAATTTATACTGGATTATTTAAAATATGATTGGTATAATGATTTATACCCGGTTATGAATATGATTCATTTTCTGAATTTGAATTATGTCCCATCGATGATGATGCTGGTTGAGCATTATAAAACGAGCGTGCAGAATGAGAAAGCCCAGAAATGGAGAAATATGGCATTGGAGCTGGCAAAGAGAGCGGATAAGGAAAAATGGATAGAGGATATTGAAAAAAAAGGATTCTAAGGGGCATAGGGCATGGCATTATTTTTTTAGAAGAGTGAAATGTGAAACCTGAAAAGTAAAACGTAAGACCTTGAAGGTTACAATCTTTTTCGTTTCACGTCTGACGTCTCACGTTTCATATTTACAATGTATAGAGTCACCATAAAATCAAATGAGGTGCACTCATTTTTAAGAAAAATTACAAAAAATGTAATGATGAACAATTGATGGAATCGATCCAGCAGGGCGATACCGCAGCTTTTGATGAACTTTATCAAAGATACAGTCAACGGCTGTTGTATTATTTTTGTCGGATGTTAGGTGGCGATGAGAAAAAAGCTCAAGATTTTTTACAGGATTTATTTCTGAAAATTATTGAACGACCCGAACAGTTTATTTCAAAGCATAGATTCACCAGTTGGATATTTACAATAGCTCATAATATGTGTAAGAACGAGTATCGTCATCTAGATGTTAGAAAAATTGTTGAAAATGATGTCAACCTGGATTCCATTTCCTCTGGATTCGAAAATGGGTGTAAGCAGATAGAACAAAATGTTGATCAGAAGATTTTTGAAAATCATTTATTAAAAGAATTAATGAGAATGAATCCAGATTATCAAACCACCTTTTTATTAAGATTTCAAGAAAATTTGTCAATCAAAGAAATTAGTGAAATTTTGGAATGTTCGGAAGGAACTGTCAAATCACGACTTTTTAATACAACCCGAAAATTGATGAATCAGCTTAAAGAATTTAATCCAAATAGTGTAGAGGCTTAACATGAAAGAATTATATAGTAATCAAACTATCAAATGTGAGGATATTGAAGAATTATTAATTAGACAAAATTTTGAAAGATTATCGGAAAACGAAAATAGTTTTCTACAGAATCATCTGAAAATCTGTAATCGGTGCCGAAGCTATCAGAATCAACTGGCTTATATGCAAACATCAATGCCGATTAGTCAGAAAAGTCCATTGAAGCCTGATCCAGTAATTCGTCAAGCTTTGATCAATCGAATGAATGCTCTTAAGCCCAAAAAGTATCACATTTTTGATTCATTCTGGAAATGGATATTGAATATTTTAGAATATAGAATTCCAGTTTATCAGGGACTGATCGGAATCGCTTGTGGTTTATTAATTTTTGTGACGATTAATCATTTTTCTTTTTCTAATCGACCTCAGTCTGGTAGTTCACAATATCATCAAATAATGGCAGATACAACATTTTATCAAATAAATGTTATTAAAAATCTCCAGATTATCGAACAACAGAAAATTGGAAAAAATGTGAGTGAAGACACTTTGTTGACTCGGTTTATTGTTTCATCGATGTAAATGATTTGTTTAAACTCGAAGTATTAATTATTAAAGAAAATAACTCATTGATTTGAGATAGTTTTTCAAAACTTTAGTTAGTATTTTTCAAAGGATTTATTAGGTCACCTTTATCTTCAGATACTTGATGAAGTAGCACCACACAATACCTCATAGTCCACTCAAAAATATTTCATATTTTATTAGTTTTGATTACTTTTAGCACCTTCGCAGCCAATATAATAGTGATCGATTGAGATACGATGGGCGGCAAAAGTGGAATGTGAATATTTTGTTTCGATATACTTTCAAGCCTTGTAGCGATATTTATATTGTCTATAATCAGGAACAATTAATTGGTATTGATAATGATGAAATAATCAATCCAACTCTGATGGCTAATGTGGTTTATTTTTGGAGGAAATAAAATTGTTAAAAAATAACCTGAAAATTTTTTCCAAACCATTTGTGACGGAATAGAATATCGACCCTTCAAAAACCGCATATTTTTTTCACTTTGATATTCGCTCTACGTCATACTCATTATGCTATACTTTATCCCATCTATAATAAATTTTCAATATAATGAAATCGATTTGGAGGTTCACTTCCTGAGGATTTTGCTTTTACTGTACCTGCCAATTCTATTGACAGCATTCTGGGCAATAGAAATAGATTACGGATTTTTTATCACATGGGAAAACAGTACGCGTAGTCAGTTTACAATGTTCACAAACAAGTGGATCCAGAGATCGACTAAGGGGATTATAATTGAGACGTAGTTCTCTTAATAATTTACGATACCTGAATTCAACTGTAAGTCGAACAATTGGCACGAGGAATCGTAAGGCTGCACAAGTATTAATACTAACATTTATTTGGTATTTTTGCTCAAGGTCTTCGATTTTACGATTCATTTCATTTGGCAAATCCTGAATTTTAGCCATTCTATCATCCCATTGATCTTTACTCAAATTCGGATTTTCCAGACTGGCTTCCATTTCACGCTTTAAAGCTTCGTAGTATTCCTGGGTATTTTGAACATCACGATTTAGATGTCGTTTGATACTCTTATAAAAATCAGCTAATTCATTATCGATTATCGAGCGGGCACTTTTTAAGGCTGCGTTAATCGAACTATCTATATGAGCAGGAAAATGGGGTGAAATATATTCTTGAGCAAAAAACCTCGGTTGAAAATCTTTCCAGCGGCCTGACATTTCAGAAATTAAGGCCCCAGAGTCCTCATGAATTGCCAACTCAACAAGTCCTTCCTTTCGTTCGTCACTCATGGCGACATAATGACAGATCAATATCATATAAGAATGTCTGGCTTCTACCATATTAGTAATTCGATATTTTCCTTTCTCGAAAGATAAATCCTGGATAAGAAGTTGTTCAAAACCTTCTTGTTTTAAATATGGAATATCTAATTCACCATAAACTACAGGGACTTCTTTTGTGGCAAGTGTTATAAGACGATCCAGGAGAGGACTACCATAGAGGAGTGGCTCTCCATCTTTACCGATTTGACTTTCTTCAGAAAGGTTCAGTAATTGAGAGAGACTGACTGGTAATAGAGTGATTAGATAATCAGTATGTTGTTCGACTGCTGCACCATGCTGTTCCAGTACATAAGTAGTAAAGGATAACAATTCCTGATCTGGGGTCATACGCCAAAATCCTCCTGAAAGAGTTTCTCGTCTAATTCCTTGCTTTTTTCATAAGCCATCCTGGCTCGTTTTAATCTTAATGCCAGCGCATTAAAAGCCTCTTTCCGTTTTTTATCGTCATGATTTTTAATCCAAATATCATAAACCAGTTCACTGAATTCTTGCTCACCTTTCATCCGTCCCAAAATCATGTCAATTTCCCCAACAACTAACTCGAACATATTGATCTTTCGGTCCAAAACCTCCAAAATATGGTCTTCAATACTACCTGATGCACAGAAATTATAAACCTGTACCTCCTTCTCCTGACCGATACGATGGATACGACCAATACGCTGCTCGATCTCCATCGGATTCCAGGGCAAATCATAATTAATCATGGTATGGCAAAATTGTAAATTATGTCCCTCGCCACCAGTTCCAGTAGCCAGCAGGATAGGACATCCATCTCGAAAGGTATCGATAGTCGTCTGCTTTTGAGTTGGAGTCATACTTCCCTGATATACGACATGAGAGATCCGTTGTTGTTCCAATACTTCCTGGAGATATTGTAGTGTAGCCCGATAATTGACAAAAATTATCTTCTGATCGGGTGAGGCATGGAGCAAGTCGACTACCTGCTGGGTTTTGGCACCGACCTGAATTTCTTTTCCTAATTTGATAATCTCCTGGGCACGATGATCGACACCATTATTGTCCCGATTGGCAATATTTTCAAGCATCCGCAAAGCAGCGAAATGGGATGATCCTGCTGCCTCCAACAACTTCTGAAGGCTTAATCGGGTGATACCGTTTGATCGAATTTTGGTTTGCTCAGTAATGAAATCGCTGATCATTTGATAAAAATCCTCCTCAGATTGAGAAGGAGAAATCTTCACCGTCGTGGCAAATCGAGGCGGCAAATGAACTTGTGTAACTGAACGAGTATTTCTCACCATAACTTCTTTAAGTAACTGTCTTAACTTTTCTCGATTCTGAGGGTCAGTGGGATTGCCACGAGTGACAAATTCCTTTTTAAAGGCTTTTCGTGTCTTTAGATGTCCTGGGCTTAAAAGAGTAACGAGATTAAAAAGCTCTTCCAGATTATTTTGAATTGGCGTTGCTGTGAGTAAAAGCAAGAAAGTTTTTGGTATGGCATTAACTAATTTCCAGTTAAGCGTATTGCGATTTTTCAAATGGTGAGCTTCATCAACGATGACCATGTCATAGTTACGGGAGGTAGCCGAGTCAAAATGATGTTTAGTCTTAACAGTGTGAATAGATGCCAGGATAAGCGGTGATCGCCAAAAGCGGTCGGTTTCTTGACGAAAAAGTGAATCATTGGACGAAACAAAAGAAAGTTGAAATTTATTTAAAAGTTCATCGTGCCACTGATTGACGAGATTGCTTGGAGTAAGAATTAACGCAGTGCGAACCAATCCACGTAACAAATATTCCTTTAAGATCATACAAGCTTCAATTGTTTTTCCAAGCCCGACTTCATCTGCCAGAATCGCCCGCCCTCGGAAAAGCTTCATCGCTTTACGGGCAGTATCTTCCTGATACCACAATGATTGTACATTTCGAAGCGTTGGAAGGCAGAGTAACTGATCATAAGAAGTGCGAAACGAAAGCTTATAAGCCTGCAGAGTCGTTTCCAAATTTGATAAATTTGACCTGCGGATGTCCTTTATCGCCGATATCACTGGCTCTGATTTTATCTCATAGGTGATTTCAGGTTCAAGATGGATTTCTATTATTGATCGCTTTGACTTTTCTTCCTTTCTCTCGTCGGAAGCTGATGTTTGATTAGTTGTACGATCTGGAGTTTTTTCAGTTTCTTCCCTGAGCTTGAAAGGAGATGAGAGTGTAAAACGCTTTATATTCTCCAGTGCTTGCTCCATCAGATCACAATCTTTCAAACCCCGTTCGACTTTTTTTAACTGTGCTTTGGTCAGAGGTCGATCAAGTTGATAAGCATCTTCAATCAGGCCTTGGTAAATTTCCCGAACCAGATCATAATCTTTTCGAGCAAATGCTAATTCTCCAAGCAGTAGATATTCTTCTCTGCGCCATAAATTGCCTTGCCGATAGCTTTGTAATAGATGAGGAAAAAGAAGCATTTCTTTATTAAGATAAATTGCACATTTAACAGCAATATCTCTAATATAGTCATCTGACGGATCAAGTTTTAAAGATTTTAGTGCAAATGATAGTGCCTCGTCATAATCCTCATAATAAAAGGCTTCATTAGCATAAGAAGAGTACATTTCTGCTTTTTCATGGCGCTGAATTCGTTCCATTCGTATGCGACGATCTTTACGCCTTTTCTCGCGTTTCTTCTTTTTCTTCTGTTGACGATCAATTGCCATTGGGAGTTATCTCCTTACTGAGGGAATATGAATATAAGGTATATGGTTATAAGGGGCATAGGAGCGATAAGAGAATAGGGATATGAAAAGCTCTCATCAACAATTATCTATTCTATTAATCCCTTTCTCCCATATACCCACTATAACCAACAATACATAATTTGCTAAAAATTTGTAAAACAATCAAGAGAAAAATAACATTATTTTAAAATTGGAAAAAATAAAAATGCCAGACACTTTTGCAAGCATCTGGCACCTAAATCAATATGAGGAGATTGATTTTAAAAGATATATGTTAGGTGGGTTTTATCACATTTATAACTTCGATTCAATTATATTGCGTTCATTCCCGCTTCATTTCTTCTATTCGCACAATTTGTTTTATCGCATCCTCTTTAAATTCACCACCAATTGCAACGACATTTCTAAATTCTTCTAAAGCCTTTTCAACATTATTGGTTTTTAAATATGCATTTCCAAGATACCAGTTACATTTTTCTAACAATATTTCCTTTCCCTGTTCCTCACATAATTTGGAAGCTGAATTAAGATGATCGATTCCCTTTTTATATTTATCTGTTAGTAGCAATGATACACCTAAATAAAAATGTCCATAAGCATTTTTTTTCTTTCGTCTTACATAGGTACTTAATTTATCAATCGCTTTTGAGTAATTTTTCTCCTGATAAAATTCCATTCCCTGATCGTACAAATTTTGGGTCGGTGTAAATTGTTTCACCAATCCTCTTAATTTAAAAGCTATATACGATGCATTGTCGTCGATTATAGCTAAGTCAGAATATCTTTTGGAGCCGAAGGGAAGGAGAATTATCAATAACATCGCAATCGCGGTTACTGAGACCAAAATCTTAATCGCCGGCTTTTTCCACCACTCGGCAATTTCCGACAACAGTAAATTAAATTGATGAGTTAAAGTATGAACTGATTGTTTCAATGATTTAATCATTCGCATATAAAAGCTTTCTTTTGGTTGTAATGCACTTAAAAAAAATTCTGGCATTTCCTCAATAATTTCAATAAAAGGACCTAAGCGATATATCTCCTCAAAGCAAGCATCACATTCTAATATGTGGGCTTCTACGCTTAGTTTTTCTTCTTCTCGCAGTAGATTAAATTGGTATAAACCAACCAATTTTTTCATCTTTGGATTTATGCACTTCATTTTACAGAACTCCTCGTTTTTCTAATCTCTTTCTTAACTTCTTACGCCCCCGAAAAACACTAACATCTAATGACGTACGAGATATACCCAACTTTCCCTGTATTTCTTCACCCGAAAGTCCTTCAAGCTTTAGCCTGAAAATTTCTTTCTCTTTATTGCTTAATTGGTTTAATGCACACCCTATTTCCTCAGCTAATTCTAAGGAAGCAACTTTATTTTCCACTGATTGATCGTCTTTATGAAGTTTAATGACTTCACCTATATTATCATTTAAGATGTTTTCACGTCTGATTTTTGTTCTATAATTACCACTCATAACCTTATCTAAAACACCGTAAGCCCAGGGTAATACTCCTCTGTCAAATTCGACATTTTTGTATTTCTCATAAACAATTAGTAAGGCTTCTTGGACCAAATCTTCATTTGTCCTCATACTCATATTGAGATTCTCCCCATCTTTTCTTGGTTATGCGTTCTATAAGTTTTTTTCTAAGAATAGAAAAGAGCAACTCTTCAGCCTCTTTGTCACCTTTTTTAGCTAATTCAACCAGAGCATTTGTGACAAAAGTATCCAAAATATTATGTAAAACATTTCCTGCTTGAACAATTGAAAAGTTCGAATTACTCAGCGGACATAGTTTTTTTACCTCATTAATAGCATGGTGACAAACTTCTTGGCTTTTTTCATCCAGATTAATATAATTCGTCAAAATTGGATAACTCCGTAGTTCACGTGTGATGAGTGCTGAAAATCTTACAGTCAAATTTTTAAAAAAATCTTCTTGAGCTTTCTTATCTCCAGTCTTGGCCGCACATATGAGGTGTTCCAATTTTGAATGGTTTATCATATCAAATCTATTTTTTGTTTGAATTTCATTTCATTCCATAATAAAATGTTGGTCAAAGTGCTTTAGAGGTTGATTCCGATAGACGATGTAAAATTATTGTGAATTTATTTTTATTTAGAAATAATTCAATGGGGGTGATTACGAAAAAGAGTTTAATTCTCAATTTCGTTTCGATAGTAAAAATCAAATCAATAACTTCTGTTAAGTAATATTTTACAAAAAATTATTAAAAAAGCAAGTAAAATGTTAAAATATTTTTATTTTTAATTATTAAAGTAGGGGGAAAAACCTCAAAGATGCAGGAAAGATTGTGTGATTCATAAAGTGGTTACGCGTGTACTGAGAAACTTAAACAATAAAGCTCTCCTATAGCGAATCAATCTATAGTAAAAATACACCAAATACGCATCTCCGCCGATTGGTAGATCTGCCTATGAAGATTCTGAAAGTTAAAAATCTGGAGTCTCAAATGACAATTACCAGTATAATTAAATTCCAATGTTCGATGACTAAAACAGATTATAACTATTGAGCAAATTTTACAATAACGGTGGTTTCGGTAAAAAATTATAACAGAATTTATATTCTATCTTTGGAATTTGATATTTTGATCATTGGGATTTATTTAACATCTTTTTATCTTAGGCTATCCACCTGAGATGGGCTTCAGTTTTCAGCTTATATGAAAAGCTGATCTAGATCTTTGTACTGCTCAAGTTGCCATTTAAGGAATAATTTGTAATTATTCAAACTAATAGAAATCACTTATTCATTTTCATTTCCTATCTTTTTTTTCTTCTTTTGTTGATAACGAATCCAAATTAGGAATATGAAACTTGCGACTGAGCTTGCCTAATGAATCCATATCAATATTTCCAACAATATTGATAAACGTCGCTTCTCTGTCGTGTTCAAGTGACATCATAAGAAGTCCAGCTACATTTTCACCTTCGTTTTTAAGAAAAATCTCAACCTGTTCCTCAGTCTCTTTGACTCTAACAGTTCTTGTCCAATTATCTTTCACTAATTTATCAGCAACTCGATTAATAACTTTCTTGACCTCACCATGCCCTTTTCCTTTTACAGAAAACTGTTCAACTCGAATCAGTGCCAGATTCTTTAATAATTTATATAGGGCAGGATCTTCTTCTGACGACGCAGCAGCAACCAGAGATAGCAAAGGTTTTGTGATAAATACCTCAAGTGTTGACTCTGATTCTTTAAATTGTTCGATGTCACTTAAGTCGACATAACCAGGGTACTTGCGATAATCTTGTTCCTGGGCAGAAGCGAATAAGGGTATTAAAGCTAAGATATATATAATAGTTAATTTTCTCACGATTCTCCTCCATTTAAAAGAGGTTTAATTGCTGTCTTAATCGAAGATTTCATCGGCTTTATGATTTGCTCAGGTAAAACTTGATCTTCTAAAATCTTCTGAGTCCTACTTGTTATTTCATTGAAATACGCCAATGCCAACTTTACCTGATCTTTAGCCTGATCGATTTCTGCTTCAGTGTATTGTTGCTTTATTTCATTTTGTTGGTAAATTCCTGGGTAAATGAGAATCATAAAAAAAACGATTGCAGCAGTAGCACCAGCCAGCGCAATTTTCCATCGATAACGACTCACACGTTCAATAAATTTTTCTATCAAAGAAATGTGAATTTCCTTTTCATTATCTAAATTTAAAATCCGAAATACCTTCTCAGTAACCTCTTCAGGACAAGGCTGAACCTTAAGACAGCGTAATTCTTGCAGCATATTCTTATATTCCTGAAACGACCTCTGGCATTTCAAACAATTTTTTAAATGTACTTTGATTTGATTTTTAATTTTTGAAGATAACTGTAGATGAAAATATTCATCCAGCAAATTTTCACATTCCTGACAGTTCATCATCTCATCCCTGCTGATAATAAGGTTTTAGATAATTAAATAATAATTTTCTACCTCGATGTAAATAGGCTTTAACAGAATTTATTGGTATATCCATTGATAAAGCTATATCTTCATATTTTAGATCATTAATCTCCCTCATAATAACCACATTTTTAATTTTTTGAGGCAGTTTCTGAATAGCATTTAAAATTTGATCTTTTAGATCCATATTTATGACATCTTGCTCTGGATTCATTCCATCATCTACACGACTTAATTCAAATTCACTGTCATCGGACTGATTAATAATTAAAGAAAATGCTAACTCCTTTTTACGACGGCTATAATCGATGCATAAATTCCTCGTGACTTTTAATAGCCAGCATTTCATAGATGCTGAGGATATTTTATCCATATTGTGCCACAACTTAAGCAGAACTTCTTGAGTGATATCTGCCGCGTCCTCAGCATTTCCTGTAAAATAATAAGCCTGGCTGTAAATCAAATCTTTATATCGAGCCACATGTTTTTTAAATTGATTTTTCTTCATGTTCCATTAACAAAACGATTGAGAGGGAGGAAATGTTACAATTGAATGTATAATATTTATCAACAACAAGAAGATTTTTTTTCAAGATTTATTATTCATAAGCTCTTACAATAAAGATATTAACCATATTTTTGAACAGTGGTGAAAAAAATAAAANNAAAAAATAAAAAACGCCATACAATGAAAATTTGACTCTATATGGCGTTTCTATATAAATTCATTTTTGGTCTCAATATAATTCATGAATCATAAAATAGGCTATTAGCCTTCAGTTTGTTCCTTTGGCACAGACAAATAGGCATAGGCATTAAACGTTGCCAGTGCTTGATTCGCCAGTTCGGTGATATTGATTACTTTAACATCTCCATCTTTACTTCTCACTTTGGCAGTTGCTTCAATCAACGTGGCTATGAAATTAGGACAAGGATCATCGACATTGGTCATATCTAAAATTACTTTATAATAACAATTTTTAAAACATTTGTTAAATGCCGCTGTTAAATAAATAGTTGCAAGTTTTGGGCTAAGATGTTCGGTAAATCTTATCTTGATAATGTCCCGATTTCTACCCATTTTTTCTAATATAATTTTTTTCCTATGTTCAGCCATGCTGATTAATGGTCCACAACGAAAAACAATGCAAATGTTGGTTTAATTAAATAATTCGATCCAGAAAAAAACTAATGATTAATAACAAGCCCGTAAATAAGTGATTCATTATTGTGCTGGCATTAGCTGGGACTAACTTAATACTGTCATCGTAATGCGTTTGAGCAATTTTAATCGATTTAAATGCCAAAGGCAATGTCAGTAATGCGATTAATGAAATTGGGGGTAAATTATCTGTAACGACTCCAACAACCACGATGAAATAAGTCAACAACATTATTAGAATATAATATATTACAGCCTGCTTTTTCCCCAAGCGGACAACTAAATGATTTTTCCCAACTGCTTGATCAGCATCGGCATCTTGAAACTCATTTATATATAATACCGCCGTGATAAGTAAAGCCACTGGCAGTGAAGCAATTATTGGTACCCAGGAAAACTTTACAGCTTGAACATAAAAGGCTCCAAATGTCATTAAAATACCAAAATTAATTCCAATCAATGCCTCACCGATGCCACGACCCACAAGATTAATTTCAGGAAAAACATAAAAAGTTGCCGAGAGAACACCGAAAATGCCGATAACCAATATCACCCAACCAAGTTTATATGATAAGTATAATCCAATTAAACTGCCCAAAAATAAACAAATCAAAGCTTCAATTAACACTTCTTTGGGAGTTAGAAGGTTTTTTTGAATCAGCCGACTACCACCAGTAAAAGGACGGACAAATTCTTTGTTAATTTCGTCGTTTCGTGATAGGTGGTCAAAATAATCATTGATCACATTGGCTCCTGCATGGAGAAAAATACCGCCGATTAGCGCTAATAAAAAATAAGCCCAATTAAATGACTGGGTGGTGTTATAGGCAATAGCTGAACCTAAAATAATCGGCACAATTGACGCTGTAAAGAATGGCGCGCGAATTTCCACTAATAACAATTTCAATTTTTTCATATCCTCGCCTCTTTTGTTACTCAAATAAAATTGCCCAAATGATGTTCAGAATTTTAAATTTACTTTTAACAACAGGCCATTTAATCTCTTGCTTTTCATTTAGAGTCGCAATACTATCCATTTCCATATTTAGTTTCAAATCTTTCAAGTTATCCCAGCAATTCAGATCGTCTGCATTGGTGCAGATTTCATCAATTCGTTGGATTAAACCCTTTGCCAGTTCAATACGGGTAACGATACTCTTATATTCCGTTTTATCGATCAAACCGTGATTATATTTGATTTTTGACAGTCTTTTTCCCGCTTCATAAGTAATATCAACGATCTGATCTCGATTTAACCATTTCGTTTCATAGCTGAGAAAATATTTCCAACTCGGCTTTAATAGCGCCTGACGATAATCCTCTAATGTGTGATAAAATATTTTATATCCGAATTTATCCGGATTCTCGAAAGCAATGCTTCCCGGATCAAGAAATGGAGCCAACGGAGATATAAAAGGTACGACTCTATTTCCAAATCTATCGAGTAAATAGCCACAGTAGTCCACCGTTTCAAGAACCGACTGTTGTGTTTGTAGTGGCAATCCGATCATAAAAAAAATGTCAAACTTATTGCAGCGTCGCTCCAGCGCCCATTTAATGTTCAGCTCAATTTCTTCATTGGAGTAAAATTTTCCACATTTCTTTCGAACGAATGGATCATGAGATTCTGGAGAAAATTCAAAATTGAAATTGGGGACAGCGTCGGCGAGCTTCTCATAAAAACTTTCTGTTGCTGGCTCAAAAATCTCAAAAACCATTTCGTTTTTTATCTTAATTTTCTTTAATCCTGCAATTACTTTTTCTGCATAATTGTATCCTGGCTGATTTAAATCACCGATGACAAAGATAGGCCCATTAGTGAAACGACTAATCTTTTTGATATCTTCAACAATCAATTCAGGATCACGAAACGAAGGCTTAGAACGCTCGCAATAATATTTCATGCCATATTTCGATCCACCGCAGATAATGCAATTATGAATACATCCCCGACAGGTCATCACCGCCGTAATGGGATAGCGCCACCAGTCATGAATGGCAGTCATGCTCTTTGAGTCGAAATATTTGACTGCCAGTTTGAAAAGATTTTTATAGTTATTGGTAAAATTATTTAAATTTTCTGGGGTATAAGTGATTGGATTTAATTGAATTTTGCCTGCTTTATCTTTCCAGGTCAGATTTGGGATGGCTGAACAATCCTTTTTTGCTTTAATAGCTCGCATAAGCCGTAGTATTGGCTCTTCGGTGGAATCTCCCCGTACCACAAAATCGACCTGCGGGTATTGTATCAATTGGACATGAAAATAAGTCGCAGAATAACCACCAAAGATTACGGGAATATCGGGATGATATTTTTTACAGATTCCGGCAATTTCCAAACTCCCCTGCGCATGAACCAGCCAGTGGAGATCGATTCCAAAAGCAACCGGCGTTAATCGAGCGATCATTTTTTCCACATTGAATTTTGGATTTTCTAACATGCGATATGCCAGGTTAATGATCCTGACACCAATACCGTTCATTTCCAGATGTTCTGCAATCGAAGAAAAACCTACTGGATACATCTCGAAAATCGGCGTTGACGGAATCACGTCGCTAATTGGGCCCAATAAATTCGGGCGTTTGCGAAAATCATAAATTGCAGGAGCGTGTAATAAAATCAAATCTGGCTTTTTGAACATTCTTCTCCTTTGTTAATTATAGGACAAAATGCCATTTTGTCCTACATTTCATTTAATTGATCCAATCGCCGATTTTGCAGCCATCGAATTTGCTGATTCAGCTTATTTTCTAATCTCATCAACTCGAGATCAGCTTTTAATTGCCTGTGCTTCAAATTGGCTTCTATCAGACCTTTTAATTCTGAAGCACTTTCCAACTCATCATTACCACGCTTTCTTTCCCCAGGTGCCCGTCTTCGATGTCTTTGCATGGCTTTATCCCCCAAGTTAGCTTGTTAAACGATTTTTTAAAATTCATAATATAAACTTAATCGATGAAAAATTCAAGGGATTTATTTCGGGGGTGAGAAAAAATAATTTATTATTCTTGAAATCAGTTTTTATTGTTGTTGCCAAAGTTAAAATAATACAGAAATGGCATTTAATTTATTCTCACCCTTTAATATGATATTTAAAATACTTTCAATATCCACGATTAGCGAATAGAAAAATAATTTAAATTTTCCTGGTAGGAACAGGATGAAATGGCGAGTTTATAATTGATTTTATGTTGGAAAATAACTATATTCAATGAGTAAACGGATTTAAATTGCTTTTATTTTTGAATGGGTATATTAAAACTTGATAAACTACAGAGCTAAAACGACCAAAGATTAATCTAAATAACATCATGCCCCCAATCATCAAAGAGATTATAACTAAAACTGCTTTAACACCCTCTCGGATCGAAGGGATTGATTTCACTTTAAATCCATATATTGGCTGTGCCCATGGGTGTCGCTATTGTTATGCGGATTTCATGAAACGATTTCGCAATCATAATGAACCATGGGGCAGTTTTGTGGATGTGAAAATTAATATTTCACAATTATTAGAGAAAGAGTTAAAGCGGGGGAAATATGGTTTAGTAAGTCTTTGCACAGTGACTGACCCCTATCAACCAATCGAAAAGAAATACCAACTCACACGCCGCTGCCTGGAGATTCTGGTCCGCTATAACTTGCCAGTTTCCATTTTGACAAAATCACTACTGGTACTTCGTGATATTGATTTATTCAAGCAATTTAAAAATATTGATGTTGGAATTACGATTACCACGGATCGGGATGATATCAGAAAAATATTTGAACCTTATTCTCCACCAATACCAAATCGTATCGAGACTTTGAAGGAGTTGCACGAACAGGGTATTAAAACGTGGGTGTTTGTAGGGCCAATTCTCCCAATGGATCCCTACCAATTGGGTCATCAACTAAAAGATTATATCCATCACTATTACATCGATTGCATGAATTATATTCCCAAAAGCCGAAGCATCTATTATCGACATCAATTACAGGCTGCGCTTCGAACAGGGTATTTTGAGCAATGCAGGACAATTCTGGAAAAGGTTTTTAACGATAATTTTTAATGCCATATTTTTTCATTTTCAGAGTTAAATTGGATCGATCAATACCGATCATTTCCGCTGTTTTACTAATATGCCAATCATTTTGATTGAGTTGGAAAATAATATATTCCTTTTCCCGCTCTGCCACAAAATCTTTAATCGACAGATCATAATATTGCTCATCAAACGGTCTTCTGGTGATTAATCGATCAAAGGTAATGTCTTCTGGAGAAATTTCTGAATCATTCGCCTGGATTACCGCTCTATGAATGATGTTCTCTAATTCCCTGACATTGCCTGGAAAATCGTAGCCATTAAGCAGTTGTAATCCTCTTCCAGAAATTCCCTTGACTTCCTTAAAGTTCTTACGATTATAAATCTTAATTAAATTGTCAACTAAAAGGGGAATGTCTTCCTTTCTATCTCTTAAGGGCGGGATATGAATCGTCACGACACTCAGCCTGAAATACAAATCTTCCCTGAATTCTTTTCTCTCCATTGCTTGCTTCAAATCAACAGCAGTCGCCGTCAAAACTCTGGCATCCACAGGGATGACTTCTTCACCGCCAACCCGTTCAATCGTGCCTTCTTGTAAGAATCGCAATAACTTCATCTGCAATGGTTTGTCCAACTCCCCAATTTCATCGATGAATAAAGTTCCGCCATTGGCTCGTTCAAACTTTCCTTTTTTCCGCTTATAGGCTCCAGTAAATGCACCTTTCTCGTGACCAAACAATTCACTTTCTATCAATGATGGTGTAATCGTCGAACAATCAGCAATCATTAATGGCTTGTCTTTTCTGAGACTGTTGTAATGAATTGCCTTTGCCACCAGTTCTTTACCTGTCCCGCTTTCACCCAATATCAAAACGGTCGCTTCGGTTTTTGCCACCTTTTTAATATTTTCTTTTAATTCCAGCAGGTTAGGACTTGAGCCAATGATTTTATCCAGTGTAAATTTTTCCTGTTCTTCTTCGCTCTGGTAATGTTGCTCCCTGGTCGCATTAAATTTTTCAATGGCGCTCTCAATCCGAGGCAGTAACATATTGAAACGAATCGGTTTTTCAAAGAAATCGAAAGCTCCCTCTCGCAAGGCTCTTTTTGTTTTTTCAGTATCAGGATAGCCTGTCAAAATGATAACACAGGTATCTGGATAATCCTGACGAATCTCCCGTAATACCTGAAAACCATCGATTTCAGGTAATTTTAAATCAAGTAAAATTACTCCATATGTCTGTTTTTTAACTTTTTCTAAAGCTTGCTTTCCGCTATCCGCTTCATCAACTTCATAATTTTCAGCATTCAACCAGCGAGAAACTTGAGAGCGAATATCAGGATCATCATCGACAATTAATATTTTTGATCGCTGCATTTTATCTCCTATTTGCGATGGGGAGTACTTTTTTCGATTATTCTCCCTAAAGATTCGATGATTTTTAATTTTAAATTTTCATGGTCATCATCGTAGTTGATATATTCCAGTCCTCGTAAATTCGTCGGCACTTCGCTAATTTTATTCTTTATCAGCACCGATCGCTTTCCCAATCCACACAATAACCCAAATTCAAACAAAACATTAGAATTCCAGTCAGAAATATCAACAATAGAATAGCGAGATTTTTGAATCCCCTGGCAGATTTTGCACATCATGACCACGTTATTCATCTTTTCATCGGCACGCCAAACCTGTAAATTTAATGTTAAAATAGCTGGTTTGATCGCATTTTGATACACATCATTAAAACAATGATCTTCTGTATCGTTAAATGGTATGCCAACAAATACTGCTTTAACATTCTCTTGCTCTCTCCAGGGACAGTGAGGTAATCCGGTGATGAAACATCTTTTCATAATGCTTTGTTGTCGTAATTGAATGGCGATATTAACATCTTGATCCCCGGTTTGAAGTAGTGGTTTCCGCCATCGTAATCCATCTTTAACTACTTGTTTAAAGCTTGCTATTTTAAAAGGTTTCCGAATGTAAGTTTGAGCACCTTTTTCCATCACCGCTTCTACTGCTTGTTCGACGGTAGCGTAAGCACTGGTAATAATTATACAAGTTTCAGTATTTATTTTACGAATCCCTTCAAGGGTTTCAAGTCCTGTCATTTGAGAAGGGGAAAGTACCAAGTCAAGAATAATTAAATCAAACTTATCATTAACCAGCCTTTCCAATGCGTCTTCACCAGAACCGGAAGTATGAACCTCATATCCGCATTCAGTCAATATTCTTGAAACCAATGAATGAAAATCAGCCTCATCATCAATCACCAGAATCTTTTTGGGTTTGCGCATCCAGGAGTTCCTTTTTCGTCATTCGCTTAGAATTTAATTTAATATTTTCAGGCTAAAAAATATTGTAGAGCGCGGGGAGTGGGGCGTAGGACGATGCTTAAAACACCTGTCGCTCTACGCCTCACGTGAAATACTATCCCTTCTACCTGAATTGATAACAAAAAGTTCATTATTGCTCAGTTTGATACGAAGCTTCACTAATTATTAAGCGTTTCCTTGATTAAATTTAGTAATCTTTTCCAGAACGATCGATCAACAATCAAAACAGCCATTACTCCAAGTTTTTTGGCAGAGATACTTTGTTCAGTTGCCGAAATTACGATTATTGGAGTAAGGGGATTGGCACGAACTAATGCAGGTATAAATGCTCTTGCTGTTTTTTCACCATCTAATTCTTTTTTTAAATTATAATCTAATAAAATGAGATCATAATGGCCATTATTTGCAAATTTAACTCCTTCATTTCCCCAAAGGGTACTATCTACCATATAACCTTCCTTTGTCAACCATCTCTCTAATTGGTTTAGCATGTCAGGTTCGTCATTAATTACCAGTAATCTTTTCCTATCATTCATTACTAACAATCTCCTCATTTTGTGTTATTGGAAGTTTTATTTTTACCGTCGTTCCTTTATTTATTTTACTCTCAATTCGAATTTGACCATTGTGATCAGATTCGACAATCCTTTTACAGATAGCCAGTCCTAAGCCTGAGCCCTCTTGCTTAGTTGTAAAAAATCTATCCCACACTTTATTCATTTCGCTTTCAGCAATACCTTTTCCAGTATCTCTAAATTTTATTTCACAATAATCTTCGTTTTTGTTGGCTGCAATTTTTAACGAGCCACCTTCAGGCATGGCATCGATAGCATTCATGATGACATTGGTAAAGACTCGCTTCAATCTTCTGTTATCTACTTCTGCTAAAAATTGAAGGGATGGATAATCAATATTCATCGTAATATGATAATGTGATGCCTTACTATGCATCAAATAAACGCTCTCTTTGATAATATCAGCGATATTTGATTTTTGAAATTTGATTGGTGATTGTTGGGATTTTCTGGAAAGATCATCAGTGAGTCGTTGCATTCGCTCAACATATCTTTCGATATTTTTCATGGCATTGACAGCTTCGTCGATGGTTAATTGATTTTCTTCATAAAGTTGTTCAATCCATTGGGCTTCGCCCGAAATCAGAGAGATACAGGTTCGGATATCATGATTCAATCCTGCCAGCGTCTCCCCGATAAGAGAAAGTTCAAATGCTTGATTCAACTGAAATAGCGTGTTGGTTAAGCCCTCATTTAACCGTGCATTTTCAATCGCCACGCCAGCCTGGTTAGCCAATTGTTGCAATAAATGCACTTCATATTGTCCAAAATCATTTTCTTTGAAACTCTCTGCATTAATTAACCCTATTACTTCATCGTTAAAAATAATAGGAACGGTTAATTCTGATTTTACATCTGGATTAATCTCCAGATAATGAGAATTTTCTTTAACATTGTTGCAAAGATAATATTTTTTTGATTGAATTACCTGTCCTGAAATCCCTTCATTTAACGAGATTTTTATTCCCAGGTAATCTTTAAATAAAAAGTTCTCTCCGTATGCAACCTTTACTTCTATCACCTCTTTGTCTGTATCAATGAGTTGGACATATAAAATACGATCTTTAGAACCTATCGCCGTTAACGCTTCTTTGGCAATTAAATTTAGAACTTCTCCTAAATTGAGACTGGAAGTAATTCTTGTACCCGTTTTATAGAGCACCTCTAATTGTCGTAATCTGATATCGCATAATTCACCAATTTTTGTTGCAATGGCTGTATTATCCGCCAATGCAAGCAAGAATTCAACGTCTTGATCCTTGAAGGCATTTAACTCAGAACTTTCAATATCAATCACTCCGATCACTTCATTGCGGAACAAGAGAGGAACACAAATTTCCGATTTTGTTGAAGGAAATAATTTTAAATACTCAGGATCATTGGTCACATCGGGGACGATTCTTGGTTTACCATTTCGAGCCACCCAGCTAACAATGCTGCGTTGATTTAAATTGACGACAAAATCCAGATAATCATTTTCAAATGTGCCACCACTTATCGCTTTGGTCTCTAACATACTTTTTTCTTTGTCTATTAACATTACAAAACAGATCTTTTTTCCATGTCCGACAATATTCAGACTCTCCTGAGCAATAATGGATAAAATTTCTTTCAAACTTTTCTGCTGACTTAACGCTTCTTCGATTTGTCTCAGGGTAATAAATTGCTGTGTTTTTTGTTCTGCAATTTCGAAAAGCTGAGCGTTTCTCAGAGCAATGGCAGCTTCTCCCGCTAAAATCGATAATAATCGTAAGTGATGCTTTGTAAATGCATTATTCCTGGTGCTCTCAACATCTAAAATGCCATTGACTTCGTTATCGATGATTAATGGAATAGCAATTTCTGATTTCGTTTCGTGCCAGGTATCAAAATAATAGGGATCTTTTGTCACATCATTACACAAATATGGTTTTCCTGTTTTTAATACATGTCCAATAATTCCCTGTCCATTTTCTATTTCAGGTAATTGTAAACCAGATTCGGGAAAATTCTCGGGAAACATTCTTCTCCATTTCTTAGTGGTTAAATATTTATACCATAAAAATGTGATATTGGTATTAGCTATCTTTTGAGTTACCCTTAAAATGTTTTTTAATACTCGATTGAAATCTAATGATGATGTAATATCTCTGGCGATCTGGACAACAAATTCCATTTCATCGCTTTCATATCGAAGCCGCTTATAAAGATTGGCATTCTGAATGGCAATTGCTGCATTTCCTGCCAGAATATCCAACATGACCTCTTCAATGGGTAAAAATCGATCTGATCTATTCAAATAAAGTATCAAAATGCCAATGACTTTACCGAAAACTTTCAAAGGTAAACAAACAGAGGTTTTAATTTTTTTCCGGGATATTATTTTTTTCGAGATAATTTTAAAACGTGAATCAGAATCGTAATTGATTCGCTTTATTCCATCCAATATTGCTTTTCCAACGATACCTTCTCCAAGCCGAATAGTTTTCTTTTTCACGTCCTGATCGTCTGTCCCCCTCTTTTCAACTAATTTTAGCTCATTATTTTTACGATCAAATATGAACAATAAACAAATTTCGGTTTGATTTACCATACAGAAACTGGTGTCTAAAATTCTAACATAAACTTCATTCGTAATCAAATTAGAAAACATTTTCTTATTAAATTCGGCAAGACCCTCAATAAGGTCTATAAAAAGCGTAGTCGAATCGTTTTTATACTTTTCTGACATTATTAAGCCTGTTCCTTTTTGTTTTTTAAATTGCAAAATGTTTCAATCACTTTTGCAAATTCAATGGGTTTTTTTAAATAAGCGCTCACTCCCATTTTTTTAATCGAACTCTCGATCTCATAATCTATCAGTGCCGTGAGGATAATGACTTTAATTTTTGGATTGCAATTTTTAATATTTCCATTTCGGATCATATCCAATAACTTCATCCCAGCTTTAATCGGCAGCACATCCTGTCCTATTATCTGCCCCGGCGGAAACATTATGTCCATTGAAACCAGATCAAAATTTTCTGTTTGAAGCTTGTTAATCGCTTCGTCTCCGTCCTTTGCCAAAACGCATTCAAATTGGTTCTTTTCTAATTCATAAAAATAGGGATTTACTCCCCAACGTTCATCCTCTACAAAAAGCGTCTGTGTTTTCATGTCATCTCTCCTGCGGTTTTTTGGGCAAAATTATGGTAAAAATCGTATCATAGCCATCATACTCTTTAATTTTGCGGGGATCGTTAAAGAATGGAGTACTTTTCACTTTGATCTTTCCGCCATGACCTTCTATAATTTCTTTAGAGATTTTCAGCCCCAGTCCTGTTCCCGGGATATACCTTTTTTTGTCTTTGTGTGTTCCTCGTTTAAAACCTTTAAAAATGTTGTCAAACTCAGACTCTGGAATGCCAAGCCCTTTATCCCAGATATCGATGTGAATCTTTGTTCCATCATCAAACCCCTGAATTTGAATAAAACGGTTGGCATGAGAGTACTTAACAGCATTATCAAGTAAGTTATTAATAACTTGCTCAATTTTAGAATTATCGAATTTAAACAGTTGTAATTTCTTTACATTATCTCTAACGACAATTGAGATGCTCCTCTCCAGTGCTCTCAACCGATGCCCATTTACACATACTTGAATCACATCCTGGATATATCCTTTTTCAAAATTGAAGCCAACCAGGCCTCGGGTGCGATCGGTGAAAAGCAGTGTGTTTTCCATCTGACGACTGGCGCGAAGCGCCTCTTCGGTAACAATTTTAAATATTTCATCAATTTCCTTTGATCTTTCATAGTTTTCAGGCAGGAAGCTTTTTAATCCGCCAATTTGGGTAAGGATATTATGCAATGGGCTTCGAAACTCGTGAGCCGTTTCTGTTAATGTGGTTTCAAGAAGATTGATCATCTCCCTGTCTTTTACATTCCGAATGGCAATGGCGATTTGGCTGGCAAACGTCTCAAGTAATTCCATTCGGTTATTTAACACTTCCTGGGAACCAGTTACCAAGCCCTGCTTATCCGAAAGATCAATTTCCAATGTTCCAATCGCTTTATCATCAACGATAAGTGGGATGACATATAGGGATTTGATTTTTGCTTTTCGGATGGCTGACTGATCACAAGCAGGATCGGACGGACAATCTTTGCTTAATCGGGAACGTTTTTCCCTGATGGTTATGGCAAGGATATCATTTCCCTTTAAATCACTTCTGGTTTCGTCCTTAATTTTGAGCCAATTCTTCCCAAGGGCATATCGTCCTTCTATTTTACCCGTGGTTTCGTTTACCAATGATAGCATGCCTTGAGAATACCCTATCCGTTCCAGACACCTGAAAATATGATTCACTGCCTCTTCTTCTGTCCGTGAGGATTGAATATAAACGCTCGCTTGATTTAAAGCCTGAAGTTGATCCAGTAGTTTCTGTTGTTCTTTCCGTAAAAATGCCTGATCAATGCCGATACCAGCCAGATTAACCACTTTTCTGAGTGTCTCAATTTCGTCTTCTGGAATGTCCTGATGATTCTTCTTATTATAACCTGTCTCCAAAGTTCCATAGGCAGATTCACGAGAAAATATGGGTAGAAAAATTCTTACCAATTCATTATGATTGAATTTTTCATAAATTTCTCTGTCCAATCGATCATCCCATCCATTGAGTTTCACTTCCTGTTTGTTTCGGACCACCCATGCCTGGATGTCGTTACTATCCAGAGAATGCCACGCCATGTCGATCAATTCAGGAAAAACATTTTTTCCAAGTACAGTACCAATCATTCCATTAGAATGATCAACTTTCGAGATCGTTGCATAATCAAAATGCAAAATATCAACGACGACCTCTACCACTTTTTCTAAAATTTGATCTACATCTAACGTTGCCGTAATAGTTTCCTGAACTTTTTCTAACGCCATTAATTCCTTAATAATCTTTGTTTTGCTTGTAATAAGGTTGGCATTTTCGATTGCGGCGGCGGCCTGGTTGGCAAGGGTGGAAAGATAATACATATCATTCACGGAGAAAGCATTGACTTGCCGACTGTCTACATTTATGACCCCAAAAGTTTTTATTTTATTTGAATCACTTTCAACTCTATTGATTGGAACAGCTATTTTTGATTTTACATTTTTAAACAGCCCACAATAAAGTTCGGGAGATTCTTTGTCTAAATTATATGAAATATATGGTTTTTGATTTTTAAACACATAGCCAGTGATTCCTCTGTCGATTGCAGTGCTATCTTCTGGAAAAGTTTCCTCTGTTATAGTGGTTTTTAATGCGCACAATTTTAATTGATTCGTTGTTTCGTCGTATATCTTGGCATAAGCCCGTACTGCATAAGGAAAGTCAAGGCAAATTTCTGAAACTTTTTTCAATATTTCTTCTGTCTCGTGAATGGAGAGCAGTGAGTTACCGACTTCTATTAATTTTTTGGTCTTGCGTAAAACTTTTACGATTCCAATCGTTCCGATTACATTCCCATCAATATCTTTAAATAAACTAAATGAAGCACTTACTGGAACTGGTTCTCCATGTTTACCGATAAATATCGTCTCATAATCTTTTATTGAACCTTTCGGGCTCTCCTTCAATCGACGCATCACCTCATGAGCTTTTTCTTCACCAGAGGAAATCTCATCACTATAATAATAGTCACGAACCTTTTTTCCTTGAATATCACCAAAAATTTCAATAGCACCTTCATTTAAATAAGTCATGTTACCGTCAAGCTTTGTCGTAACTACTGGATCAGGAGTTGTCTCAATGATCATCTTGTATTTTTCGAGTTCATTAACTAATTGGGCATTTTTAATGGAGATGATGAGTTTGGTGGTGAGGATTTTCATGAGAGGAACATCAAATTGATCAGAGAAACCGCGGTCTCTCATTGGTCTTCCATATTCATCTCGTTTGTTATAAGCTACTAGAAGACCTAATAATTCATCAGTTTCGTAAACAATGGGATGGGTCAATGATGAATATGATATTTCAGTTGATAGATAATCTGATGCATCTGTTTTTCCCAATGCTAGGTGATTAATTATTTGATCACCATATAAATTATGAACCCTTTTAGTGAAAGCAATATGTCCATGTAATCCTGAACCTTCCCCAGATTTAATCGGCAATCTCTTTTTCTTATCAATCTTTTCTGGTTCTCCCAAGCCCTCTCTTATACCAAAAGATGTTTTAATATAAATATGTCCATCCTCGACCAACCATAATGTACAGAGTTCGGCATCAAGAATTTCTGTTGCTCTTTCCACAATAAAATCAAATTTATCCTCCAATGGCTTATTTTCGTACTCAGATAATAGAATATTGCTGGCTTCAGAAAGAAGAGATAATTTATTTATCATTCTCTTGTTTTCATGAAACGCTTGTGAGTTTTTCAAGGCAGAAGCGCCTAATTCAGTCAAAGCCATTAGTAGTTTTAAGCTATTTCTGTTAAAATATGATTCTCTATTACTCTCCAGGGTTAAAACCCCCAAAGACTCATTGTTGTCTTCCACAATTGGGACTAAAATTTGCGATGCAATGTTTATGTCTGTTTTATCTCCAAAATCAGATCGATATTGTTGTCTTGCGATATTTGAAACGATTGCACCCTGACTTTCTTTAAATACTTGTACGACTGCATTTTCCTCATTATCTTTCAAATCAAAAGAACATCCCTGGTTAATAATCTTTGTGGTAAATTTGCAGTAGTCCAAATTTTGGCATTTAAGCATTTCATTATATTCATCAAAAAGATAGATACAACCAAAATCGGCTTGAGTGAGTGAGATCGCTTTATCAATTATCTTTTTGATTACAATTTCGGAATTATCGAGAACGTTATGCAGGTCTTTTGCCAGATTTTTAATAACGGTTATCATATCATCAGCGTTGTAATCCCCCCTGCTTTGGATTGATTGTATGTTTTTCAAAATTTTCCTCCATCAAAATTTTTAAATCTAAAAAAATCGAAGAGGAACCAAGAAGTATAATTAGTATTAAATTTTGTTAATTATAGAGATAAAGCTTGATATTTTTATCGAAAATAGTTATTATTGGCTACATAATTTTTTAATGAAAGTACGTTTACTATTAATAATTAATCTACATGAAAAACCTATAAATAATTTCGTCAAAATAAATCCCTTGCTAGTACATATAATACGTGATTTTCAAATGAAGAATCTTTCAATGAAGAAATAAATAAACATTAAATCTATAATTATTCTCAATTCATTCCTTTTACTTTTTAGTAATATTTTAGTATTGTCGAGATGTAGATATGCTGAATTTTACAATCGATTTAAAATATAAAATTAAGGAAAGCATCAAATGGGCTGCAACAATGACTTCAATAGCGAAAATGAAAATGAGAATTTGCAAAAAACTGTTATTATTGGCGGTACTTTTAATAAGCTTCATCAAGGTCATAAAGATTATATTCACTTAGCTTTCGATTATGCTGATAAGGTTTATATTTTACTAACTTCTGATAAATATGCAAAAATATGTAAGTCGTATGAAGTTGTTCCGTACGAACATCGAAAAAAATGTTTAGAGAACTACATTAATGAAATTAACGGACTTAAGCCGTATCATATTTTTGAAATGGTTTCTGAATGTTTTTTGATCCAATTCTGTATAAAAAATGAGATTACAATGGCTGTAATTATACCCGAGTATTACTCGCTTTTCGAAAAAATAAATCGCATCAGAGAAGATGAAGGAAAACCACCATTTCTGTTCCTAGTAAAGCAAAGAACGAAAACTTTAGAAGGTTTTGACATTAATTCGACACTACTCAATAATTTAAAATATTATGAAAGATTGTCAAAAGTAGAGAACATTCAAAATTTGGTTAAATTATAATAATATAAATAACATCAAATATCGTGCCCGAATAATTGTATTATAACTTATTG
>JABAOC010027427.1_pt1 | contig 30512 bp, 30 predicted proteins | sample 7062161 | NCBI WGS metagenome assembly JABAOC01 (sample SAMN14538625, study PRJNA623070) | marine sediment metagenome | biome: marine biome [ENVO:00000428]; feature: marine pelagic biome [ENVO:01000023]; material: deep marine sediment [ENVO:00002113] | place: India: Gulf of Khambhat ... | reverse complement strand
AAAACTATGGAACTACTTGAATTAAGTTTTGACTTGGTCAAAGCTTGCGCATGGCCCATATTTCTGACGGTCATCCTCTTAGTCTTTAGAAAGCAGGTAATCGATGTAGGCGCTTTTCTCAGGGATGTGCTCAGAGACAGGGGGATAGGAATACAATACAAAGCCAGATCAATCAGAATCGATCCACCAGGCACTCAAGCGAAAGATATTTCTCCACCTGAACCAGAGCCAAAACTCCCGCCGCTCAAGAAAATACCTCCGGCGGGTGGTGAAATTGACTTTGGATGGTTGCGAATGAAGGAAGACGTTAGGGATGTGGCAAATGAAGTAGAAGTCGTTCGTGAACCAGACCAAAAGCCTTTTGGAAACAGAACTTATCAAATCGGACAAAGGCTCTATTTTGCGATAGTAAACGGTTCTCCTAAAGATCTGGTTTATCCTTTCTGATCTGTAGAATTCCCATCTCGGTTTAAACACCTTCACACCGAGAATCCTTCATCAGGGTTACGCACCATAAATAGCGACCTCTGGGGTATGTCAGGAAGATTAACTGAATTGCGGGACGTGTCGCTTTCGAGGACAGAGATTTCAAGCATATTGGCTAGGGTCCTAAGACCAGGCGACTTTGTCCGGTTTTTTGTTCGTTTTGATCTTCCTGATGCAACGGCGACATACAATCTGCGATTGAAATTAAAGGCAATGGATGTACCGGAAATCACAAGAGACTTAAGCCTAAAAGTCAAGCCCTTATAAGAGTCTAAACGAATGAACAGCCAAAGCTGGACATTGAGCTTGACCCTCTTCTTGGCGAGAACTAACTGAATTGCACAGTTTCAACAGCGGGACTGGATTAACGAATTGCGACTGAGATAAAGACCTACCTGCCTATCTTTCCTGGAACTTATTGTAGAGCTCGTAAGTACCTCGGGTCAAGATCCCGTAATCCGATCCCACCAGAAAGAACTGGAAGCCCTGCGCAATCCGCTTGTTGAAATCATCCGGAGCTAAGCTCAATATGCCAAGGGGCACCTTGTGCTTTTTGCCAGCATGGGCTACCGTGTCGATTGCTGACAGCACCTCTGGGTGAGAAGGTTGCCCAAGAAATCCCATAGAAGCCGACAGGTCCATCGGACCTACCATGGCTAAATCTACGCCCGGAACAGAGAATATCTCCTCGATGTTCTCTATAGCTGCCTTGTGTTCCACTTGTACAATTACTAATATCTCATTATTGGCCACCTTAATGTACTCTCTGGTATCAATCCCCCAATAAAAGGCGGCCTTGGCAGGGCCAAATCCTCGAATCCCCTCGGGCGGGTAACGGCAGGCTTGAACAGCCGCTATTGCGTCTTCTTTTGTGTTTACCATCGGCACGATGATCCCTTTGGCCCCGATATCCAATGCACGTTTGATCAAGTAATGCTCATTCCAAGGCACTCGAATAATGGGGACGATCTCTGAGTCGCAGATCGCCTGAATGATCTCCTCCGCCTGATGCCACCCCAATGATGTATGTTCAAGATCTATCCAGACGAAATCAAAGCCCGCTCTCGCAAACACCTTGGCGATAAAGGGGTCTTTCATGGCTGCATATAGGCCCTTCACGATCTGTCCCTTCTCGATCCTCTGCTTGACAGGGTTATACAGTCCTTTCTCTTTCGTATGCCCAGTGCTTTGTGCCCACAGCATAGTCAGCACGAGCACCCAACCAAATAACCAAATGAGTACAGATAACCTTTTCATTTTCCTCTCCTTTCGTTTGGTGCGGGGCAAATGAGAAACAGATAAGGTAAGCTAAAGGCATCGGGCAGACCTGGGGACCTTTCGGTGACGAGCAAGAACTTGAGGGAGCAGGAGACGCCTTGATCGTATCACAACCCATCCCATAATTCCCAGAATCGGGGAAATGACTTATTCACACAATCCTCATCCTTTATCATAACCCCCGGCACCTTCAATCCCACCACGGCCAAGCTCATGGCCAGGCGATGGTCATCATGGGGTTCGACACGGGCTCCACAGAGGCCCGTTCCCCCACGTATGATAAGCCCGTCGGCCACCTCCTCAACTCTACCGCCAAGCTTGCCCCACTCCAGGGCAATGTTCCTCAACCGGTCACTCTCCTTATAGCGGAGGTGAGGGACATTCCTGATTGCTGTACTGCCATCTGCGAACAGGGCAACAGATGCCAGGGTGGGCACCTGGTCAGGGATGGCCGCCATATCTGCCTCGATCCCGGAGAGCGGTCCGCCGCACACAGTAACCCGTTCAGTTTCCCTCTCAACGTGGCACCCCATTTCTCGGAGGATTTCGAGAAATCCTATATCACCTTGCCAGGAAGTATGGGGCTTGATATTTTCCGTTGTCACTCTTCCGCCGGTAACAGCTGCTGCTGCCCAAAAGTAGGAGGCCGCTGATACATCACCTTCAATTGAAAACTGGCAGGGCAGATACCCGTCCCCTGGAGGGACCATGAAATAGCGGTAGTCATGCCGATCTACCGAAACTCCAAACTCCCTCATCACTTCTATGGTGATATCCACGTATGGCCTTGAGACTAGTCTTCCCGTGATCTCAACCTCTACGCCCTTTTCAGCATACGGGCCAGACAGAAGCAGTGAGGACAGATACTGGCTGCTCTTTTCCCCGGACATAGTCACCCTTCCACCCCTGATACCTTGTGCCTGGACAAGGGCCGGAGGATACCCCTTTTGCTCGACGCAGACAATATCCACACCCAGTTGGTTCAGGGCATCAACCAGCTCTCCAATAGGTCTTCTGAGCAACTGAGAGCTCCCAGTAAGGAGAAATTCTCCCCTCGCGAGGGAGACTGTTGAAAGGAGGAGGCGAATGGAGGTGCCGGAGTTCCCCACATAGAACTCCTTTCTACCTTGGACGGGGGAAAACCTCCCACCCATGCCGTTGACTTGCAGGGTTTCCCCCTTAGGTGATATTTCAACGCCAAGGTCCCTAAGCACACCGATGGTATAGAGGGTGTCCTCACAGGCCAGAAACCCCCGCAGCGTGCTTTCTCCCGTCGCCAGGCTTGCAGCTATCGCCGACCTATGGCTGATGCTTTTTGAGCCTGGTATCCGTACGGTCGAATTGAGGGAGGTACGGGGCTCAATCTCCTTCAACGCTTAAGGCCTCCTTCACTGCCTTGGTCATCTCTTTAAGGGGTGGTTCAAGCGCTGTCCACAACCTGAACTGTTCTGCTCCCTGATTGATGAACATGCTAAGGCCGTTAACGGTCTTGCATCCATGAGCTCTGGCTAATTTGAGCATCCTCGTCTCCATGGGATTATAGATGATGTCCATTACCAGCATATCTCCCTTTAGGAGATCCTCAGGTATAGGGCACTGGTCCGTGTGAGGATACATGCCCACCGGTGTTGTCTGGATCAGGATATCCGCATCTATCCTCCTTAAATCCCCTAAAGGGACGAACGGGGATTGGAGAGACCTCGCCACTTGCATCCCCCGCTCAGGGGAGCGGTTGACGATGGTCAGACGTACGCCCTCTTCTCTTAACATGGAGCCTATGGCCCGTGCTGCACCGCCAGCCCCTACAATGAGACAGGTCATCCCGGAAAGATCGACCACATCCTGAAGTGCCTTCAGGGCCCCAAGTGCATCGGTATTATACCCAATCAACCGACCATTGTTGTTAACAATGGTATTCACTGCCCCGATCTTCTCCGCCATCCCGTCCACATCATCTAAGTACGATAATACCTCTGACTTAAACGGTATGGTAACGCTCATCCCCTTTATGCCCAGGGCCCTTATCCCCTTGACACACCCCTCAAGATCCTTGGTTTCAAAGGCAAGATAGATCGCATTGACCCCTGTCACCTCAAAAGCGGTGTTGTGCATGATGGGGCTCAGGGTATGACCCAATGGGGAGCCTACCACACCGTAGAGATCTGTGTGCCCATCAAGGATCATGTTCTCAGGATATCGATTATCTTTTTCATCTGCCTGATGGGGATCTGTCCTTCGGCGGACTCCTCCCCGTCTTCAAGTGAGGCAAAGGTCAGGTAGCTACCCATCAGGTGAGAGGCGATGCGACTGATCTTTCCAATGGGACCCATGCTGAAGGCGATGATCTCAATCCCCAGGCCATGCGCCTTTGGTATGAGTTCGAGCACTCGAAGATTATCTGCCCATGTCTCAGCCCTGGTCACGATCTTGATAATATGGGCTCCCGTGTGAGCGCAATCCCTGAAGATCTTCTCCAAATCCACCCGTGAAGGAGTGCCGTCATTTATGTGGGTGGATATGATAATCTCAGATCTCCCTCGGGCATCAAAGATCTTTTTCCGCCATTTCCGAGGCAAGCTCAATTCCAGATCCACGAGGTCTGCCCCACTCTGGATGGCAGTCAATACATACTTGGCATGCGTCTCCGGGTCTGCGCTGCCCTTACCACCTTCCCTCCTCGAACGGTAGGTAACAAGTACCGGTTTTGACGCCGCTTTAATGATCTCATTCACATCGAACGTCTCCATGACATCGAGCCGTATCTCCAGCATATCGGCAAGTGGTTCAGTCAGGGCTATCTTCCTTAGTGCCTCTGCATTATTTCGCGATACTACGGGGATGCAGAACATACTTTCACCGCTCGGTAATTGTCTCGGTGACCTTATGGCCGAAATGTCGTCCTGCCTCCTCCACGAAACCCAGGACCTCATCGCCGGGCATCAGTTTAACCACCGAAGCCGCTTCACCATCAGGTCGCACCAGACGAATGGTTTCAGCATTTTGAAGGATTGTCGTAGCAGGACCATTAGGGGCCATTGCCTCAATGAGCAGTAGTGGCCTCCGTTCAATCTTAACCCTACCCACCACGAGCGACATGACATGGCCCGTGGAGTTTATCCTCACGACCTCATCCCCCGCCTTGAGTTCTGAAAGATACCTGGTTTTACCTCCAGGGACAAGAACGTAGGCATGGACTGGACCGGCATTCACCCGAAAAGGTCTGGGCGCCACGTACGGATTTTCAATGCTCTCGGCATGGACCAGGAAAAGGGCCTGACTGCTGTTGCCCACAAGGATCCCCTCCCCAACCCCCATCATGGTACAGGTGTCAACGCAGACGCGATCGCCCATCCCCACAGGCCTGACGCGATTGACCCTGAGCTTTTCCAACCCAAGTTCCTGCTGGCCCGATTTGATCTCGTTGATTATCTCTCTCACCTTGGCCGGGCTCCTGTGGGTGATGATGAGGCCGTCCACTCCCTTCTCCAGAATACCAGCAGCAGTTCTAGCTCCGTCTAAGTCATCGACCTCAATGAAGATATTACTGGTCCTGGCCACCAAATTCTCAAGGGGAATGATGCTCCAGTCCCTGGTCCTTACCACCACTTTCCTGTGGCGGCTCAACTTCACGATCTCCTCCTCGTCCTCGGCGGACTTAATATCCACGGTGACTACATCCTCTCCCCACTTCAGGTCTCCTTCATCGGAGACGGTTTTTATCAACCCCAGCTCCCTGACACTGGCCACCTTATCTCCAGCTACCACCACTGCACCCGCCCCGGACTCCAGGGCCGTTGTTACCAGCTCCTTCTTCCATGGATCGGCCTTGATCCATATCTCTTTCATAATTAAACACCCTCGGTCTTCTGATTGGTTCTAAAAAAGGCCTTAAGCGAGTTGAAAATTACCCTGAAAGCGCCTGTATCCTTCTGCCTGGTAATTCCCATCATTTTCTCCACTGCATCCCCGTATCGCTCAATGAATTCACCTGCCCCAGGGTTAGCCATGAGAAGCGATTCATACAGCTCCGATGGTTGCTCGGCCATGGCCCCTATTCGATCAAGCCTGCGCTTGAAGTTCCGCGTAGCGCACCTCAATACATCGTCAAAGCTAAACCCTGACCTGCTGATACAAAGGGCCAGGGCCAATGCGGAGAAGTGGCTGACCCCCTGAATGAGCCCCATGATACGGTCGTGTTGTTCCGGGTCCATCACCACAACCCGTATCCCAGCCTTCTCCAGAATTCCCGTAAGCCATCTCAATCCTCTTTCCCCTCTTCCCGGGCAGATGGCCACCTTCTGTTCCGCTATATGCTCCTCTTCAGGGCCGAATAGGGGATGGGCCCCTACCACCTCGGCCCTGGAGTATTGAAGCATTGCCTCCAGGGGCCCCTTTTTTATGGACGTAAGGTCCATGAGGAGTCCATTTTCCCGAACCAGAGGACCGAGCTCCCGAATGACTTGTACGGTGTCGGCAATAGGCACAGAGATGACCACCACATCGCTCTTTCTGAGCATAGCAGAGGGGGTGAGCTTGGTTTTACGCCCGGCACAAAGGACCCTTACCCCCTGTCTCTCAAAGAGATTGGCAAACCAGGAACCCATCCTGCCTGTGCCACCGACAATGCCCACTGTGGGATGGGTTAATCCCATAGCTCGCCTCCTGCTGGAAAGGAGCCGAGGCGTTTTATAAAGGCACAGCGGCCCTCCATTTCCTTAAGGGCTTTGCGCACATTACTATCCTCCTCATGCCCTTCAAAGTCTACGAAAAAGAGGTACTCCCAATTTCTTGTCTTCATGGGCCTTGATTCTATCCGCATCATATTGATATTCCTTCGCGCAAAGGGCTCAAGCGCCTTATGGAGAGCCCCAGGTTCATGTCTGAGCGTGAGCAGAATGGATGTCTTGTCCCTTCCTGTTGGACTCGCAGCACTTTTTCCGATTGCCAGGAAGCGGGTAACATTTTGTGGGTTGTCTTCGATATCCTCTCTCAGCATCTTCAGGCCGTAGTGGAGGGCAGATAGGTGGCTCCCAACGGCTGCTGCATGTTTTTCACCAGCAGCCAGCTTGCTAGCGAGAGAGGTGCTCTCTGTTTCCTTGACAATAACGTCCGGCAGGTTGGCTTTGATCCATGAATGGCACTGGGCTATGGCCATAGGATGTGAATAGAGGTATCTTATTCCATTAATCTCGTTTTCCCTGCTCAAGAGATGATGTCGTATTCGGAGGAAAAGCTCAGCGCTTATCTTCAATTCGTGTTGATAAAGGAGATCCATGGTGGTGCCTACTGAGCCTTCGTAGGAGTTCTCAATCGGTACAACGCCCCGCTGACAGACCCCTTTTTCCACCAGGTCAAAGACCTTTTCAATTCTCTCAGCCGACAGAAATGAGGCCGAATGTCCAAACAGGGAAATGGCTGCCTGGTGGGAAAAGGTGGCTTCAGGGCCCAAGAATGCCACGGTAAGTGGATGCTGGATCGACCGTGCAGCGGAGATGATCTCGGAGAATATATGTCTGACAGCCTGAGGGGTCAGCTTCTTCTGCTGCCTTGAGGCCACACGTCTTAACAGCTCTTCCTCCCTGGCAGGATTAAATACATCTATCCCGAGGATCCTCTTGAGCTCCCCGATCGTGGCAGCAAGCTCTTGTCTTCTGGATAGAAGAGAGAGGATTTGCTCATCTATCTGCTCAATTTCTTCTCCATAGCCCTCAAGGGCCTGCCTGTCACCCTCCCTTTTGTCGTCGCGCTTCACCTCTGTTCCCCCTGATTGCTACTAAGGAAGTCCAATGCCTCGTCAACTGTGGCATTTTTATGAACAATCATTGAAACGGCAGCTACCATTTTGGTGGGGTTCTGATGCTGGAAGACATTGCGCCCAATGGATACACCCGTCGCACCGGCCTCCATTGCGTCCTTGACCATCTCCAGGATTGCCCGATCAGATCCCATCCTGGGGCCACCGGCGATTACAACCGGCACATGAGAACCCTCTACCACCCCTCTAAATGACTCTGGACTTCCAGTGTATGAGACCTTGACTACATCTGCCCCCAGCTCAGCCCCAAGCCTGGCGGCATGTTTAACTGCCTCAGGGTCGTATTCATCCTTGATCTTCTCACCCCTGGGGTAGATCATGGCCAGGAGGGGCATGCCCCATTCTGAGGCCGTATGTGCCACGTTTCCCAAGTCGGTCAGCATCTCCTGCTCACGGCTGTCGCCGATATTGACGTGTACTGAAACGCCATCAGCACCAAGTTTGATCGCCTCCTCTACAGTGCAGACTAGGGTCTTGGCATTTGGCTCTGGCGACAGGGATGTGCTGCCCGATAGATGGACGATGAGGCCTAAATCCGGCCCGCTCTTTCGGTGTCCCGCGGCGACGACTCCCTTATGCACCACCACGGCGTTGGCACCTCCGTCAGCCACCTGCGCCATGGCCTCCTTCATGTTGGTTATGCCCAGGATTGGCCCTGAACTGACCCCGTGATCCATGGGAACAACGACAGTCTTCCCTGTATCACGGTTAATGATCCTCTCAAGCCTGATCTCCTTACCAATCATCTCTTCTCCTCCTAAAATGGATTTCTGAGTTAGTGCCCAAGCCCGCCCCTTTCTCAGTGGCGAGTCCTCCCTTCACCTGCAAGCGCTTCCGGTTGAAGTGTCTTCATACCACCTTCTTCTCTCGGTAACAGCCCATCAGCTTGAGGCTGCTGGTAATCTTCTCCAGTTCTTGGACTGCCCTTACCACCCTGTCCTCCTTGTTTGAGCCCACAAAATCCAGAAGAAACGCGTAGTTCCCCGGCTCATGTGGAACCGACTCTATCCTTGTCAGATTAATGTCTTCCCGTGCAAACACCTCAAGTACCCTGAAAAGCGTGCCCGCCTTGTGCTCCGTTGAGAAGATGATGGAACACTTATCGCCCTCCTCCCTGCTTTCTCCCTTAGAGAGCACAAGGAACCTCGTCATGTTTCTGTCTAGGTCCTCTATGTCCTCCTTCATAATCTCGAGGTTGTAGAGCTCAGCGCAGAGCTTGCTTGCAATTGCAGCAGACGCCTTGGGCGCTTTTTCTGCCAGCATCTTTGCCGCACCTGCAGTATCGTAATATTGAACAGGCTCGAGTTTATTCCTCGCGAGAAAACGACGGCATTGTGCCAGGGCCTGGGAATCGGAGTACACGGCACGGATCTCACGGTGATCGGTTCCCGGCAGCGCGAGAAGACAGAGACGTATGGGAAGCTCTACTGCCCCGACCACATTGAGGTCAGTGTTGATAAGGAGTTCGTTCACCTGGCCGACAACACCGCCGAGCGTGTTTTCAACAGGGACAATCCCATAGGCATAGAGTTCAGATTCAACCCCCTCGAGTATCTCCGCATATTCCATGCATGGTACGGGAATAAGATCACTGTTCCACTCCCTTGATGCCACCTCACCATGCGCGCCGTGTTCACCCTGGAATGCAATAAGTTTGAAATCCTTGCGCTGAAGGCCCTTGCTTTTCCTGATGATCTCAATGTAGATTTTCTCTATAAACTCGCCATTAATCAGCCTTGTTGAGTTCCTTCTGATCTTCTCGAGCAGTTCTTCTTCCCTTTCCTTGTCTTCAACCTTGGATTTAAGCCTTCTGGCCATAAGGGCAAGTTCCATCCTATCGTTCAAAAGCTTCACGATAGTAGAATCAACGAGGTCAATTGTTTTTCTGATCTTCTCTAGATCCATATTTCACCTCCTTACCCTGAAACTCACCGTTAGCTACCGACACGTACCTCAGGTCGGGCAATACTAACAAAAATCATTTACCATAGCCTCCAACTCCTTAATTGATATTTCCTCTACAACCGCATTCCCGAGGCCATGAAGCAACACGAAATGTATGCTGTCGCCTTTCCTCTTCTTATCCTTTCTCAATGCATCAAGCACCTCTCCCCCATCACCTCGAAGTCTGGTCGGGAGTCCTACCTTCTGGAGAAGTTCCTCGATCCTCCTCGCATCTTCCACCGGTAGGTACCCTCTTTCCACGGAAAGCTCAGAAGCAAGCACCATTCCCACGCTGACAGCTTCTCCGTGGGGAAAGCCTGCGGTCATTTCAATGGCATGTCCGAACGTGTGGCCGAAATTGAGCTTCCTGCGCTCCCCCTTTTCCCTCTCATCCCTGTTTACAATTGACGACTTTATGACGAGCGAATCATATACGAGCTTCTCCATCACCTCCAAATCAAGCTTGAGCGCTTCTCCATAGTGTTCCTCAAGGTACGAGAACATACCGCGATCCGCTATGGCAGCATGCTTTATGATCTCGGCGAAACCGCATGAAAGTTCTTTCTCAGGTAGGGTCTTCAGCAGATTCATGTCACAGATAACAAATTCGGGTTGATTGAAGACCCCCACCATATTCTTGTACCCACCGAAATTCACACTGTTCTTCCCGCCGACACTGGCATCAACCTGCGACAGGAGCGTCGAGGAAACAAATCCGAACCTCACTCCGCGCAGGTAGGTTGATGCAACAAAACCGGTGATGTCACAGACAATACCGCCACCGATTCCCACAATAAAGGATGAACGCTCTGCCTCAAGCTCCACAAGCCTTTCATAGACTGCCTGGACAGTATCCAGATTTTTTACCTTCTCACCGGTACCGATCTCGATGACTTCACAGCGCGGGAAATCCTTCAGATAGTGGTGCTTGACGTTGGTATCGGTGATAATCACTGCTTCTTCCACGGATATGTACCTTTCAAGATTTCGAAGCCTCTCCCCAACGAGAATAGCTGAATCGCCTGTAATGCCATGAATCTCAAGGATCTTCACCGTATCTGCTCCGAGGTCTCGTTTTTCTTACACTGATTAATCTCATTCATGATAGAACGCAGCACGTTTAACTTCTTCATGAGGCCTGTAAACATATCCGGCGGCATGGCTTGGTCCTTATCGCATAACGCCTCACACGGATTATAGTGGACTTCAATCATGATGCCATCTGCACCGGCCGCTATAGTAGCAAGGCTCATAGATTCAATGAGGCTCAACCTTCCGGTTCCATGAGAAGGATCAACAATGATGGGAAGGTGAGAGACCTCTTTGACCGAGGGTACGATGCTCAGATCCAAGGTGTTCCTGGTGTAAGTCTCAAATGTCCTTATGCCTCTCTCACAGAGAATGACCCTGGGGTTTCCTTCTGCGAGTATATATTCCGCGCAATTCAGCCATTCCTTAAGGGTTGAATACACCCCTCTTTTAAGCAACACAGGTTTGTCAACCTTTCCAACCTCTTTAAGGAGGGAGAAGTTCTGCATGTTTCTGGCGCCGATCTGTAGCACGTCTGCATATTCGCACACCCAGGATACATCTCGAGGGTCTGTAACCTCGGTGACCACCGGAAGGCCGGTCTCTCTCCTCGCCTTTTCAAGTATTTTTAGCCCCTGGAGGCCGAGTCCCTGAAAGTCATACGGTGAGGTTCTCGGCTTGAACGCACCGCCCCTGAGAATATGGGCGCCCGCCTCTTTGACCTTGTGGGCCGTTTTTATTGTCTGCTCCTCATTCTCCACGCTGCAGGGACCGGCGATCACCACAAAATCCCCACCAATTCTCGCGTCATCCACGGTAATGACTGTGCGTCTACCACCGGCACTTTTTAGAGATGTGAGTTTAAGATCTTCCATTTTCAGGGACCTCTGGCATTTGTCCTGGTAAACACCCTCTCCTCTCCGTACCTTGCGTTATCGACCTTGACCTCAAATAGTGATCAGCCAAAACGATTCTGATCATGGCCTCAAGCACCGGGACAATCCGGGGGGCAGCCGAGACGTCAAACCTGCCGGTGAGCTTCAGCTTGGCAGGTTGGCCTTCTCTATCAACAGTATCCTGTTCGAGACCGATGGAGGGCACAGGCTTCACGGCGGCCCGCAGGATGATCTCGTCTCCATTCGATATGCCCCCAAGGATCCCCCCGGCACGGTTGGTCTTAAACCCATCCGGTGTAATAGGGTCGTTGTTTTCCGAACCCTTGAGCCTTGCTGCTTCAAACCCTGTACCGATCTCAACGCCTTTAACCGCCCCAACGGACATAACCGCCTTGGCCAGATCGGCATCCAGCTTGTCAAAGACCGGCTCGCCCAGTCCTGCAGGGCACCCGGTCACACGGGCCTCCACAATGCCTCCTAGCGAATTGCCCTCTTCTTTGGCCCTGGACATGGCCTCTTCCATACGCTCGGATGCAATCGGGTCTGGGCAATAAAGGGGGCTCTTCTCCACAAACTCCAGGTTAATCTCCCTGACCCCGATACCGCCCAACTCCAGGACATAGGCCACCACCTTTACTCCTATGGAGTTCAATATCTTAGCGGCCACGACCCCAGCGGCAACCCTGGTTGCGGTCTCCCTGGCAGATGCCCTTCCCCCGCCCCTGAAGTCAAAGTGACCGTATTTTTTGAAGTAGGTGTAATCCGCATGTCCCGGCCGCAAGAGCCTTCGCAGGATCTCATATGGCCTGCTGTCAACATCTCGGTTTCGGATGAAAAGGGTAATGGGGGCACCGGTGGTCAGGCCCTCAAAGACGCCCGAAAGGATCTCGACCCGGTCCTCCTCCCTCCGAGCGCTGTCAAACGAATGTCTCCCGGGCCTGCGTCGCGCCATCTCCCTCACGAAGTCCTCCGGGGTTAGACTGATTCGCGAAGGACAGCCATCTATAACCACACCCACACCCTCTCCATGGGATTCGCCAAACGTGGTTACTCTCAATGCCTCCCCAAAAGAATTCCCTGCCATATCTATTCATCCTCTCCTTTCACCCCTAGGGGTAGAGCTTTCATGACTAAATCAGCCACCTCACGCGGGGAACACGTTGAGGTATCCACCGTGAGGTCCGCGGCTTCTCCATACAGGGATGCCCTAGAGCTCAAGACACGGTCGATCTCCTCAATGGGATCAGAACCGGTCAAGGATGGCCTGATTGTGCCTGATCGCTGCTCTCTCTCCATCCTCTCTTTGATAAGGGCCGCGTCTGCCTTGAGCCACACTATCCAACCATTTCTCTTTAAGTGAGCGACGTTCTCCCCATCCATAACAACACCACCACCTGTGGCAATCACCAGGTTGTCCCCTTTCGTGATCTTTTCTACTACCAACTTCTCCATCTCCCGGAAATGATCCCAGCCTTTTGTGGAGACGAGGCCCTGGACAGAACTCCCCGTTTCCTCCTCAACCAATCTATCGGTGTCCAAGAAACTCCTTCCCAATTCCCTGGCCAGGATCTTGCCAACAGCTGTCTTACCAGTACACCGATATCCGATGAGGACGATATTCATTTGTTGTAATACCTCGAGGGTACCATGGGTCGCTCCGAAGAAACTAAATGTAGGAGAGAGCATGGAGACGTCCCCATGCTCATCTCAAAGTTTCTTTCATGAATGACCCTGAAACGGAGCATCGGAGTCATATGCAAAAATAAAAAAGCCGTGGGCTCTTAGTCTGCCCACGGCTTACGATTACAAGAAAAGGCGCTATCAATCCATGGGCAGACCTCCACTGCCAAAATAGAAATAAAAGAACTGCCAGGATTGGTTGGCGGTCGATATCTTCTTCATCATTCTTTATCCCTCCGAGCAGTCTTTATTGGCTAAACTAATCTTTCCCAATTGTCAAGAAAAAAAAGAAAAACAAGAAAGTGAGCAGATTTTTCTTGACAGTCCCATCTAAGATCTGTTAGGCAATACAACCATGAAGCAAGAGAAAGAAAATTCGCCTGTGAAGCATCCGAGAAACTGGTGGTGGCTCACCCCTGATTAGGAGGTGAGCCTGCTCAAAGCAATTTAGAGCAACAAAACCGTGGGTTCGCTTCCTAAGGGGGCTCACGGTTTTTTGTGTGTATCGTTAAAGAAAAGGCCGTGGGCCGTTGATCCCCACGGCCTTTCTGTTTGGGGTCAGGAAGAGAATGGTAGAACCTTCATTTGATGAATTCAGGGCAATGGCAGAGGAGGGAAACCTGATACCCGTCTATCGGGAATTCCTGGGTGACACGGAGACGCCTGTTACGGCCTACCTGAAGATAAGGGACAAGGCGTTCTCCTATCTCCTTGAAAGCGCTGATATGGGCAAAAGATGGGGACGCTACAGCTTCATAGGCTACAAACCTTACATGATTGTTTTATCTCGGGATCGGCAGATAGAAATCCAGGAGGGAGGGGGGAAGAAGATAGTGGAAGACGTGGCGGACCCTTTGAATGCCTTGAGGGACCTGAGCCGGAAGTTCATACCTGTAGTGGTCAGAGATCTCTCCCCCTTTCAGGGAGGGCTCGTTGGGTACTTCAATTACGATCTGATTAGGAACTGGGAACGGCTTCCAGGGCTTTTTCCAGAAGACCGGACTGTACCTGAGTGCCTCTTTACGGCCTCCAGACGCCTGATCATTTTCGACCATCTCACCCACCAGATCAAGGTGGTTGCCTTTGCCTGCCTGCGGGAAAAGGAAGATTTGAAAGATGCCTATGAGCTGGCCTGTCAGGAGGTCGATGAGACCATCGGTGAACTGCAATGCCCTCTGTCTTCTGTTTCAGGGGGAGCTCAGCTCTCCATCTCGCATCTTGAGAGCAACTTCAAGAGAGAGGACTTTGAGGAGGCAGTCGGAAAGGCCAGGGATTATATAGTGGCAGGTGACGTTATTCAGGTGGTCCTCTCGCAGAGATTTTCAGGGGAGGTGGCAGGGGACGATTTCGCCCTCTATCGATATCTGAGGAGCATCAATCCATCCCCCTATATGTTTTATTTGAATTTTGGAGAGGTAAGATTCATAGGGTCCTCTCCTGAGATCCTCGTCCGTTTGACAGATGGAAAGATAGAGCTTCGGCCAATCGCAGGTACCAGGCCACGGGGTCGAACACCCGAAGAAGATGGGGCACTGGAAAAAGACCTCATGACTGACCCCAAGGAGCAGGCCGAGCATATTATGCTCGTTGATCTGGGCAGGAATGATGTCGGAAAGGTGGCCCTACCAGGATCTGTCAATGTGCCCGGGCTTATGGAGGTAGAGAGATATTCCCATGTGATGCACATAGTATCGAGGGTGGAGGGGAGCTTGAGACCGGAGCTTGACGGCTTTGACCTGTTTACGGCGACCTTTCCGGCAGGGACCGTTACAGGCGCACCCAAGGTCAGGGCCATGGAGATTATCAGCGAACTCGAACCATCCCCAAGGGGACCCTATGCCGGGGCCGTTGGTTACTTCGGTTTTAACGGCAACATGGACTTCTGCATCACCATCCGCACTATCACCATTATGAGAAACAGGCTCTCTATCCAGGTGGGTGCGGGCATTGTGTACGACTCCTCTCCGGACCGAGAATACCAGGAAACCCTAAGAAAGGCCGCTGCCATGATGAAGGCCATTGAACGGGCTAATGAAAAATGATTCTGGTGATCGATAACTATGACTCCTTCACCTACAACCTGGTTCAGATGATACAGGTGATCGGAAAAGACATCTGTGTGTGGCGAAACGATCAAATAGGTCTGTCCAGTATGGAGAATCTGAGGCCCTCTGCACTCGTCATTTCACCAGGCCCCGGTGGGCCAGCCCAGGCCGGTATCTCCATGGAGGCCATCAGGTGTCTGGGGCCCAAAATCCCCCTGCTGGGTGTGTGCCTAGGACATCAGTGTATCGCTGCAGCCTTTGGTGGTAGGGTGGTCCAGGCTGACAGGATCATGCATGGCAAGACCTCTCAGATCTGTCACGATGGCCGCACCATCTATGAGGAAATCCCAAATCCATTTAAGGCCACCCGTTACCACTCACTGATTGTCGAGGCGGACTCACTACCGGAGTGTCTGGAGATAAGTGCGTGGACCGATAAACGTGAGGTCATGGGAGTAAGGCACCGGCGATATAGAATAGAAGGCGTTCAATTCCACCCCGAATCGATTTTAACAGGGGAGGGAATTGCTATTATCCGGAATTTTATCAGAAAAGGAGGGCAAAATGATTAGGGAAGCTATCGCTGCCGTGGTTGGGGGAGAGGATCTGACCCAAGGTCAGATGATGGATGTCATGGAAGAGATCATGGAGGGCAGGGCCACGCAGGCACAGATCGGATCCTTTATCACGGCCCTTAGAATGAAGGGGGAGAGAGTGGACGAAATTACCGGCGCAGCGAGGGTAATGAGGGCCAAGGCTCAAACGATAACCATCAAAGACCATAGGGAAGACGAAGCGATCCTTGACACATGTGGTACGGGCGGTGACAGTGCGAATACCTTCAATGTCTCCACCGCTACGGCCCTGGTTGCTGCCGGGGGAAGGGTTAAGGTAGCCAAACATGGTAACAGGGCAGTCTCAAGTCAGTGCGGGAGTGCCGATGTGCTCGAGGCCTTGGGCTTGAAACTGGATATGGCTCAATCCGATGTTGAGCGGTGCATCCGAGAAGTGGGGATAGGTTTTCTCTACGCCCCGCTTTTTCACGGGGCAATGAGGCATGCAGCCGGCCCAAGAAAGGAGATAGGGCTCAGGACTATTTTTAACATGCTGGGCCCCCTGACCAATCCGGCTGGGGCCACTGCTCAGCTCTTGGGCGTCTATGACCCCCACCTTACCGAGAAGATGGCCCATGTCCTTAAGAATCTTGGAACCAGGGAGGCGTTTGTGGTCTGCGGGGAGGGGACACTTGATGAGATAAGCATTTGCGGCCCCACCAGGGTTTCTCACCTCAAGAATGGAGAGGTTACTACATTCACTATGACCCCAGAGGAGTATGGCTTCGAAAGGGCAGACCCCGAGGCCGTAAGGGGCGGGAATGCACGAGAGAATGCCAGTATCATCCTGGAGATTATGGAAGGCCAGAGAGGACCACGGCGGGATATGGTCCTGCTAAATACTGCTGCTGCCTTTGTGGCTGCGGGGCTCGATGGGGATCTCAAGGCAGGCATAGAGAGGGCAAAGGAATCCATCGACTCGGGAAGGGCAAAGGAGAAACTAGATTCCCTGATCGATTTTACCATGCGTTGTAGCTAAGAGCACGGGCATATGCACCACCTGCTCGCGGAAATAGTGAGTGAGAAACAAAGAGAGGTTACTCTGCTGAGGGAGAGGTGCAGGTCAATTAACCAGGAAAGAAAACCACCCTTTCCAATCCGCGACTTCAAAGATGCTATCTCAACCCAGGGCCGGATCAATCTCATCGCGGAGATCAAGTTTGCATCTCCGTCCGCCGGAATTATCCTGGAGGGGGTTGATCCTGTCACCCTCGGTAGGGAATATGAGGAGGCCGGTGCCGCGGCTATCTCCCTTGTGACTGATAAGAGGTTCTTTGGTGGGGACCTGGAGGATTTGCCCAGGCTGAAGAAATCGACCCATTTACCGATATTGCGCAAGGACTTTATTATAGACGGGATCCAGGTGAAGGAGTCGTTTCTATACGGCGCAGACGCCGTCCTCCTTATCGCCCGTATTCTATCCCGGCAACAATTACAGGAATTACTCGTCATCAGCGAGGAATTGGGGCTGGCCTCATTGACAGAGGTCCACGATGGCCATGAGCTTGAAAAAGCGATCGATTGTGGGGCTGATATCATAGGCATTAACAACCGAGATCTGGATACCTTCAAAGTCGACCTGGGCACTACCATTGAGCTAGCCCCTCGGGTTACGGGGAGGCATATCGTGGTCAGCGAAAGCGGGATCATGAACGGGAGGGATATCCGGTTATTGAAGAGAAGTGGTGTTCGAGCGGTTCTGGTAGGGACCTCAATCCTGAAGAGCGATGATGTAGGGAAGAAGACCAGAGAGCTCGTTCATGCCGCCGGTGGAGGTACCGGTAATAAGAGATGATAAGAGTCAAGGTCTGTGGCATAACAAATTATCAGGATGCCTCTATGGCGATTGAACTCGGGGTCGATGCCCTCGGTTTCATTTTCGCACCGAGCCCCAGAGGGATTATCCCTGAAGAGGCACGCGATATTATCCGTGCCATTCCGCCCTTTGTGCAGGCTGTTGGGGTCTTTGTCGACGAGGATCCAGTTACAATTCGGCGGATCATACGCCTGTGCGGGCTTGATCTTGTTCAGCTCCATGGAGATGAATCCCCGGATTTTTGTCATGAGTTGATGCCCAATGCCATCAAGGCATTTCGCCTGAAGGATGAATCGAGCCTCTCGGTAATCGGGCCTTATCGCGGACGGGTCAGGGCCATATTATTGGATACGTACGTGGAGGGGAAAAAGGGGGGCACCGGCAAGGCCTTTGATTGGAGCCTGGCCATCAAGGCAAAAGGGTTTCAAATACCCACTATCTTATCAGGAGGGCTCAATCCAGACAATATTGCTGAGGCCATCTCACTGGTAAAACCCTTCGGCGTGGATGTGAACAGCGGCATCGAAGCTGCCCCAGGGAAAAAGAGCCCTGCTCTCATGACTGAGCTGATAGAAATAGTAAGAAAAATGGAGCGCAGAACGAATGACAATGCCCAATAGAAAAGGCTATTTTGGGTCGTATGGGGGTAAATTCGTACCGGAGACGCTCATGACACCCCTTAAAGAGCTGGAGAAGGCCTTCCGGGCAGCCCTGGGTGATAAGGATTTCAGGGCGGAGTTGGCCTATTATTTGAGGCGCTATGCGGGACGGCCCACTCCACTTTACCCTGCGGAGAACCTCAGCAGAAGCCTCGGCAGTGCACGAATATACCTGAAAAGGGAAGATCTCGCCCACACAGGTGCCCACAAGATTAACAATACCCTTGCCCAGGTCCTCCTTGCCAAGAGGATGGGCAAGAGGCGGATTATTGCCGAGACCGGAGCAGGGCAGCACGGCGTGGCCACCGCCACTGCTGCTGCCCTGTTCAACCTTACGTGCGACGTATATATGGGCGAGGAGGATATTCGCCGGCAGGCCATGAATGTCTATCGCATGAGACTCCTAGGGGCGGAAGTGATACCGGTCAAACAGGGGAGCTGCACACTCAAGGATGCCATAAATGAAGCTATCCGCGACTGGGTAACCCATGTGAGGAACACCTTTTATGTGATAGGCTCAGTTGTTGGACCGCATCCGTATCCTCTGATGGTAAGGGAATTCCAATCGATCATAGGTCGGGAGGCCCGACAGCAGATCAAGAGGGCTGAAGGACGGCTACCTGATGTCATAATCGCCTGTGTGGGTGGGGGGAGTAACGCACTGGGCATATTCTATCCCTTTCGTGCTGACCAGGTAAGATTGATAGGGGTAGAGGCAGCTGGTCTTGGTCTGAATACAGGTAGGCACTCGGCGACCCTTTCGGTTGGCAGCCCTGGCATCCTCCACGGGGCCTTGAGCTATCTCCTCCAAACAAAGGAAGGTCAGATCAAGGAGGCCCACTCCGTGGCCCCTGGGCTGGACTATCCCGGTGTGGGTCCGGAGCATGCCTTTTTCAAGGACAGCGCTCGGGCCTCTTATGTATCTGTAACGGATGATGAGGCCGTGGGGGGGTTCAAAATCCTTTCGGAAACAGAGGGGATTATCCCGGCTCTGGAGAGCGCACATGCCGTTGCGTATGCATTAAAGATAGCGCCACAGATGACATCCGATCAGATTATCGTCATCAATCTGTCAGGTAGGGGTGACAAGGACGTGGCCATCGTAGCCGAAAGGGACAGGAATGCAAGGGATCACTAACAGGATGAATAGAGTAGATCTGGCTTTCAAGAGATTGAGAAGGGAGAAGAAAAAGGCCCTCATTCCCTTTATCACCGCTGGTGATCCGGATCTGGCCGCCACCAAGGATCTGGTCTTTACCCTTGAGGAATCCGGAGCCCATATTATTGAGCTGGGTGTCCCCTTCTCCGATCCCTTAGCCGATGGACCTGTTATTCAAGCGGCATCTCTCAGGGCTTTGGGACAGGGCGTCGGCCTCAGCAAGGTCTTTGAATTGGTGGAGGATATCCGCCAGGAGAGCGAGGTCCCCCTGGTACTCATGACCTATTACAATCCCGTTTTTCGGCTTGGACTGGAAAAGGCGGCCCACCAGGCCGCCCTTGCAGGGGTGGACGGGTTTATCATACCTGACCTTCCCCTGGAGGAGTCTGGGGAATGGAGGAAGTTGGCCAGGGCCAATAGTCTGGACGTCATCTTTCTTGTGGCACCCAATACTCCCCCCTCCAGGGCACGATTCCTCGCCAGCAGAACAAGCGGATTTCTGTACGCCGTGTCCATTACGGGCATTACAGGCAAAAGAGACGGGATTCCGGATGGCTTAACTGATTACCTCAAGATGCTAAGGAGTATCACCAATAAGCCCGTTGCAGTGGGATTCGGGATCTCATCGCCATCCCAGGCGAAGGCGATAGGACCTCTGTGCGATGGAGTGATTATTGGCAGTGCATTGGTGGATCTTCTCGCCCGGTATGGGAATAGGAACAATGGGTTTATCCAGATAAGATCATTTCTCAAATCCATTGCAGAAGCCCTTACGGGGAATTAGGCCTAAGAATGCCTCAAAGCCGCCTAATAGGCTTGCGTCCTCCCAGTATTGCCAAGTAATATGAGGAAAATAAGCATTTTTTAAATTTTTGGAAAAATTTTTTGAAAAAAGATTTGACATATCGATTTTAATGGTTTATATGAAACGGCTAAATCAACAGGCACCGAAGACGGTTATGCAGCTTATCGAGAGAAATATTATCGTCATTATCAGCGGAGTAGGGATAGGTATTTCCCTACTCCTTATACTCCTGGTAGTTGGCCTTAAACTACCGGGCCTGATGATGGCATAATATTTCCAAAGAAGCTTTCAAAACCCGTTATCAGGCTCACCTGATAACGGGTTTTTTGATTGAGGTGCTTTGCCCCAACCAAATAGCAGAGGAGATTCAAAGATGTTTCAAAACGAGTTAGAAGAGGTGAGAAAAGCCGCAGGGTGTTCCGCAAACAAGGCCCTGCGGCGGGCACTTACATACGCTCCTGCTACGAGTATGAAAACCTCAGAATAGAGCTCAAGAAACGAAATGAAAGGAGCATACCCATGGCGGACAAGATAATTATCTTTGATACTACCCTGAGGGACGGGGAGCAATCCCCCGGGTACAGTATGAACACCGATGAGAAGCTATATCTGGCTTCACAGTTGGAGAAGCTGAGGGTCGATGTACTTGAAGCAGGGTTTCCCGCTGCCTCTGAAGGAGACTTTGAGGCAGTCCAGATGATCGCTAAGAAGATCAGGAGCATTGAGGTAGCTGCCCTTGCTCGGACCTCCAGGCAGGATATTGACGCCGCCTGGGGAGCAATAAGCGAGGCGGCAAATCCCCGCATCCACGTCTTCATTGCCACCTCGGATATCCACCTCAAGCACAAGCTGAAAATGGATAAGAATCAGGTCATTGACAAGACAGTTGAGGCCGTCAAATATTCCAGGCAATTTACGGACAATGTAGAGTTTTCAGCAGAGGACGGCTCCCGGACTGACCGTGACTTTCTCTGCAGGGTGTTTGAGGCAGCTATCTCAGCCGGGGCCACAACTGTGAATCTCCCTGATACAGTAGGGTACGCTATTCCGAGTGAGTTTGCAGACCTTATTGCCTATGTGAAAGGCCATACACCGAACATCGGCAAGGCAGTGCTGAGCGTTCACTGCCATAACGATCTGGGCCTTGCCACAGCCAACAGCCTGGCTGGTATCAATGCTGGTGCGCGGCAGGTTGAGTGCACGGTCAACGGCATCGGGGAGCGGGCGGGCAATACCTCTCTTGAGGAGATCGTCATGACCCTCCACACCAGGAGGAACTACCTTCCATATCTCACTACTATAAATGCAAAGGAGATTTATCCCTCAAGCCACCTGTTGTCCATGATTACCGGGATTTCCGTACAACCGAACAAGGCCATTGTGGGGGCTAATGCATTCGCGCACGAGGCTGGGATTCATCAAGACGGGGTATTAAAGCATAAGACAACGTATGAGATAATGGAGCCCGCTACTATTGGTCTTGAGACCAGTCGGCTGGTTATGGGAAAACATTCTGGCCGACATGCATTTAGGGATCGTCTGGGAGAGCTTGGGTATGAGCTGTCTGAGAGTGAAATTGACCATCTCTTTAAGAAGTTCAAAGACCTGGCAGACAAAAAGAAGGAGATAGCCGAGGAGGATTTAGAGGTCCTTGTGGCCGAAGAGCTACTGAGGGTTCCAGATACCTATAAGCTAAAGTATCTTAACGTAATCAGTGGTACATCAACTGTTCCTGCGGCCACGGTACAATTGGAGGTCAAGGGGAAAAAGGTGGAACAGAAGGCGGAGTTTGGTGTAGGCCCCATTGATGCGACCTATAATACCATTGCAAGGCTCACCGGCACGAAATCAAAACTGCTTCGCTTCTCCATTGATTCCCTTACAGGTGGAACGGATGCCCAGGGTGGGGTGACAGTGCGCTTGGAGGAAGACGGAGTGCAGACCATTGGCAAGGGGGCTGATCCTGATATCATAGTCGCAAGTGCCAAGGCATATATCAATGGATTGAACCGGTTAGAGCACCTCAAACGAAGGCGATCACGGCAAAAGGGGAAGTGAGCTGGTAAGAGCGATCCCTGTGAGAATATGAAAAATGGCAATGACCATCACTGAAAAGATACTAGCACGACATGCCAATCGTGACCATGTTTCACCCGGTGACCTGATAGAAGTGAATGTGGACCTGGCCCTGGCTAATGACATTACCGCACCTTTGGCTATAAAGGTCTTCGAAGAGATAGGAGCTCGCAGGGTATTTGATCACCACAAGATTGCCCTTATTCCCGACCACTTTGTCCCTAACAAGGATATTGAGTCTGCGGAGCAGGCCAAGGCAATGCGAGAGTTTTCCACTCAACATCAGATCGAACACTACTATGAGGTTGGGCGATCCGGTATTGAGCACGTCTTACTGCCTGAGAAGGGGTTGGTTATACCAGGGGATCTTGTCATCGGTGCGGACAGCCACACCTGCACATATGGGGCCCTGGGGGCCTTTTCCTCCGGTGTTGGGAGCACCGATCTTGGGGTCATAATGGCCACCGGTAAGACCTGGCTTAAGGTACCACCAACCATCAGGCTCGAGTACGAGGGCAGTTTACTCCCCTGGGTAGGCGGGAAGGATCTGATACTCTTTACCTTGGGCACATTGGGGGTTGATGGCGCCAATTACCGTTCTTTGGAGTTCTTGGGCCCTGTTATCGGACGACTCTCCATGGATCAAAGGTTTACCATGGCCAATATGGCAGTTGAAGCAGGTGCAAAGAACGGTATCATAGCGCCAGATGAGACTGCCATGGCTTATGTTGCTCAAAGATCAAGCAGAAGACCCTTTGTGTGTACCAGTGATCCCGGAGCGGAGTATGAAAGGGTGATCAAGATACAGGTAGATAAGATCGAACCTCAGGTAGCCTTTCCCCATTCACCTGCCAATGTCCGAGCTTTATCGCAGGTTGGGAATGTAACAGTGGATGAGGTCTTCATAGGGTCGTGTACCAATGGCCGACTGGAGGACCTTCGGCAAGCAGCTACAGTTCTCAAGGCGAGGAAAGTAGCCAAGGGGACCAGGCTGATAGTCATACCTGGCTCCCAGTCAATCCACAGCCAGGCCAATAAAGAGGGGATCGTGCAGACGCTGATGGATGCTGGTGCGGTTATCGGCCCTCCCAGCTGCGGGCCCTGTCTCGGTGGTCACTTGGGCGTCCTAGCTGGCGGAGAAAGGGCAGTTTCCACAACTAATAGAAACTTCCTCGGCCGAATGGGACATCCAAAAAGCGAGGTGTATCTCGCCAATCCAGCCATAGCAGCTGCCTCGGCTGTTTTGGGACGCATTGCCGGACCGGAGGAGCTTTAGATGAAACTTCAGGGAAAGGTATGGAAATTTGGAGATAGCGTGGACACGGATCTCATTATCCCCGCACGGTTTCTCAATGTGTCGGACAAAGATGAGCTTGCCAAAAATTGCTTTGCTGACCTCAGGCCTGATTTTATTAGTACGATTAACCCCGGTGATATTATTGTCGCAGGGGAGAATTTTGGTTGTGGTTCCTCGAGGGAACATGCACCTTTGGCTATAAAATCAGCGGGTATTGGCGGCATTATTGCAGAGAGTTTCGCCCGGATATTTTACCGAAACGCCTTCAATATAGGCCTCCCGATCCTGGAATCCAAAGAGGCATCTGCCGGCATTGAGGAAGGCAACCGGGTATCCCTTAACCTTGCAACCGGTGAGATTGTGAATTTAGATACCGGGGAGCAGTTTTTTGCCAAACCGGTCCCTGATTTTATGAGGGAAATAGTGGAGGCAGGGGGGCTGGTGGAATACGTCAAGAAGAAGGGTTTGACTGAGAAGGCGATATAGCGCGGATTTACCGCGAGATGCAATAATCTCAAGAGGGGAGGTAGTAAGCGTGAAATTAACCGGTGCTCAGATCGTAATGGAGGTCTTGAAAGAAGAAGGGGTTGATACCGTATTTGGCATAACCGGTGGTGCCGCTATCGAGCTCTACGACGAGCTGGCCAAAACCGATATCCGACATATTATGGTCAGACACGAGCAAGGGGCTGTGCACGCTGCAGATGGTTATGCACGCGCAAAGAAAGGCGTCGGGGTGTGCATGGTAACCTCCGGCCCAGGCGCCACTAATACGGTATCAGGTATTGCATCTGCCTATATGGACTCCATCCCGTTGGTCGTCTTTACTGCCCAGGTACCTACCGCGCTCATAGGAAACGATGCCTTCCAAGAGGTCGATATCGTGGGGATCACCCGACCATGTACCAAGCATAACTATCTCGTCAGAAGCATAGAGGATCTGGCGGGGACTGTTAAGGAGGCCTTCTATATTGCTCGATCCGGACGCCCTGGTCCTGTGCTTGTGGATGTCCCCAAGGATATCACCCAGGCTAAAGCAAACCATAAACCCTTAGCAAGCCCCTCCTTGAAGTCTTACAATCCGAGATATAAGCCAAATATGAAGCAACTGAAGTGGGCTATAGAGCATATTAAAGAGGCCAAGAAACCGGTTGTATTTGCCGGTGGGGGTGTCATCTTATCAGGTGCATCAAAGGAACTCGCCGAGTTTGCCAGAAGATTAAATGCCCCTGTTACCGCTTCTCTCATGGGCCTGGGCGCCTTCCCTGCCTCTGATAAGCTGTGGCTTGGCATGCTTGGGATGCATGGAACATACAGGGCAAACATGTCCGTTCAATCATGTGACCTTCTGATCGGGATCGGCGTTCGTTTCGATGACAGGGTAACAGGTAAGCTCGGCACCTTTGCCCCGCATGCCAAGATCATCCATATCGATATTGATCCGACCTCTATACGCAAGAACATTCCGGTAACGGTCCCCATAGTGGGGGATTGCAAGATGTCACTTGCTGAACTCAATAAGCTCCTGGGTAAGGAGCAGTTCACCCCAAACCCAGAAAGCAACAAGCTCTGGCTTGACCAGATCGAGCAATGGAAGAAGACCATAGCCGTTGCTTACGAGCAAAAGTATGCCATAAAACCCCAGTATGTTGTCGAAAAGCTCTACGAGCTGACAAAGGGAGATGCCATTATCACGACTGAGGTAGGACAGAATCAGATGTGGGCAGCTCAATATTATCACTTTGATGAGCCCAATCGTTTTATCACCTCCGGTGGCTTGGGTTGCATGGGCTTTGGCTTTCCAGCGGCAATTGGTGCACAGGTCGCCTGCCCGGACAAACTGGTGGTAGATATAGCCGGAGATGGCAGCATCCAGATGAACATCCAGGAGCTTGCCACCGCCATGCAGTACGGGTTGCCTGTTAAGATAGTTATTTTAAATAACCGATATCTCGGCATGGTTCGACAGTGGCAGGAGCTGTTCTACGAGAAGCGATATGCATCTACGGACATCGAGCAGGCCCCTGATTTCGTGAAACTGGCCGAGGCTTATGGCGGAGTTGGTTTGAGGGCCACAAGGCCAGAAGAGGTTGGGCCTGTGCTGAAGGAAGGGCTGAGCACGCCAAACCTCGTTATCATGGATTTCCTGGTAGAGCGGGAGGAGTGCGTATATCCCATGGTTCCGGCAGGGGCACCAATCACCGATATGCTCCTCGTAAATTAAGGAGTGAAAAAAATGACAGGGGAAAAACGTACCATTTCATTGTTAGTTGAAAATGTACCCGGCGTACTTTCTCGCATTGCTGGCCTGTTTAGTGGTCGTGGTTTTAATATAGAGAGCATTTCCGCGGCTCCGACCATGGATCGGCTTGTGACCAGAATAACCATAACCACCACGGGGGATGAATCAATTATGGAGCAGATCAATAAACAGCTCAATAAACTAGTCAATGTAATCAAGGTTCAGGATTTGACCGAGACTGATTTCGTGGAGCGCGAGATGGCCCTCGTGAAGGTAAAGGCCGAGCCAGCAAATAGAGCAGAGATCTTAAGGCTGGTAGATATCTTCAGGTGTAAGGTAGTGGATGTTAGTCCTACCCATTACACTATTGAGGTGACAGGCACAGCGGAGAAATTGGCGGCTCTTTTAGAGCTCCTCAAGATGGTGGGGATCAAGGAGATCACCAGGACTGGGTCCATTGCTATGGCGCGGGAGAAGAAATAAGGAAGAACACGGTAAAAAGGAGGATAATCATGGCGAAGATCGATTTTGGAGGGGTTATCGAGGATGTGGTTACCTCGGAGGAATTTCCGCTCGAAAAGGCAAGGGAGGTCCTGGCCAATGAAACAGTGGCAGTTCTTGGATATGGCGTTCAAGGCCCTGCGCAGTCGTTGAATATGAGGGATAACGGTATACAAGTTATTGTCGGCCAAAGGAAGGAAGAGCGGATCTTTTGGGACAAAGCAGTTGCTGATGGCTTTCAGCCAGGTGAGACCCTCCTTTCGCTGGAAGAGGCTGCGAAACGAGGAACGATTATTCAGATGCTGATCTCCGATGCGGGACAGATGGCTGTATGGCCAAAGATCAAAGGGCTTTTAAGGGAAGGGGATGCCCTTTACTTCTCTCACGGGTTTTCCATTGTGTATAAGGATCAGACGAAAGTCGTCCCACCGGAGAACGTGGACGTGATAATGGTTGCGCCCAAAGGCTCCGGCACTACTGTGAGATCCGATTTCCTTGAAGGAAAGGGGATAAACGCAAGCTATGCGATCTTTCAGGATTTCACCGGAAGGGCAAAGGAGAGGACACTGGCTATCGGGATTGCCATTGGCTCCGGGTACCTGTTTCCGACTACGTTTGAGAAAGAGGTATACAGCGACTTGACCGGGGAGAGGGGGGTCCTCATGGGCTGTCTCGCAGGCGTCATGCAGGCCCAGTATGAAATACTCCGTAAGCACGGTCATAGCCCCAGTGAGGCCTTTAACGAGACAGTTGAGGAACTGACTCAGAGCCTCATCCGCCTGGTGGCTGATAATGGTATGGATTGGATGTACGCAAACTGCAGCACTACCGCGCAGAGGGGTGCCCTGGACTGGAAGGACAGGTTCAAGGATGCCGTTACCCCATTATTTGAGGAGCTTTACAAGAGCGTGGTATCAGGCGAAGAGACACGGATCGTACTCGAGGCCAACAAGGCCCCCGACTACCGAGAGAGGCTCCAGAAAGAGTTAGATGAGATGAGGCTATCCGAGATGTGGAAGGCAGGCGCGACTGTCCGCTCCCTCAGACCCGAGAGAAGGAAAAAGGTATAGCGATGGCAAGAGAATACAACATTGCCGTTATCCCGGGAGATGGAACAGGCCCGGAAGTAGCAGCTGAGGGAATAAAGGCACTGGAGGCCATCGCCGGTAAAGGAGGGCCAAGATTTCGCTTTACCTCCTATGATCTTGGCGGTGAAAGGTATTTAAAGACTGGGGAGCTCCTTGCTGATCAAACCTTATCCGAGCTCAAAGGTATGGATGCCATCTACCTTGGGGCTATAGGTCACCCCGAGGTACGGCCAGGCATCTTGGAACGCGAGATCCTGCTGAGGATTCGCTTTGAGCTTGACCTGTACATCAATCTGAGGCCAGTGGTTCTTTTCCCAGGAGTAGATACACCCCTGAAGGACAAGGGACCTGAGGATATTGATTTTGTTGTCGTGCGGGAAAACACTGAAGGGCTCTACGCTGGTAGCGGTGGTTTCCTCAGGAGGGGCACTGCTGAGGAGGTGGCTATCCAGGAATCGATCAGCACGAGAAACGGTGTTGAGCGCTGTATCAGGTTTGCCTTCGAGTATTGCCGGAATCGAAACAAGGATAAACACCTGACCTTGTGCGGTAAGACCAATGTGCTGACCTATGAATTTGATCTCTGGAACAGGGTTTTCGAGGAAGTACGTACGGAATACCAGGATGTCACCACCAATTATCAACATGTAGATGCCATCTGTATGTGGATGGTCAAGAACCCGGAACAGTATGATGTCATCGTTACAAACAATATGTTTGGGGATATCATTACCGACCTCGGTGCTATGATACAGGGGGGTCTCGGTATTGCTGCCGGCGGGAATATCAACCCTCATGGGACAGCCATGTTTGAGCCCATAGGGGGCTCTGCGCCAAAATACGCCGGTTTAAACAAGATTAACCCCCTGGCGGCCCTATCCGCTGCCCAGATGATGCTGGATCATTTGGGAGAAAAGGAGGCAGGCAGGGAGCTCCTCAACGCCATTAAAAAGGTGGTAAAGGATGACCTCAAGAGCCTCGAGGCGGGGAAGATGGGATACGGCACCAGGCAGGTTGGTGATCTGGTGGTTGGTTATCTGTGAGGGGCCAGGGGACGCTAGCATATTTTGCTTGACATCAAGGCGAGGATCGAGAAGACTATAGAGCTGAAACTGGGGGATCGTTCAGTGGCAGGACGGCAGGTTCTGGCCCTGCAAACCGAGGTTCGAATCCTCGTCCCCCAGCCACAATGGTCCCATCGTCTAGCGGTCTAGGATATCGGCCTCTCACGCCGAAGACACGGGTTCGATTCCCGTTGGGACTACCAGCAAAAATCGAGGGGTTAGCGTTTATCGACGCTAGCCTTTTTTCATCTTGAGGCACTAGTCGCCGAACTTTTGCCATTTTTCAAGCGAAGCAGTGGTGGCCTTCGTCTTTGGCCTTGGGCCTTACGGCTTGCGCCCTCTGTCTCCCCGCCTTCCCTCAACACCTGCTGGCCATGCTTACCAATAGAATGTGAGACCTATTCGACTGCAGATCCATCATTTGCCTATTCTTCGGCTCAACGTGCGTTCTGATCATAAAGGCTTGACAATTTCTCAAGGCCTTGAGTAAATCTGCTCAGGATGTTCTTGCGCCTCTTGCCCTTTGCCATTCGCCTTTAGCCTTTAACGTTTTTCCTTTTTAGACTTTGGAACTATCCGGTAGCTTAGAAAACATATTAAGAGATTAAGGGCAATGTTGACTAAGGGTCAAACCTAGACGACCGCTTTCTCATGTTGAAGGATTCTATGAGATCCCGGTTGTTAGCATTGAAACATAGGAACTGAGCTGATCCCTGATCGACACAGAGACTATTAAAGCTCGCAGAAAGGAGGAATAACGAACAATGAACGAAATTGACTCCATTTATCGGGAATTGGCAGCAAAGGTGCGAATGGAGGGTTCAAAGTTTATGCTGCAGATACTGAAGAAGTTGGCTAATCCAGAGCAGGCCATGATAGTTCGGGAGCTGCCAGCTCCATCTGGGGAAATAGCCAAGAAGCTAAACTTGGATAAGGAAACAGTAGAGGCCCACCTCCAGGAATTATTTGAGAAGGGCCTTATTTTCCCCACCAAGAAGGGATACCAGATGGCCCGTACTTTTTCCCAATTGCACGACGCACAGACTAATCCGAAGTTCGATAAATCCCTCGGGGTTGAATATTTTGAGCTGTGGGAGAGACTCACTTTTGAGGAACAAGGAGGCCCAATCGATATTTTGCTGGGGGAATTGGCTGGTGGGGAGCTGCCTGCATTGAGAGTTGTACCCAGATGGAAATCGATCAGGGATACGGCTGGAGTCCTGCCGTTTGAAGATGTGAGAGAGATACTGAGGGCACAGGAAATAATAGCGCTAATTCATTGCGTTTGCCAAAGGCTACATCCCCACCGAGAGTGCAGCGTTCCCAATGAGAAGTGTATCGTTGTCGGCAGGACCGCACAGTATCATCTTGATCGGGGAGATGGGAAGAAGGTCAGCCTTGAAGAGGCGTTGGACCTGCTTAACGAGCTCAACAAGTATCCAGTTGTGCACCAAACATTAAACCAAAAAAGTGTTAATGTGCTGCTTTGTAGTTGTCATTCGTGCTGTTGTAACGCCATCAGGCCAATGATGGAGCAGAACAAGTATAGGTTGACGCAGGGGATAGCAAAGAGCCGTTTCCAAGCCGTTGTTGATCCGGAAAAGTGCTGTGGATGTAAAACTTGTCTGGAACGCTGCCACTTTAGGGCCGCCCAGATAAAGCATTATCCGGAATTTGGCGAGGAGCGGGCGTATATTGAACCTGAAAAATGCATGGGCTGCGGCTCTTGTGTGGTTAGCTGCCCCGTTGGGGCTCGAACAATGAAACTGGTTCGCCCAGCGGAGCATATCCCAGATAAAGCTGCGGGGATTTATGGATAAAGAGAAGGGGCAATTGTTGGGGGGTCGGCCGTTATGGAGGGTGATTCCTCTTCGTTTTGGCTCCTTTCCTGCCTTTTTGAACATAAACACTTAACAATGGTGGAAAATGTGTTAAAATGCCGGCCTAATAGCATGAATGGATAGAGCGCATCATATCTAAAATCCAGCTGAAAAAGCCATGAAAACGCCGAAACTCAA